>Ga0208482_1000112_pt1 | contig 26112 bp, 23 predicted proteins | sample LakMenEpi26Sep10_FD_150737 | JGI IMG/M metagenome (GOLD analysis project Ga0208482, IMG submission 150737) | Freshwater microbial communities from Lake Mendota, WI - 26SEP2010 deep hole epilimnion (SPAdes) | ecosystem: Environmental > Aquatic > Freshwater > Lake > Epilimnion/Euphotic zone ... | reverse complement strand
TGGTTTCGGTGCTGACCGGGTTGGTCGTGGTGGTGGTGTCAAGGGTCGTGCTGGTGGTTTCGGTGCTGACCGGGTTGCTCGTCGTTGTGCTCTCAGCCGTCGTCGTCGTGCTCTCAGCCGTCGTCGTCGTGCTGTCGGCCGTTGTGGTGGTGGTGTCGAGCGTCGTGCTGGTGGTTTCGGTGCTGACCGGGTTGCTCGTCGTCGTGCTCTCGGCCGTTGACGTTGTGGTGTCGGCAGTGGTGCTCGTCGTAGAGGTCGGCACGCTCCCACACGGGGGGTGGCTGACGACGAAATTGTTGAACGAGGTCACGGTGGTCCCACCCGGGAACGTCATTGACGCTGACGTGATGGTGAACGGCCCTCCTGACTGGTTGGTGGTGGCGTCAAGGAAATGGGCGGTCTTGCTCGAGGCGTCGGTGAACACCGCTGAACCGGAACTGCCATTGCTGAAGGTGAGGGTGACCGGACCGAAATCGGACCCGGTCAACTTTCCACTGCCATGTTTGATGCCGTTCATGATGAGGTGCCAACCGTCGCGGGACGGATCACAACCGCCCGAATCTGACGAGTAGGGCGTGTTCTGCACCGACGCGATGGTGCCTGGCCCGACTGACATTGCTCCCGCCGAGGTTGGGATGACGAACGCGGCGAGCACCAGAAGTGCACCGGTCACGAATACGGCTGCCGGACCGAGGCCACGGCGTGTTGCGCCGGGTGGATGGTTGGTTGCTGGAGTGGTGGGCATGAGTCGCCTCCTTCGCTGGAGGCGCAACCCGAAACGCTTTGGCAGCCGGTGCCGCTAGAGCACCTCGCTGCCTGTGTGGACGGGTCGCACCTCGTGGATGTGGTGCGACGTGCCCTCCCCGGGCTTCCCACGACCGGCCTGCAGCGCCGACGTAGTTCACGTCACTGCGGTCCCTGGCCGTGATCTGGAACCACCATCGACCGTAACGACGGGTCGAGGTGCTGAAACACCGAACGGGTTACAGCGCGGTGTCGGCTTGGTGTCGGGCGTGACGTCCGTCGCACCACGGCGGTTGGGATCCACTCAGCTTCACCGGCTCCCGTGACCGATGACCCGCTGCGACGAGGCGAGGTGTCATGCTTGACGGAGTCCCCGACGAGACAAGGAACGCCTATGCCCGCCCCCGAAGACGTCGTTGAGTACGAGCCCAGCGTGTGGGAACCCGTGGCGGACCACGTGGCGCAGTACCTCGCCACCAACGGAGTTGAAGGCGGGATCTGGATGGATGCTCCCTGCATCATCCTCACCACCGTCGGGGCCCGTTCGGGAAAGCTGCGTCGGACACCTCTCATCAGGGTCCGCCACGGAGACAACTACCTGGTGGTCGCCTCGATGGGTGGTGCGCCCGACCACCCGCAGTGGTTCCACAACCTCGTAACCAACCCTGACGTGGTCATCAACGACCTCGCCGATGTCCATCACTTGCGGGCCCGGGTCGCGTCCCCCGACGAGAAGGCAGCGTTGTGGTCCGAGGCGGCCGCAGTGTGGCCGGACTACGACGCGTACCAGGCTGGCACCGATCGTGACATCCCTCTGGTGATCTGCGAGCCCCGCTAGTCATGTCCTCCCGGCGGCCGCCATTCGCTGCGGGTCTGCACGAACTCGGTGATGGCCTCTTCTGCTACCTCCAGCCCGACGGCGGTTGGGGGTGGTCCAACGCAGGGCTCGTAGTTGGCGACGGCGGGTCGCTTCTGGTGGACACGTTGTTCGACGTTCGGTTGACCGCCGCCATGCTCGCCGACATGGCTGCGGTCACACGGGAGGCAGCCATCGCAACGGTGGTCAACACCCACGCCAACGGGGACCATTGTTTCGGCAACCAACTCCTCGCCGATGCCGAGATCATCGCCTCGGACGTCACGGCCACCGAGATGCAGGACATCCCCCCGGATCTGTTGCACACCATGGTCACGAGTGACCTTGGCGACCCGGTGCTCAACGAGTACGCCCGGGAGTGCTTTGGGGCATTCCGGTTCGACGAGATCGAGTTGACTGCGCCCACTCGCACTTTCAGTGGCCACCTTGACGTGAACGTGGCTGGGGTGGCGGTGGAACTCCATGAGTTGGGTCCCGCCCACACCGGTGGTGACGTGATCGTCCACGTGCCCGCTGCGTCAACGGCGTTCGTGGGCGACCTCGCCTTCATCGGGGGTACGCCCATCGTGTGGGCCGGCCCGCTGGCCAACTGGTGTGCCGCCATCGACCACATCATCGATCTCGGGGTGGACACCATCGTGCCTGGTCACGGTCCGGTCTGTGGCCCCGGAGAACTTGCCGAGGTGGGTAGGTATCTGGCGTGGGTCGACGCCGAGGCAACCGGCAGGTTCCATGCCGGAATGTCGGCAGCCGAGGCCGTGGCCGACATTGATCTGGGGCCATGGGGGCAGTGGGGCGAGGCTGAACGCATCGTGGCCAACGTCGCCACCGTGTACCGCCATCTGGATCCCGCCGCACCGGCCCCGGGCGTGGTCGACGTCTTCGCTGGCATGGCCCACTGGCGGAAGAACAACGGCTTGGCGTGAACGCGCCCGCCTCCGGGCGGGGTCCCCATGCGGGGTCCCGATGTGAGCGGTTCCAACGATGAGGTGACCGCAGTGTCGGGCCCCACCCGGATCGTTGGTGGCTGGCTCAGTCCTTGAATTCGGGTGGCCGGCGGTCCCGTCGGGCGCGAATGGCCTCAGCGAAGTTGTCGGTGGTGAGTCGGACGTGCAGCTGCGAGCGACTCTCAAGGTTGATGGCCGCTTCGAGGGAGTTGATCTCCATTGACGACCACAGCACCTGTTTGGTCAGGCGTGTGCCGATCCGGCTGTGGCCGCACATCCGCTCCGCCAACTCGTAGCAGCTGTCGAGGAGTTCCTCGTCTGCCACGGTGCGCGACACCATCCCGATTCGTTCGGCCTCGTCAGCGTCGACGTCCCTGCCGGACAGGAGGATCTCAAAGGCGCGCGACGCCCCGATGGCCCGCGGCAACAGGAAACTGATGCCGAGTTCGTTGGCGGTGAGGCCGTTGGTGATGCCGGCGGCACGGAAGCGCGCCGAGGCCGCAGCGAAACGGATGTCGGCGGCCATCGACAGGCACATGCCGCCGCCGATGGCGGGTCCGTTGATGGCTGCGATGACCGGTTGGGGCATGGCCCGCAACGCCAGCACCAGATCCGACAGGTACTCCATGGCTCGCACGGCAATGGCTGACAGGCCCATGCCGTCAATTCCGGGTGGGACCCCCGAGTCCTCAAGGTCGGCCCCTGCGCAGAACGCCCGTCCGGCACCGGTGAGCACGACGACCCAGATGTCGTTGTCGGCGGCGATGCGGTCAATGGTCTCGCGCAGTGGCACGACCAGGTCGAACGACATGGCGTTCATCCGTTCCGGCCGGTTCATGGTGATGAGTGCCACGTGGGGCCGGGGTTCGGTGACGGTGACCAACGCCGAAGCTTCGTTGTTGTCCATCGCAGCACCCTACGCCCCGGGTCGGGTCACCGCCGGGTGGGTCAGGCGGTGATGCCGACCGGGCTCGGGGTGTGGTCGGGAATGACTGCGGTGGGGGCAGGGTTGCCGAGCACGTCGCGGGTCAGTTCCCACAGCACGTCGCGCACGTCGGTCGTGATGGCGAGGTCGCCCCGGTCGAGCTGGTTGGCACCGAGCCCCGGCCAACTGCCGTGGACACCACCGTTGGCTGCACCACCCATGACCAGCATCATGTTGGCGGTGCCGTGATCGGTCCCGCCGCTGGCGTTCTCCTGAACCCGCCGACCGAACTCACTCATGACCACCGTCGTGACTTCGTTGAGTCCTCGCTGGTCGAGATCGGCCTGGAGCGCGGCAAGGTTGCGTCCGAGGCCGCTGAGGAGGTTGAACATGTCGCCTTGGGTGTGCGTGCCCATGGCGTTGTGGGTGTCCCACCCTCCGGTGTCGATGGTGACGACCTCGACACCGAGGCCTGCACCCAACAGCGCCGCAGCGTCTGCGAACGCACCGGCGTTGGCCGCCGGCTTTGAGATGGACTGCACCGCCTTGACGGCGTCGAGTGCTGCCACGCCCCGGGTTTCCACGGCGGTGGTCCCCGAGTACGCCTGACGCAGCGACGGGTCCCAGGTGCGAACCGTTCCGCTAAGGCCCCCGAGACCGAACGCGCCGAGCGACGGGATCGACAGGGCGCCTGAACCTCGCAGGCTGCCCGGCACGTTGTTGGAGATCGCAACACCGCGGAACAGTCCGCCGTGCAGCGTCGAGCCGGTGCTGGAGGCGAGGTGGCGCGCCAACCAGCCTCGGGCATCTGACCTGCGGGCGGTGACGGCTTGTTCGAGAAGGTCCTGCGCGTCGAAGTGGCTGCGGGAACGAGCGGGGTTGCCGACGGCGTGGATGACCGCCAGTCGATTGTCCTGCCACAGTTCGTACACGGGGGCGAGCGCAGGGTGCAGGCCGAGCATGGGGTCAAGGGCAAGCGCCGCACTCTCGGGAACGGCGATGCCGGGCCGGTTGGCGTAGTAGCCCGGATCGCCGGCGGGTATGACGGCACTCATGCCGTCGATTCCTCCGCGCAGGAACACGGCGATGAGTTTCCCGTTGCCGTTGCGGGTGCCGTTGGCCCCCAAGGCGCTCGCAACACCCGTCAACGGGGACGGCACGACACCTGAGAGCGCCAGGGTGCCGGCGCCGACGACAGCGCCGGTGCCGGCGAGGAAACGCCGTCGAGAGGTGGTGGGGGTGTCGGTCATGGGGTCACCGGTACTGGAAGTCGGGGCTGGCGAGCAGGAGCGGAACCACGGCGGTGACCAACTGGTTCACCTGGAGCGCTGACAGGCGGGCGACGCCACCGAGGCCGCTGTGACCGATGATCACCTGGCGGCCCCCGGCGGTGAGGGGTTCGTGGAGGACCCGGTCGGCGAGCATGGCGACGGCGTCGTTCGTCGAACGCCCGGCCAGTCCGTCACGCAACGAGTCGATCGGGACGTCGATGATGCCGATGCGCCGGGCCACGAGGTCGCCGGCGAGGTTCCAGCGCGACAGCAACCCTCCGGTGGTGAGCCACGCGCCTTCAACGTCGGGGTATCCATTGGGGGCGGGCCAGCCGAAGGGGAGTTGCCCCATACCCGACACGGCGGTGCCGACCTGACCCAGCCTCGAATCAGTCGTCGCCGCCATCGTGGCACCCAACGCCCGCGCTGACGCCACCACCCAGTCGATGGGTCGGCGGAACTTGGTGTTGGTCGCCCCGGTGAACGCCGGGTGGCCGAACAGGGCGCGCAGCACCGGAACGATGGCGGTGTCGTTGGCGGTGTACACCGCGGCGAGGTCGTCAATGAGGTTCGCTGGTGGCATGTCGGTGGCGAACCGACGCGCAATCTTCGTCGCCACCATGCGCGCCGTTGCAGGGTGACGGGCCAGGTGTGTGAGGTAGGCCTCGCCGTGGCTGAGAGCCGTTCCGCTCGTCGGCCGGGTCCAGCCGAGCATGCTCACCGACCTGCTGTCATGGTTGGCCGAGCGGAACACGAACTCCCCGGTGGTGGAATTCACGGTCCATCCGGTGAGTAGGCGTGCGGTGGCGACGACGTCGGCCTCGGTGAAGTTGCCGACGCCGACGGTGTGGAGCTCGAGCAACTCCCGGGCGTAGTTCTCGTTCGGGGCGGCCTTCACGCTGACGGCGTTGTCGAGGTAAACGAGCATGGCCGGGCTCTTTGCTGACGCAACCAGCAGGTCGGCGAAGCGTCCAAGCGCCCGGGGTCGGATGACGGCTCGATCCTCGATGGTCTTGAGGAGTCCCGACCGGTTGTCGGTGATCGGGACGTTGAGGTGGTCACTCCACAGCTCGACCATGCGTTCAAACAACTGGGCAGGACTCTCGACCTGACGGATCACCGCAGCGAGTCGGACCTGGGAGCCGACCTCGCCCGACTCGGCAGCCCCCTTGAGCGCTGCGAACGAGGCGTTGACGTGGGTCAACAAGGCAACCTTGGCCTCCACAGCGGAGGTGTCGAGGCGGGCGGGGTCGAGCTGTTCGTCGAGCCAGGCTGCGGTGCCAACGGCACGGATACGCGTGATCGAGGAGGCGTCGAGCCCGTACGTGACCCGGCGCAACAGGTGGAGTTGCGGATCAGTGGTGTTCTGCACCATGTCGCACGCCGCCACCACTGCGCCCGCACCGAGCAGCCCGGCGACGGCAGCGACGTTGCGGAACAGGTCCCGGCGGTCGAAGCGGGACTCCACCACCGTCGGCGGTTCCATCTCCGGAGAGATCAGCGCATCAACCGGAGCCGTCTGGTCGGCAGCGTCCACTTTCAAATGATCCCACAGGTCAGGTGTCGCTGTCTGGGCGCGCCGCCCGGGCGTCACGGAGGGCCTGGTGGCGGGACTGCGTGGTGCTGAGGACCACCCGTGCGGTGGTGGCGAGAATCCCGATGCCCATCAACATCTGGACCGTCACCACCAGCCGGGTTGCGTCGGTGGTGGCCACGATGTCCCCGAAACCCACGGTGGCAACGGTGGTCACGGTGAAGTAGATCGCTGCGGATTTCGTCATCGGTTCGGAGAACGCCGCAGGGTCGGCCTGAGCCATCAGCACGTAGGTAAGCGAGAACGCCACGATGAACATGAGGCTGACCATCAGCAACGCCTGCACCCCACGCAACATCGGGTACGGCGCTCGTTTCAACTGGCGGATCTGGAGCACGGTGACCACCGCAAAGGCGATCAGACCTCCGGCGAGCACCACGAACACGCCGGCGGTGGGGCCTCGGTCGGTGGGGAACCAGAAGTAGGCGATGAGCAGGGCAACTGCGGCGGTGAGGGTCCTCGCCGTGTTGGCGACGATGAGCTTCAACCGTTTGACGCGACCGAGGTCGTCCCACGATGCCGGCAGGTCCTCGCTTCGGGGCGTCGCTGGTGGCGGTGAAGTAGGCACGGGCCCTCCCTGCAACGGCTCGCGGCGCCGTCACCGCCGAGACGCTACCAGTGAGGTCGGCGTGTCCAAGGGGGTCACCGGTTGGCTGCCGGGATCAATACACTTTGCCGGTGAATCGTTTCGCCCAGGACACCGCCGTGAACCCGGGCACCGGCGGGGTGTACGGAGCGACCATCGATTCAGGATGGTCGGTCATCGATGGGGCCGCCCCCAACGGGGGGTACGTGATGGCGATGGCGGCACGTGCCATGGCTGACGCCGGCGGCCAGCCCGACCCCCTCAGCGTCACCGCCCACTACCTGGCGCCGTGTGCCACGGGTCCGGTGGAGATCCACACCGAGGTGGTCAAGGCGGGTCGTCGCCACGCCACCGTGGCGGCGTCCATCGTGCAGGACGGTCGATCAATGGCACGTCTGCTCGGTGTGTTCGCCGATCTCGATGCGGCATCGGGCCCCACGCTCGACCAGCGCCCCGGCTTGCCACTGCCCGCCGTGGAGGACTGCGCGGACGGTCTGGCAGCTCGTGGAGGTGAACCCGTCGACCTGTCGGGGGTGCCACCCATCTTCCAGCGATTCGAACACCGCACCGCACCAGGGGTCATGGGCTGGGCCCAAGGCGCACCGACCGGTGACGGCGCGGTGGGCGGACACCTGCGGTGGGCTGACGGGGCGCCCATGGACACCTTCGGGTTACTGGTGGTTGCCGACTGTTACCCCCCGGCGGTGTTCAACCTCGCCGGACTCGCCCCCGGTTGGGCACCCACCATCGAGCTGACGGTGCAGGTGCGCGCCCGGCCGGCGCCGGGCTGGTTGTCAGCGTGGTTCACCACGGCGTCGGTCACCGGCGGGTACCTCGAAGAAGACGGCGAGGTGCGTGACGCCACGGGCCAGCTGGTGGCGTTGTCCCGACAGTTGGCGTTGGTGCCCCGAGAGGCCGGCGGCTAGTTGACCTGTCGGTGGTGGCCAGCCCAGTAGGGCTCACGCAACTTGAACTTCTGCAGTTTTCCGGTTGCGGTGCGGTCAAGGGCGTCACGGAACTCGACCCGCTTGGGGCACTTGTACCCGGCGAGATGTTCGTGGGCGTGGGCGATGACCTCATCCTCGGTGAGTTCGGCACCGGGGACCGGGACGACCAGCGCCAAGACGAGTTCGCCCCACTTGTCGTCGGGCACACCAATGACGGCGACCTCGGCCACGGCCGGATGGGAGAAGACCACGTCCTCCACCTCAATGGAGCTCACGTTCTCGCCGCCCGAGATGATGACGTCCTTGCGCCGATCACTGATGACAACGTGGTGGGCGTCGTCGATGGCTCCGCCGTCGCCGGTGTGGAACCACTCGGCGGGGTCGCCGTCACCGGCGGCACGTATGGCGTCGGAGGTGGCGTCGGGCTGTTCCCAGTAGCCGCGCATGACGTGGTTGCCTCGGGCGAGGATCTCGCCGTCGGGGGATGTGCGGACCTCGATGCCGAGTGCCGGTGCCCCCGCACGGGTCAGCAACGCCGCCCGTTCGCTCCCCGGGAGGTGGTCGGTCTCGGAGCGTCGTCGGTTCATCGTGAGTAGCGGTGAGGTCTCGGTCAGCCCATAGATCTGGATGAATTCCCATCCCAGCTCCGACTCGATTCGTTCAATGGTGCGTGACGCCGGGGGTGCACCGGCGACCACCATCCGCACCTGGCCGCTTCCCGGTATCGGGCCGTCCCAGGTGGTGGCCGCCTCCACGATGGCGTTGGCGACCGCAGGCGCCCCAGCGAGTGCGGTCACGCCGTGGTCGTCGATGCGGCGCAGGATCTCGGCGCCATCGACCTTGCGCAGCACGATCTGGGGGACCCCCATGGCTGCACAGGCGAAGGGGAGTCCCCACCCATTGCAGTGGAACTGGGGGAGCGTGTGGAGGTACACGTCGTCGTCACCGAGTCCGAGTTGCCACCCGAACACCGTGGCGTTCAGCCAGATGTTGCGGTGGGTGAGCTCGACACCTTTGGGTCGCGCCGTGGTGCCCGAGGTGTAGTTGATGGTGGCGGTGGCGTTCTCGTCAGGTTCCCAGCGCACCGGGGTCACACCGGGACGACACAGAAGGTCGTCTGACTCGTCGCCGATCACGGCCCGGTACTCGGCGGTGACGTCACCGAGGGCAGCGTCGAGCTCGGGGTCGACGAGGAGGACTCGTGCCCCGCTGTGTTCAATGATGAAGGCGACTTCTTCGGCGGTGAGGCGGAAGTTGATGGGGACGAGGATGCGTCCTGAGCCGCTGACACCGAACAGCGCGGTGAGTAGACGGGCGGAGTTGTGGCTGACAACGGCCACCCGTTCGCCGGGTGCGATTCCCAGTGCGTCGAGGCCTGCGGCGATCTGTCGGGCCCTGTCGGCGACGTGCGCGTAGGTGAGTGTGCCCCAGGTCGCTGCGGGTTGGTCGGGCTCGTCGACGATGCCGATTCGGTCGGGGTAGACCTGCTCGGCGCGTCGGAGGAAATCGTTGACGGTCAAGGGGACATGCATGGCCGCACCTTACGCGTCGACCTGGCGTGACGCCCGGGCCGCCAGCGCAACGCCCTCGCCCCATTGGCGACGCAGGGCGCGGCTCTCAACACCCGGAGTGCTCCGGTACGCTTCGACCACCATGAACACGCAGCGCACCCTCTGGCGACGATTCGCAGCGGTCGGTCTGACCCTCGGTCTGTTGCCGGCGGTCGTCGGTTGTGCCGCCGACCAGCGCAGCGACGGGACTGACGCTTCGGCGACCTCGGGGTCCGCCACGGAGGGCTCCGTCCTGCGACCGATGGCCACCGGGTCGGTCCCGTCGACGACGACACCCCCCGAACAGGCCACAACCTCATCACCACCCCAACCGGCGACCACGGCACCGCCGCCCACCCTGGCGCCGTCCCCCGCTCCGGCGCCGCAACCCGGGCCAACGCAGGCGGTCACCCCTCGCGACTTCCTCGCGCCACTCGTCATCAACGACCGGCCGAGTCCACAGGGTGCCTACGACAGGGACGCGTGGTCGCACTGGGACGACACCGACGGTGACGGATGCGACGCCCGCCAGCAGGCACTCATCGCCTCCTCGATCTCCCCACCGCAGGTGGACTACTACCGGTGCAAAGTGATCGCCGGCGACTGGTTCTCCGCGTATGACGGGGTCTCCACCGATGACCCCAGCACCTTCGACGTTGACCATCTCGTGCCTCTCGCCAACGCGCACGACAGTGGTGGGTGGTCGTGGGACGCCGGAACGCGACGGGTCTTTGCCAACGACCAGGTGAACCTGTGGGTGGTGTCGGCATCGTCGAACCGTTCGAAAGGTGCACGCACCCCCGACCAGTGGCGTCCGGAGCGCCGCGAAGTCTGGTGTGAGTTCGCCGTTCGGTGGACGTCGGTGAAGGTGGCGTGGGGTCTGACCGCCACCTCCTCCGAACGCGACGCCCTCGGTCAGATGCTCGACACCTGCGGGTCGCTTCCGCCGCCACCAGCAAGGGGCTGACAGGGCGGGTCGTCGTGCCGTGGTGTCACATCCCACTGGTATCTCTTCTTGACCATCGTGGATGGACCGATGGGGAGTAGGGGAGGCGTAGGCGGCATGACCGACTTTCGGTATTGGGCAGACCGGGTTGAGGTGGACTGTGAGGTGAGCGTCGTCTCGGCGCATCGTCGAGGGGTGCGATTGTTCGCCCTGCTCGCGCTGACCGAGGACGGGTTGATCCCCGTGAGTTGCGGGTCGGACATTGCCTCGCTCACCGCCGTCCCCCACGACCACCTGTTCATCGGTCCGGCCACACTCGGCGGCATGGTGGCCTGCACCGACACCACAGGGTTCCGACTCGTGGTGCGCGACGCACGCGGACGTTCGGAGGTTCTCGAGGGCAGCCACGGTGCGTGGCGGCGCGTCGAGGTGGGGTCGGTGGACGTCGACGCAGTCACCCTCCTCGGGGAACTGATGGACATCGAGGCACACCACCCTCCTGTCGATGAACTCGAGGCCCGGTTGCTGGTGTGGGGATGGCTGGGTCATCGGGCACGACAGGTCGGCACGGACGACGTCGATCCGGGACTGCGGGCGCTCGTCGACGGTGACCTGAGGGGTCTGGCGCTGTTGATGGGAATCGACGTGCGGATGCTGCCGTCTCGAGGAGAACCCCTGGCACGACTTGCCCGGCTGGCAGAACTGGTTGAGCACCCGTCGCTCGACTGGCCGATGGACGAACCCCCCGCTGACCTTGACGCCCAGATGACCTTCCTCCACGCGTGCATCCCCTCGCGCTGGGTCCTCGCCGACGAGTTGCGCAGCATCGACCATCGGCCGGATCTCGCCGACCTGGTCATGGCGGCGACACTCCCCGGTCGGGCCGGTGCGCCACCTCGTCGGGGTTGACCCCGCCTACAGTCGTTCCATGACCGGTGCACGTCCCAAGCGTTGGTTCCCCGGTGCTGCTCTCGGTGCACTCCTTGTGGGTCTGGTGCTCGCCGGGTGCGGTGGGACTGCGCCGTCAGGTCCCGAGGACTCCGTGGGGGTCCCTGCGGCTGGTGACTACCTGAGTACGCCAGCTTCCTCGTTCCCGCTGCTCGCAGGAACCCGGGTGCAGTTGACCCTGGATGGTTCGTCGCTGTCGGCGAGCGCGGGGTGCAACACGCTTGGCGCCGGCTACACCTTTGAAGGCACCACGCTGGTCGTCGGCGAGGTGGCATCAACGATGATGGGGTGCGCCGAAGATCTGATGAATCAGGACGGTCGACTGTCTGCGTTCCTCACCGGTCGGCCGACGTTGACCGAGAGCGCTGAGGGATTCACCCTCACCGGAGAGGGTGAGGCAACCCTCGTCATGGTCGAGTCGGCTGTGGCTGACCCGAATCGGACCCTTGAATCCACCGTGTGGGTGCTCGACGGGCTGATCAGCGGTGAGGTGGCCTCGTCCGCTGCCGGGTTCGACGGGGTGACCCTGCTGTTCGCCGGTGGGGCAGCGACGCTGACCTCGCCGTGCAGCGTGGGTGCGACCTCCTACACCCTCGTCACCCCCGACACTCTCGACACCCCGGCAATGACCGTCACCGACATCCCGGGGTCGGCGGGTTGCGAGTCGTTCGACGCAGGCGTTGACGCTGTGGCGGCACTGTTCGGCGGAACCATGACCGCCACCGTCGAGGGCGGAATGCTCACGTTGACCCGTGGAGATCAGGGCGCCACGTTCGGTGCCAGCTAGTTCGGTGACAACGCCTCAACAGCGTCACGCAACGTCGCGCCAGCCTCATCGGTGTGTGCGCCCGATCCGATCCAGTGGACCCGGCCGGACCGGTCGGTCAACACCACGGTGATGTGGGAGCGGTCCGTGATCTGTAGCGGTGTGCAGACCTTTCCCACGTCGCCGTAGATCGTGAGGGTGCGCGCCAACACCACCGGATCGCCGATGCCTCGCGCCATGCCGCCGTCGATGAACGGTCGCACCGGCGCCCAGTGGCGGGCCAGCACGGGCAACTCGTAGAAGCGGAATCCGGGGATCGACGACGCCATTTCGTCAAGCATGGGAACCCAGCTGTCGACCTCCGCCTGTTGGAACTGACGGAACGCCACCATGGCCACCACGAGGCGACCGTCGAAGCCTGCCGGCAGGCGGTGGCTGCTGCCGAGGAGGTCGCGGGCGTCCACATCAGGGAACCGCAGGTGCTCGCCGGTCATGGTTCAAGGGTAGAGGTGAGAATGAGGGCGCGTTGCCCGCCACGTTGGGTCCGCTCGGTGACCCCGGCATGCTGTTGGGGTGGTCGATGCCCCCAAGGCGGTCGGCCTCACCTCGGCCGAGGTGGTGCAGCGGCTCGATCGTGACGGCCCCAACGTGCTGCCCCAGATGGCCGGCACCCCGGTGTGGCGCGTGTTGTTGTCGCAGTTCGTCCACTTTTTCGCCGTCATGTTGTGGGTGGCTGCGGGACTCGCCCTCATCGCCGGCCTGCCCGAGATCGCCGTGGCTATTGCCGGGGTCATCGTGGCCAACGCGTTGTTCGCATTCGTCCAGGAGCAACGCACCGAACATGCAGCTGAGCAGTTGCGACGCCTCTTGCCCCAGCGGGTGACGGTGTGGCGCCAGGGTCCCCCGATCGTCATCGACCCGGCCGGATTGGTTGCCGGCGATGTGGTGCTGGTCGAGGCCGGCGACCGGGTGTGCGCTGACCTGCAGGTGCGCAGCGGCCACGGGGTACTCGTGGACGAGGCGGCACTCACGGGTGAGAGTGCGGTGCTGCCCGTCGTTGACGGGGACCCGTTGTGGGCTGGGACCTTCGTGGCCGAAGGCGTGGCTGAAGCCGAAGTTGTGGCCACCGGGTCTCGAACGAAGCTGGCCGAGATCGCCCAGCTCACCACCGGGGTGGCGCGTCCACCCACCCCACTTGCCACCGAACTGCACCGACTGGTGCGGGCCATCGCCATCGTGGCGTGCAGCGCCGGGGCCACCTTTTTCGCGCTGACCTTCCTGTTGGACACACCTCCGTCCCAGGGCGTGGTGTTTGCCATCGGGATCACGGTGGCGCTCGTACCCGAAGGACTACTGCCCACCACCACCTTGTCGTTGGCGATGGGTGCACGGCGGATGGCATCCCAACGAGCGCTCGTCCGACGTCTCGAATCGGTGGAGACCCTCGGGTCAACCACGATGATCTGCACCGACAAGACCGGCACGCTCACCACCAACCGGATGTCGGTGGTGGCCTTGTGGTGCCCGGCAGGTTCGCTCAGGCTCGAGCCGACCGGCTGGGAGCCGTCGGCTGTTGACCTTGTTGACGTGCCACCCGACGTGGTGTGTGGCGTGCGTGCACTGGCGTCCCACGCGGCGGGATGTGCCAGCGGGTCGGTAGTCAGCGAGGACGGCAGGTGGGTCCCTCACGGGGACCCCCAGGAGGTTTCCCTCCATGTTGCAGCCCAGCGCGTGGGCGGTGCCGACGATCACGACGCCACCGCCGATCTCCGGTTTGCGTTTGACCCGCAGCGTCGCCGGATGTCGGTGGTGCGTGGGGCCACGCTCGTGGTCAAGGGTGCCCCCGATTCGATCCTGCCTCGCTGCGTCGATGCCGGCGCCGATGTTGACGCTGCACTTGAGGAGATGACCGCGTCGGGTCTTCGGGTGCTGGCAGTGGCGAGCCGCGACGTGACCGACGACATCCATCTCGCCGACCCTGATGCGTTTGAGAGGAATCTGTCGCTGGTCGGACTCATTGGTCTTGAGGACCCGCCACGTCCGGGCATTGCGGATTCGATCGGGGCGTGTCGTACGGCGGGGATAAGGGTGGTCATGGTCACCGGAGACCATCCAGCGACGGCACTGGCGATCGCCCGCGAGGTTGGTCTCGTCACCTCTGAGGAACTCGTGATGCAGGAACGTGATCTGCCCGAGGACCTCGGCGAACTCGGTGCGCTTGTGGACCGCGACGGGGCGGTGATCGCACGGGTGTCCCCGGCGGGCAAGCTGCGCATCGCCAAGGCTCTGCGGTCCCGGGGGCATGTCGTTGCCATGACCGGCGACGGGGTCAACGACGGGCCCGCCCTTCGTGAAGCGGACATCGGTGTCGCCATGGGGGCCACGGGTACCGACGTCGCCCGGGAGGCAGCGGATCTCGTGCTGCTTGACGACAACTTCGCCACCATCGTGGCGGCCGTCGCCGAAGGTCGGGCCACGTTCGCCAACATTCGTCGATTCCTCACCTATCACCTCACCGACAACGTCGCCGAGTTGACCCCTTTCGCCGTGTGGGCACTCACCGGTGGACAGTTCCCGCTCGCCCTCGGGGTGCTCCAGATCCTGGTGTTGGACCTCGCCACGGACACACTGCCCGCCGTTGCGCTGGGTGCGGAACCACCCGGTCCCGGTGTGCTCAATCGTCCGCCGACGCGGGGCCGTCTGCTCAGTGCCGGCACGGCCCGCCGCGCCTTCGGCCTGCTCGGACCCACCGAGGCGTTCATGGCCATGACGGCGTTCACCGTTTCGTTGTGGTCGAGCGGTTGGCGGCCCGGTCCGGTGGATCTCCCACCGGCGGACATTGCGGCCGCCTCGGGGGCGGCGTTCACCGCAGTGGTGCTCGGACAGGCCGCCAACGCTTTTGTGTGTCGCAGCACCCGGCGTGTTGTGTGGTCGGTGGGAGCGGTGAACCGGTTCGTCCCAGTTGCCGTGGTGGTCGCTGTGGCGCTCGGCGCGCTGGCAATTGGTGTCCCGCCCATTGCCGGCGCCCTCGGCCAGGGAATCCCCACATTGGCCGGTGCAGCGGTTGCGGCACTGACCCCGCTGGTGGTCATCGGGGTCGACAGCGCCGACAAGTGGTGGCGAGGCCGGTCGGGTGCCACCCAAGCCGCCGGAGACCGGCGCCGTCGTCACCGGGACTGACGGCCGGCCGACAGCGTTGACCGCTCGGCGTTCAATCCGCGCACCCCTCGAGGCGACATGTGCGATACCGCACGCCACCGGACCGAGTGCGTTCAGATGAGCAGGCTCTCGAGTCGCGCCCGGTGCATGATGGCGTCATCGGGGTCGTCCACCGCTTCCGCCTCACCGAAGTGCACCCGACGGGCGTGGACCCGGGCCATGACCAGAGCGTGACGCAACGCGGCGTACACGGTGTGGAATTCGAGGTTGTTGACCGGACCGCCACCGGCAGCGGTGTAAGCGGCGACAACGTCCTCGGGTCGGAACATCTCGGGAAGGCCCGGGAGGGCGAACTGTTCGGCGATGTCCTGAAAGAAGGTGTGCAGGAAACACATCCATGCCACATCGACGCCCGCCGGGGCGATACCCGCCATCTCCCAGTCAAGGACAGCCACCGGGGTGAACCCATCGAAGATCATGTTCCCGATGCGCGCATCGCCCCAGCTCAGCACTGCCGGACCCTCGTCGTCGGGCCAGTGGTCGTCGAGCCAACTGAAGGCGGCCTCGGCCAGAGGCAGTGTGCCGTCACCGCGCATCCAGTCGTAGTAGTCGCGCCAGTGCTGAACGTGTCGACGCAGCGGCGTGTCCCCGTCGGTGTCGCCATTGAGGAACGACAGGTCCCACCCTGCCTCCGCGGCGGCGTGGAGGTCGATGCCGTGGATGCCGGCGAGCGTGGCGGCGCTGGCGTCCTGGAGATGCCTGCGGCTCACCGGGTCGGCCTCGAGGAGCCACCCCTCAAAGGTGTACGGCATGACGTCAGGGGGGATCCTCCCGTCGACGCGGTCCATGATGAAGAACGGTGCACCCAGCACCGTGGGGTCGGTCTCGAGCCAGCGCGTGGCGGGCACCGGGACGTCGCTTCGTTTCGCCACCAACCCGAGCACCTCGAACTGCCCGGTGAGGTCGTAGGTGGGGAACACCGGGACGTCACTCGCCGCCGGTTCCACCCGTGCCACCAGGCGGCGCTCCCGGGGGGTCGCCGCCTCGGCGTCGGCCCAGGTGGCCGTCACCAGGAGGGTCTCTGACGACATGCCGTTCGCCTCGGGGACCTCGACGCCCAGCACCGACGCCTCGCCGTTGGGAAGTCGCTGGTTCAGCCACTCGCTGAGGGCGTGGCGCAACTCGTCGGGATTTCGGCTGGATCGCGTCAGTTGTTCGGTGTCTGGCGGCGCCTGACGGGCGTTCGCCCCCTCAGGTGCGTCCACAGTGGTGTCGTCCTCGTTGCTCCCCATCGTTCCCCCTTGCCGCGCACCGTACACCGGGTAACGTGGCGCGTCCCGGGGGGACCGCACCCGGCAGGTCAACGGAGGAGATCATGGCTGACCAGCACAAGTACCTGTTGGACGAGTCGGACATGCCGACGCGTTGGTACAACATCATTCCCGACCTTCCCGCACCGCCACCCCCGCCGCTGCACCCCGGCACGAAGGAACCGGTCGGGCCTGAGGACCTCGCCCCGCTGTTCCCGATGGCACTGATCCTCCAGGAAGTGTCCACCGAGAGCTACATCGACATTCCCGAACCGGTGCTCGACATCTACCGCCTCTGGCGGCCCTCCCCGCTGTATCGCGCCGTGCGGCTCGAGGAGGCGCTCGGCACCCCGGCGCGGATCTACTTCAAGTACGAGGGCGTCAGTCCTGCAGGGTCGCACAAGCCGAACACAGCCGTGCCCCAGGCGTTCTACAACGCCGAGGAAGGGGTCAAGCGCCTCACCACTGAGACGGGTGCCGGTCAGTGGGGGACCTCACTGGCGTTCGCCTGTGCCCAGTTCGGCATCGACTGTGAGGTGTGGCAGGTGCGCGCCTCGTACGACCAGAAGCCCTATCGCAAGGCCATGATGGAGGTGTTCGGGGCCACCGTGCACCCGAGCCCGTCGGAGTTGACCAACTCGGGGCGCGCCATCCTCGCAGCCGACCCCAACAGTCCGGGCAGTCTCGGCATCGCCATCTCCGAAGCCGTTGAGATGGCCGCACAGGATCCCGAGACCCGGTACGCCCTCGGCAGCGTGCTGAACCACGTGTTGTTGCACCAGACGATCATCGGCGAAGAGGCGCTGTTGCAGATGCAGATGGCGGGGGACACCCCCGACCTGCTCGTCGGGTGCACCGGCGGCGGTTCGAACTTCGCTGGTCTGGCGTTCCCGTTCCTGCGCGAGAAGTTGGCGGGTCGCATGTCCCCGACCATCCGGGCAGTGGAACCGGCCTCATGTCCGAGCCTCACCCGTGGGCACTACACCTACGACTTCGGCGACACCGCTGGCCTCACGCCGCTCATGAAGATGCACACCCTCGGTCACGACTTCGTGCCCGACCCCATCCACGCCGGTGGGCTCCGCTACCACGGCATGTCGCCCCTCATCAGCCACATCTACGAACTCGGCCTCATGGAGGCCGTCGCCAAACCGCAGACGGAGTGTTTCGCCGCGGGCATCCAGTTCGCCCGCACCGAAGGCATCGTGCCCGCCCCCGAACCCACCCACGCCCTCGCCGAGTGCATCGCCGAAGCGTTGCGGTGCAAGGAGACGGGTGAGGACAAGGTGATCCTCACGGCGCTGTGCGGCCACGGCCACCTCGACCTCGCTGCATACTCGAAGTACCTCGAAGGGGCAGTGGAAGATCACGAACTCACCCAGGACGTGATCGACGCCGCGCTGGCCGGGATCGGCTGATCGGTCTGCCCACCGGGGCGGACCTCAAACCTTCAGGTCAGGGTGTCGCCTAGCGCGGAGGGAGACGGTCGTTGCCGGCCCGTGCCGCGTCGGCCATGTCCGTGGCGAGTTGGTCAAGGGATGAGGCCAGACGGTCGTCGCCCAAGGACAGGATGCGGGCAGCCAGAAGTCCCGCGTTGCGCGCCCCGTCGACGGCCATCGTGGCGACGGGGACGCCCTTGGGCATCTGTACGATCGACAGCAGCGCGTCGAGTCCGGACATCGTTGTGGCGTCGACGGGCACCCCGATCACCGGCAGGGTGGTGAGCGAAGCGACCATGCCCGGGAGGTGGGCGGCTCCGCCAGCACCGGCGATGATGACCGACACGCCTCGCTCCCGTGCGCTCGAAGCGAACTCCACCATGTCGCGAGGGGTGCGATGTGCGGACACGACCCGCACCTCGCAGGGGACACCCAGCTCGTCAAGGACGTCCACTGCGCCCGACAACACCCGGTAGTCACTGTCGGACCCCATGATCACCGCCACCTGCGGTGCCTGCTCAGCTGTCATGACCCCATCGTGGCACGAGTCGGGTCCTCAACGCGTGAAGGAGGTGCCTCAACGCCCTTGTAGGGCGTCGTGGGCGCGTTGTGCGGTGTCCCGGGCGGTTTGCACGTCGGGCCCCAGGGCGGTCACGTGCCCAAGTTTGCGTCCGTCGCGCCACGTCTTTCCGTAGAGGTGGACGTGGGCTCCGCTTGCTGTGAGCGCCTCGGCCCGGTTGGTGGCGGGGTCACCCGCACCGGTTTCCCCGATGACGTTGACCATCGCCGCGGCCGGAGCGAGCAGGGTCGTTTCACCCAGCGGCCAGTCGAGCACCGCCCGCAGGTGGTTCTCGAACTGTGAGGTCGTACACGCCTCAATCGTGAGATGGCCGCTGTTGTGCGGTCGGGGGGCAACCTCGTTGACCAGGACGCGACCGTTGCTCACGAACAGTTCAACGGCGAGCACCCCGACGGCGTTGACGATCTCAGCCACCGACGCTGCGACGCGGTCGGCCTCGTCGAGCAGCGCTGCGGAAAGGGGAGCAGGACACGTCACGACGTGACAGATGCCTTCGACCTGCACCGTCTGCATCACCGGGTAGCGGACCTGGCCACCCGAGGCGCGGGTAACCACCACAACCGCCAGCTCGGCCTCCATGTCGAGGAACTCCTCGACGACCACCGGCCCCCCGGTGCCTTCGAGCACGGCGAGGCCGGCCTCCGGCGTGTCAACAATGTGTACGCCACGACCGTCGTACCCGCCGCGCGGTGGTTTCATGACCACCGGCCACCCACCGACGGCACCGACGAAACCCTCCAGTTCGTCGAGGTTCCCCACCACGGCGAAGCGGGGGACCGGAAGGCCTGCCGCCGCCAGCCGGGTCCTCTGTTGGGCCTTGTCGGAAAACGACAGCGCCCGCGCTCCCGGTCGCAGCACATGACCGTGGCGCTCAAGGGCGTCGAGCACCTCAGGGTCGACAAGTTCATGGTCGAAGGTGAGGATGTCGCACGCAGTGGCGAACTCGCCGATGGCGGCATCGTCGAGGGCGTCCACGACGGTGGTGTGTGGCCAAACGCCCGGTGCGGACTCGTCGGAGGTGGTGGCCAGCAGCCGGACGTCAATGGCCAGGGCTGAGGCCGCTTCGAGCATCATGCGTGCCAGCTGGCCACCACCGATGATGCCGACGGTCGGTCCGGCCGGACGAGGGGCGGTGGGCTCAGCGCTCATGGATGACCGAACCGTACCCCGCTGTAGGGTCAGGGTTCTCAATCTCGAGGTGCACGACGCCCCGACCCGAGGAGGTCGAGCCGTTCCCGACCGACCCGAAGTGCGGCACTGCGCCAGTTGTGGTCGCGTCATCACCTGGCGGCGCGCATGGGCTCGCGATTGGGACGAAGTGCGCTGGTGCTCGAAGGCGTGCCGTCGCCGAGGGCTCCGACCAGGCGACCTTGCCCTTGAACAAGCCATCCGGGAGCTGCTCGTCGAACGTGGGGGCAGTGCGGACCCCGAGGAGGTTGCAAACAGCGGATCGCATGGTGGAGGTTGGACTCCGGCCGAGCGTCGAGAGGCGGTGCGCCGTGCGGTGCGTCGCATGGCGGCCGCCGGCGAGATCGAGGTGCGTCAGGCGGGGTGGCGCGTCGACCCCTCGACCGCCCGGGGTGCCATACAGGTGCGGATGCTTCCGTAGGGCGACCCCCCACCGGGATGGCGGACCGACTGAGTGCCGGGTGGGTATCGTCAGGGACGTGGGTTCGACTGCGTTTGATGTTGCCTCAACCCGCTACATCGCGTTCACCACCTTCCGTCGCAACGGTGATGCGGTGGTCACCCCGGTGTGGGTTGCGGATCTTGGCGACGGAACAGTCGGCTTCACCACGCTTGCGGACAGCGGGAAGGTCAAGCGTCTCGGTGCAAACGCTGAGGTGCGTGTCTCGCCGTGCACGATGCGCGGGGTGGTGCACGCCGGTACCCCGTCGTGGAAGGGGACCGCACGTGTGGTGCGCGGTGCCGACTACGCCCGGGTGCGGCACGCCATCAAGCGCCGCTACCACGTGCAGTTGCTCTTCACCGATCTTGTTGCACGCCTCCGGCACCAGGGTGCAGGCGAGGTCGGTGTGGTCGTTTCATTTGCGGATGCGGACCTAGGGTCTCACGGGCGGTAGGGCTCGCCTGCCTGGCGGCTGGTGTGACGCCGTACTCGGCTCAGTTACTGAGGATTGCGGAGGCGACCCGCCGCCCCGAGAAGAGGGCCCCCTGGATCGACGACGTGTCGCGATGATCTCCGGTGACCCAAACGTGGTCGGCGACGCTGATCTTCTTGCGAGGCGTGAACGGTGGTGACTGCACAGGCTGGGCGTGTTCAATGTGATCCACGCGAAGAACTCGCCAGGTGTCGACCTGCGCTCCGAACCAGTTGCGCATTTGGTCGGTGACCTCAGTTGCAAGGTCGGGGGACGGCGGGGGAGGACCATGACCGGATCCTCGGTCAGGTCGAGGGCACGCGGCGGCAATCAGCGCCTGGTTGGCGGGCGCGTACCTCGGTTGCGCCTCGCTCATCATCGCCACATTGAGCGCCGGGCCGCTTCGATCAGCGTCAAGGAACAGGAGTGGTTTGGTGACGGGGGACTGTGGCGCTGCGAACCAGCAGCACGACACCGCGTGCCCCGGCACCGAAGGGAGCCCAAGGAGGTCGGCCGCACCGGGGCCTTCGGTGGCGACGATGACGTGCGCACCTTGGTGGTGGGTGCCGTCCTCGGTGGTGGCGCCGTGGTGGTCCACGGCGACAACGCGCTGTCCGAGCAGAAGCGCACTGTTGGGCAGGCGTGCGGCGAGTTGATGGGGGATGGCACCCATCCCATCAGCGGGCAGAGCGGAGTCGCCTGATGCGAGACAGCGATAGACGATGTCGAACATGCGGCTCGAGGTGGACAGCGACGGGTCGAGTTGGATGCCTCCGAACAGTGGTCGGAACAACCGGTCGATGGCGTGGTCGCTGAACCCTTGCCGCCGCAGGTGCTCCTCGGTTGACGTGTCGGGTGCCCGCAGCAACTCAACCGCCGACCCGCGGGTGACGCGTTGGCGAAGTTTCGCCACCCGGAGCTTGTCTGCGATGCCGATCACCGGGGTGAGGGCGGTGCGCACCACCGCAGTGGGACGTCTGAACGGATCGGAAACGGTGTGAAACCTCCCGCCGTGACGGATCGCTGCCCCAGGTTCGAACGCTCCGAGTCGCAGCGCTTCGACGTCGAGCATTCTCGGCACCTCGGGGTATGCGGTCAGTAGCACCTGAAATCCCCGGTCGAGCAGGAACCCGTCAACCACATCGGTGCGTACCCGGCCCCCCACACCATCAGATGCCTCAAGGACCCGGACGGAACGCCCGGCCTCGTGGAGGTGCACCGCCGCAGCGAGTCCGGCGAGGCCGGCGCCGACGATCACGACGTCCACAGCTTCTTGGTCGCTCGCCACTGCATCTGGGTTCACCGAGGTCACCCCACCGTTCTAGCCGCAGCGGTGCCCCACATCGCTGTTCGGTGTCGCCGTGTCACCGTCTCTGCATCGGCCCATATCGGTTCGGTATGGCGTGGTCCGAGCAGCATCAGGTTGCCGGTGAGGACTTGGCGCCTAGCCTTGCCCCATGAGCACCGATCAGGAATCGACCACGACCGACGCGGTGACCAAGCGACTCGGTGGCCTTAGGAACTGGAACGTCGGGGTCGGTCTCGCCCACCTCGCCCAGGCGGTGTTGTTGCTGGTGATCGCCAGCGACTTCGCCATCCCGCTGGTGGGTCAGGTCCAGACCGGCCCACCTGGGTCACCGCTCACCGTCTCCACCACGTTTTTCGAGGTGCGGTTCGCGTGGGTCATCGCTGCGTTCCTCCTCCTCGCGGCAGCGGACCACCTTCTGATGGCGTCGCCGTGGCTGCGGCCCTGGTACGAACGCAACCTGCTTGCCGGCCGTAACACGGCTCGTTGGGTTGAGTACTCGGTGTCAGCATCGCTGATGGTGGTGTTGATCGGCATGTTGACCGGCATCACCGATCTCTACGCCGTGATGGGTCTGTTCGCCGCCAACGCCGCCATGATCCTGTTCGGCCTTGTCATGGAGCGCGTCAACCCTGAGCAGGTCCGGCTCGGTGCAGGAGATGGTGCCGCCGGGTCGGGGGCGTCAGTCGACTGGTGGCCGTTCACCTTTGGGTGTCTGGTCGGCATCGTGCCCTGGGTGGCAATCGTGGTGGCGTTCGCCGCGTCCTCAGCCAACGGCGGCGAGATTCCCGTGTTCGTCTACATCATCTTCGGGTCGCTCTTCGTGCTGTTCAACACGTTCGCCCTGAATCAGTGGTTGCAGTACCGGGCGAAAGGCCGGTTCCGCAATTACCTCTACGGCGAGAAGGTGTATCTCGTCCTGAGCCTCGTGGCCAAGAGCGCACTAGCATGGCAGGTGTTCGCCGGGACGCTGGCGGACTGACAGGGTCCGGCTCCGTCGGCGGAGCAAGAATGGATCGGGATACCGGATCTCCCGGGGGGTGATGCGTGGTGGCAACCCGTCAACAGCGACGCATGAGCAAGTTCACTGCGGCAGCACTGGCAACAGCCGTACTTGTGGCACTGACGGTTCCGTCGACTGCGGCGGCACTGTCGCCGCCTGCACCACCGGTTGCTTCGGTGGTGGCCAACCCGGGCCCGGTGAAGATCGGGATCGTCGGCGGGGAACTCCTGGCGGCTTCGGGGGTGGCTCTACCGCTGCCGTCCTGTGGCGCCGAGGCAGAGGCGTGCGTCTGGATTGACGGTGAGGTGCTCGCTGATGGGCGACTCATCGTGGACGAGCGCGCCGTTGATCTCCCCGCCGTGGACGTCCCCCTCGGTGAACTTGGTGTGCCCGTGGCACTGCGGGTCGCACCATACCTTCGACCCACCTCGGGTTCGGTGGTCTCCCCTGCGGGGCAACTCGTTCGTATGGGTTTTGAACTCGGGGCCACGGTCGCCGTCGACCTCAGTGGGCTCGGCCTCGGGCCACTGCTCGGTGGCGTCGACCTGTCGTGCTCGGTCGGCCCGGTCCGGGTGAATCTCACGAGTGGTGTCAGCGGCCCACTGACCGGTGTTCCCTTGGATCCCGATACCGGTGCTGCGTCGCTGGTGGACGGTGCCCTGACAGTACCTCCGCTGACCTGCTCGCCGTTCGTCATGTCCACCCTCCCGATGCTGGTCAACAGTGGCCTGCTCTCCTCTGTGCTGCCGGGCGGATTCGACATCAACGCGTTGCTCGGTGAGCTCGACCTCGGTGCTCTGGTCGGGGGGTTGGATCTCGGAGACCTTGATCTTGGTGGTCTCGACCTCGGTGAGGTCAATGTCGGTGCGTTGCTCGGCGACCTTGGCGGCATCACACTCGACCTGTCTGATCCCCGTGGCTCGCTCAACAGTGTGAACGCTGCGCTCAATCTCCCCACGGCGCCAGGCGCCATCGGCGTCCGTCTGAACGTGGTGATCAGCCAAGGAACCGATCCCGGTGGCGCGACGATCCTCCCGGGCGGTGCGCTCTGGCCGGCGCCCGGCTTCTTTGATGTGCCGTCAGGGGAGTTCTTCACTGAGCCGGTCCAGTGGCTCGCCGCCCACGGAATCACCTCAGGTGTCCGACCCGGCTACTTCGATCCCCAGGCACCGGTGACCCGCGGTCAGATGGCGGCGTTCCTGTGGCGGACGATGGATCAGCCATCGAGTGACGACGACTGCGGATTCGCCGATGTCGACGAGGGTCGGTACTTCTCCGCAGCGGTGTGCTGGCTCAAGGAGAACGGGATCACTGTTGGTGTCGGGGGGAACGGGTCCATCTTCGCTCCCGACGCCGTGGTGAAGCGCAGCGAGATGGCCCTCTTCCTGTGGCGGCTGACGGGCAAGCAGCCAGCCCTGGCAACGAGTGGGTTCGCTGACGTTGCTCGTAACGCCACGTTCTCCTCTGCGGTGGACTGGTTGAGGGAGGCGGGCATCACCAACGGTGTCTCCGCCCGCTCATTCGATCCAGCCGGCCGGGTATCGCGTGGTCAGATGGCGGCGTTCCTCCATCGACTGGCATCGAATGCTGGCGCATGGCCCGAGTCGATGCGGCTCCCCAGCTCAGCTGACGGGGAACTGCGGTGTCTGGCCATTGGGGTCTGCCCTCCAGGTGATGGCTCGCCGACCGAACCGGATGATCCCGGCACCATTGACCCCGCTGTTCCACCCAACGTCATTGGGTTGCGAACCCGTCAGGCCATTGAGCGTCTCGTTGAGGCCGGGTTCGGTGCCCGGGTCGTGGAGCGGGACGGAACGTCACTTCCCGTGACGATGGATTTCCGCGACGATCGCGTCAATTTGTCAGTCGTCGACGACGTGGTCGTGTCGGCGAGGGTGGGCTGACCTCACCCGATTAACTGGCCGAAGTCACCGGCCGGGTTTCGGTTGTTCCGTCGGCGTGGCGAGCGAATCGCTGTTTGTCCGTACCGTGGATGGGGTCGAGTGAGTCCCACTGCCATGAGCCGAATCGCGTCCGTTCGTAGTCACGGAAGGCCTGTTCGATCTCTGCCCGGGTGTTCATGACGAACGGCCCGTATCGAGCCACCGGCTCGGCAATCGGCCGTCCCTGGAGCAGGAGGACTTCGACGCCCCCCTCCCCGGCGGTGAGTTCCACCGGTCGGGTCGGGTCGACCATGACGCCCGTGCCCGAGTCGACCCGGTCGCCGTCGATGCCGAGCGACGATCCGTCGAACACGTAGAGGGTTCGCACCGAGCCAGCCGCTGCAGCCGGCAGGGTCCACTGCGCCGAGGGTTCGAGCACCAGATGCCAGATTGCGACGTCACTGGCGGGGTTGGAGGCCCACGACGCCGGTGGTGGGGGAGGTGGCGTGGCGCCGTTGAGCGGACCGGCGATGACGGTGACGGTCGTCGTGCGTCCCGCTTCGTCGGTGAACGTCACCGTCGGGATGTCTTCGGACCACAGCATCGTGAAATGTGGGTCCACCATCTTCGAGGCGGCGGGAAGATTCAGCCAGATCTGGAAGAACTCGGCGTGGTTGGGACCCTCGTGGTCGAGTAGCGGGAACATTTCGGCGTGCGAAATACCTGCGCCCGCAGTGACCCACTGCACATCCCCGCGCCCGAATCGGGCGGCAGCCCCCAGAGAGTCGGAGTGGTCGATGAGGCCTTTTCGTACGAAGGTGATCGTCTCGAAACCCCGGTGTGGGTGCATGGGGAAACCCGGGATGACGGTGCCGTGGTACATGCTCCAGCCGTCCTTGCCCGAGAAGTCAGAACCGATGTTGCGGCCTGACGTCCCCCCGACCGGTCCGAGCTGGGTGGTCCCCGCCGGGTAGCGATCGTTGTGGTGGGCGCAGAACAAGAAGGGGTCCACCATTGGCCACTGGGAACCGAGAGGAACGTGTCCGATGATGGCCTTTCCCATGGGGGGAGCCTACGGGGCCCGGCGGGAAGTTGGTTGGCCTCTATCCTTCGGAGGTGGCTTCCGGCGACGACCAGCGGGCGATGCCGCTCCCCTCTGAGGCACCGGCCCCGGACCCGGGAGATGGGCACGCCCCCGACCCGTCGGAGCGGGCCGGCGCCGACGGCGT
>Ga0208482_1000111_pt1 | contig 26394 bp, 21 predicted proteins | sample LakMenEpi26Sep10_FD_150737 | JGI IMG/M metagenome (GOLD analysis project Ga0208482, IMG submission 150737) | Freshwater microbial communities from Lake Mendota, WI - 26SEP2010 deep hole epilimnion (SPAdes) | ecosystem: Environmental > Aquatic > Freshwater > Lake > Epilimnion/Euphotic zone ... | reverse complement strand
CACTCTCGGTTGAAAGTTTACTAAGATAAGCTTTTCCGGCAGATGTATTTTGAAATAAGTAACAAACAATTTCCATCATCTCTTTCGAAGTATTTTCTGCGGTAAAATCTTTCGCAACAGATACTAAATATTTTGTAAGATCTTCATATGCATTAATCTTATCTTGTTGTCCAACAGCTTTTGCAATTTTATTATCGTTATGCTCAATGATTTTTTCTTCATATAGATATACATCAATAAGACCTCTCGTTTTAGAAGGTTTATGCATCATTTGGTTGTATAACGCCTTATACGTAACATCGTTAACACTAAAACCAGACGACATTTTTACGATTTATATTTTTATTATTTAAATAATAAAAATAAAAACCATAAAATGAATACAATATCCGGAACTGACTCTCCTTCTGTTTCTTCTAAATCTTCGAAAAAATCTTTTTTTGAACAGATGCTTTTCGAAAAAGGAATTATAAAACAAACTTCTTCTGGAGGAGAACGACTATCTAGTAATCAATCTACTGAACCTTCTTTTATGGAAAAATTTTTAATCGAGAAAGGAGCGATCAAAAAACAATCTCCAGAAAATTCTCCCAAAGAAAAAATGCAAGGACAGTCTAGTATTGAAAAATTACTTAATCAACCCAAAATTTCTCCAGCAGAGCAGTTATTCAGTAGCCAACCTGTTGAAACTTCTTCTTATATGGAAAATTTTTTAATCGAGAAAGGTGCAATTAAAAAATCTTTGAAAGATTCTGTAGAACAACCAACTACTTCTTATATGAAAAAATTTTTAATCGAAAAAGGAGCTATCAAAAATCAATTAAGCAGCCAACCTACTTCTTATATGGAACAATTTTTAATCGAGAAAGGTGCAATCAAAAAAGAAGGTATAAACCCTCCCCCAAAGATCGCTTTAGCCGAACGTGTTTTAATTATTACTCTCAGCGATGATCTCTCGAGAGAAGAAAAAATCCGAAAAATAAAGGAGGAGATGAAAAAAGAAGCCAAAGAACAACTAACTTATAAATCCGTAAAAGAATGGATAGCAGCTTCTTTTAGACATATCGGATATCTTACTTGGTATACTGGAACTCTTGGAATCTCTACAATTTTGGGATATTCTTGGTGGTATGGATTAACATGGAGTCAAACATTAAATGCTATCTTACAGTTTACAACAAATATTCCATTTTCCGTAGGTAGTGGGATTTTTAGTGGCTTACCATCGATGGGTGCATCTGTGGGTGTTGCGATTGGAATACAGCTTGCCACAAATTATATAAAAAAAAATAAGGAAGTGCGAGTATTATTGGAAAAAGATATTCTTCCAAAGGAACATGTCAAAAAAGCTTTTGATAAAATAGGAATCAAAATTGATCCTCCTTCATTATCAGTTCAAGATATGATAATACCGATTATATCATTTTTCGCGTCTGTGGGTACAAAAATTATATTTGGAGGAGGTTTTTACGATGCGGTAGGTTATACTATTTTTGAAAAAGCTTTACCTAAAGCGTTTTCGGGTACTATGTATATAGCTGGAAAAGGTGCAGAAACGATAACAAGCGGTTCAAGATATACATATGGAAAAATGTTAGATAGTTCGAAATATGTATACGGAAAAATGTCAAGCGGTTCAAAATATGTATACAGAAAATTAACAGAAAAACAACAAAAAGAGGAGGAGGAAAAAATAGATAAAGCGATTGGAGAATTTTTAGATAACCAACAGAAAATTTCGGAAGAGATTACAGATTATCTATTAAATCCAAAAAGAGAAAAAGAAGAGGACTTTATAACTACAAAAGCGATCAAAGATATTCTTAAGAATGAAGGTCCCGATGTAAAAGAATATTATGAACCCATCTCGATAACTCCAAAAGAAGAGCAAGCAATTTCTCGAGCGGTTGAAAAAGAGGAGTTACGTGGAGATTTTGTTTCTCAAGAAGATGTAATAGATGCTGAACAACAACAGATTCAAATTTCCAAAAAATTACAAGTTCAAAAAGAAGAGTTGGAGATGAATAAACGCGAAACAGAAGAAAAATATAATTATATTCAAATGAAGATTGCGGAAAAACTTATTTTAGATGAAAGAAAGAGATCACCAGATCAAGAATTATTAGAAAAAGAAAAATTCTTAAACGAAACAGAAAATATATTTTCCGATCTCGAGAAAAAGATACAAGAGATAAATAAAACTCTAAGTTCTTTAGAACGCAAAAAAAGTTTATCAGAATCAGAGTCAGAAGATATTTTCTTATTGAAACAGAAAAAAGAAAATTTATACAAACAGCAAAAACTTTTAATTGAAAGATATAAAAAATATAAAAATATCGAAGAATTTGAACAACCTCCACCTGAAAAAGTTGTAGGAAAAAAGAAAAGAAGATTTTTAGGTCCTTCCGATGATGAACTTTTTCAAATGGATCTTCAAAAGGAGATTAAAAATATTCATGAAAAACTTCATTTTGAAGTAGATATAAGAAGACCTACAGAAGAGGAGGTTAAAGAATTCATTTTGAAAAATCCTATAAACAGAGATCAGGTAAAAAGATTTTATCAAAATAAAATCAAAGAGTTGAGAGAATTTTTAGAAAGAGGGGAAGTATCAAAATCTACGATCGAGATTACAGAAGAAAAAATTATAGAATGTCAATATGTAATTTATGATGTTGACAATGCGGATAATTTACAAAGATATTTAGAAGACATAAATAAAAAACTTCTTCACACTCGAAGAAAACTAGAAGATATTTTGAAATACAAAGATGCTGAAATTATGCGTCGTAAAATTCAAGAGGTCCAAGAACAAAGAACCGCGCTTATCAAAGATAGAAAAGAGAAAGTTTCTCTTTTGATAAAAGAAAAGGAAAAACAAACTAAAAGAAAAACAGAGTTAGAAAATATTTTTATTGATATTGAAAAACAAGAAAATAGAAAAGAGTATGAAGAGAGAGTTAAACAACGAGAGATCGATCTTAAACAAAAACACCAATTTTTGAAAGAAGTAGAAGAAGAGATTGAATCTCTTGAAAAATATACAAATCTTCTAAAACAAAGCGAGGATTTTTTGAAGAATAAAATTATTAAATCGCCAAAAGAAAAAGAGGAGTTTCTTCGTAAACAATCAGTTATCAGACAAGATATCGAGAATACAAATGAAAAAAGAAAACTTTTGATTGAAAAATATAGAAATTATCAAAGAATTGAAAATCTTCTACCACGACTAGATTCTCCAGTTCAAGAAAGTCTCTCAGTAGAAAAAATATTACAACATAGCGGTGAAGCTAATTTAAATGAAGATGAATTGTTTGTTTTGAATCTTTTGAAAGAAAAAGAAGAGTTGGAAAAACTTAGAGAACGTATTCAACAAGAAAATGAAAAGGATGAAATCGAATATGCAAAACTCCAAGAAAAGATGGGAGCTCCTGAAAATCAAACTCAAGAAGAATTTTTGACCGTAAATAAAATTCGAAGAGATTATTTGAGAGAAAAATTTATTCGAGAGATTGGAGAATTACAAAAAAATATTACAGACGAAAATAAAGAATTTTTACAACAAAGAATCGACACTTTGAAAAAGTATGTTTCTTATATAAATGAACTAGATTTGATATCGGAAGCTCTCGAAGAGATAATGAAAATACTGAAGAGCATCGATGTTGATCTGGATGAGTTAGAATCACAACAAGTATCGATGGAGGCTGCAAAAATATTAAACACTCTTGAAAGAAAAACTCCCCAAAATTCTCAACTAAAGAAAGAGAAAAGGATTTTGGAGAAAAAATTAAGAGAAAAGGGAATGATACAGCAAGAACCTCAAAAAGAATCTTTAAGCATTCTTCCTAGTACGAAAGCTATTGTTTCTACTATATGTATAGCAGCAACGTTTGTTGCATTTGGAGTATCAGGGAGAATAGAAGATGTACCGGCTGTTTTGGAAAGTATGGGAATTAATTCAACAATGTCGACTATATTAGGCAAAGGAATAGATTTTGTAGCAACGTCTGAAGGTATGAAAACTTTATTAATGCAAAAATCTTTATCATGTGCAGGAATCGACGGTCTCATCAATACGTTTTCAGAATTTTTATCTCCAGGTCAGAAAGAAGAATTAACAAGTTTTTATAAAGCAGCGATCGCTGAAAAAGATGATACAGTTCTTCGAAGTATTTATAATCGAATGTTCGGTATTTTAGTTGGAGGTTATCGTTCTGCAAAAGATCTTGATAAAATGGGAGGGGAAGAATTATTAAGTTTATTCAAATATCATTATCCAAATCACAATGGAAGAAATATATCTCGAAGAAATATTCAAGATCATATCGTTCGAGCCCAATCTCAAAGAATGGCTTTATTGAGAAATATAGTTAGTATGTCATTTAACTTTGCAATTGCAGCAATGGCAACAAAAGCAATAGGTAATGCTCTCAAAGGGATTGATACCCAGATCTCTTCAGAACTTCCACTAAAACCCGGTCAACCTATAAATATACATCCAGATAATCCTCCACCTCCAATACCCAATCAACCTCAAACAGAAGAACCTGTAAATGTAGGACCGGGGTTACCTTTACCTCTTCCTATTAACATAGGAGAAGAAACGGAACCGGTTATTCCTCCCAAACCATTAACTTCGTTGGATATTCCTTTTGAAGATTTACAAAATCTTCCTGTTGATATGAAAGGGTTTGGTCCTACATCTTCTATACCATTTGGAAAACCAGAAACTCCAGAAATTCCTTCATTCGGTCCAACACCTTTTGTAGGTCTTCCTCTTGAAGATATAAGAGGTCTTCCGGTCGATATGCGAGGTTTTGGACCAACACAATCACAACCTTTTGGATATATCAAACCAGATACATCTACAGGACCGATACCTTTAGTAGGAACCCCCTTTGAAAAATTAAGAGACATTCCGGTCGATATGGATATGAGAAGTTTCGGTCCAACACAACCGGTCCCTTTTGGAAATATGGGAGAAGATCTTACGTACTCTATTCCAACAGAACCGACGACAACACTCGATCCTAGATTTTATTTTGATCCTTCGGAAGATCTTCGACCTACACTTGGTCCAGATGTTGCGCCTAGAGGTTATTTACCTTTCTTACCTTCTCAACCAATGTCATTTCCGCGGAAATTTAATCCATTAGAAGATCTTCGGCCTACACTTGGTCCAGATATTGCACCTAGAGGTTATTTACCTTTCTTACCTTCTCAACCAATGTCATTTCCTCCAAGATTTAATCCGATGGAAGATCTTCGACCTACACTTGGTCCAGATATCGCTCCAGTAGACTATTTACCTTTCTTACCTTCTCAACCAATGTCTTTACGAGTGCCTATAGATCCTAGAGAATTTTTTAAAATAGATGCTCCACGGATTGGACCGGAGGGACCGACCGTTGATATTGATAAATTTCTAGATCCAAAAACAATAGATTACATTCGAGAAAATCTCGGAGATGTAGAATTTAGACCCATATATGAAACAGTAATGGACGCATCAAAGGATCTTTTAATATCTATTCCTTCATCATTTTTAGGAGGTCCTTTAGCACCAATTATTCGAGGTTATACAATGACAACTAAAACACTTTCAGGAGTTGTAACAACAGCAAAAATTATTTCAGAATTACAAAGAGTTAGACAAATTCTAAAAAATGTTGAAGAAGGTGTTTTTGAAAAAGTCGAATCTACCACTAGTACTCAGATCGATGCTCTTGGTGACATTGTTTCGAGATTAGATATAACGAATCTTTTTGAAGTAGAAAATACCAGAGATAATTTATCAGAGATTTTAATTCGTGCTATCTATAATACAGCAAAACTAGGAAATGAAGCTACATCCACATCTTTGGCCAATGAAATATTATACGGTGTTACTTTCGGTCTTAAAGCTCTAAATGAAAGAGGGCAAGATATGGAACATGCGACGGATCATGTTAGACAAATATTAGATATGGCTAATTCTATTGCAGGATTATTGCAACAACCACCAACCGAATAAAAAAATTTATATAATTGAATTATATAAATTTTATCAAAATCTTTTAGGTAATAATTTCTCGATATATCTAATATATCTCACAAAATCAAAAGGAACTATATTTTTGAACGATTTAAGAAATCCTTCAATATTTTTTGAATTTATCTCTTTTTTATAGACTGATAAAAAAATTAAACTTGGACATAATACATCAGCGTTCATCAATAATAATTTATTTTTGGGTATAAAATCCGCAATTTTATTCGCATTTTCGAGATCTACATCCTCAAAATTATTTTGTTCTCGTAATCTAACAAAAATCTGTCTTCTATATGTATCATATGGATCACCGTATCTTCCACTTTTTCCTTCTCGTGCGACTCCAATATTTTCACCGCCAAATCCTCTCTTAAAATCAGAAGGGTTTAATTTTTCAGAAAATTGTAGATCACCTTCGATGTCAACTCCTTCAATATCGATATCTTCTACTTCTTTGTCGTCGTCAGTAAAATCTTCTTCTTCTCCTTGATAAGAATCGTCCTCATCATAATCGCTCATTTTAATATTATCTTTAAAAAATAATTTACTAATATAACAAATGAATGTCACTTTTAACAAAAAATGCCCAATTTGTTTAGAAAAAAACGGAGAACTTTTTGATTTATCATGTCTTCATAAAATTCATTTAGGGTGCTGTAGAAGTCTTGTAAATTTAAAATGTCCTTTATGCCAAGAAATTGTAAAAAACTATCCTGAAAATATTAAAAATGAAATTGAAAATAATCAACAAAAATATAAACAAGAATGCGAAGAAGAAGATAGAGCACAATTAATTCGAACATATGCGGAATCATATTCTCAACTCTCAAATGAAAGAATAACTCCCCAAATGGAGATTGTAGCCGCTGTAGAATATTTGAGAGATCATGATATTCCTATGAGATTTATCCCCGAAAAAATAGAGATTACATTTTATCAAAACCAACCTTTTCCTCCAAGAGGTGTGTTATTTAGAGTTATCATCGATACAGTTTTGGGATACGTTATCGAAGAATATTCAAAAGAAGATTTTCACGATTTAACAATTGAAACATCTTCTTTTGAAAATGAAGAATCCTCCCCATTTGAAAATGAAGATTTAATTTTAGAAAATCGAGGATTGAATATCCGAATTCGAAGAATTTAAATTTTAATTTAAGAATCTTAAATTAAAATCTAATACGATTCCCAATAATCATCTCCGAAAATAACCCCTTCTGGCGGAACAAGAGTTTCTATTTTTTTCTCATATTTTTTATTATAATAAGATGCGATGAAAAATCCTATAATTACAATAATAATTACCAAAAAAATTAAAAGTACGATAATATTCCCATCGAATAATTTATTAAATATACTTTTTGAAGTAGATTTACCGTCTTCGTCTTTCGTAGGTGTGATAGGAGTAAGTGTCCCACAATCAACGGGTTGTGCTGTAAGTAAATCATTTGAATTTGTATAATAGCATGAACTACAATTTTGTGTAATATTATTTCCACCCGTTGTACTATTTATCTCATTGATATCAACATCAACAATATAACATTTACCTCCATCACATGACTGAGTTATCGTTGTATCACCCGTTTTTGAATTTAATTGATTTATGGTAACATTATCAATCATACAAACTTGTTGGGTACATTTTCCACCTAAAGTTTTAGACTGAACTAAAGCAGTATTACAAATAATATCACAATTATCTCCTACCGTATTTGCGTTTACATAGTAAGGAGATACATCTGGTTTTTGACATATAGGAGTTTGTGAAAAATTATCGGAACATCTGTCTAAATCCATTTGAATTGAATTAGCATTACTAATTTTAGGATTTATAGGGTTATAAGATGTATTAGAAATTAAATTACATCCGCAAATATTTTGCAAAGTTAAATCTGCAGCTAATTGATCTCTCGTAAATGATTGACAAAAATATTGTAATTGAGAATCACATACACCGTCTAAGCTGTTTTGAGGAGGGGTTTGAGAATTATATTGATAACCACATAAATATGGAACAGTGTGCGAAAAAAAAGGATCTAAAGAATCGTCTCTGCAACATGGATTCTCGTTTGGATCATAATTTGAAATGTCACAACCATTACTTTCATAGTCTTTAAAGCATATATTTTTTTCGTAATAATCAGATGATGCCTGATCACCACTTTGCCATAGATTATAACTTATATAATCTTGGGGAATTCGAGATGTAATATAATTTTGTAAAGTTAATTGAACAGTACTAGTGTTTGCATTTGAATTTCCTAAAAATTGTTGACATTGTCTCCCTATCTCTGTACCATCCCCCCAATGACCAGAACAATATTCTTGGGTTATTTGAGGACATTTACTTGCATTACCTCCTGAGGGATTGAATTGTCCTAAACATTGGGGGTATTGCCCAGATTCAACAAGTTTAGGATCTTGACAACAACACGAAAATGCTGTAGTATCATCTATAAATTGCCACTGAGCTCTTTCAGCGATTGGGTATGTTGAGTATGCAATTTTAGGATCATCTGCATGATCTTCGTTATCGCATTTTATATTTGAATTTGCGCTCATATTCGCACATGATTGCCCACCGCCAGCCTTTGCACAATCGCAACCTAAAAAAGTTCTCATATGTTGCCCTCGATTATATACATTATTGCAAAATGTACCGCCTATATTTTGTTTTGTTGGATTATTTATATATTGATCATAGGAAAAATAAGACCAATGGTCACATGTCGTATTTGTAGGACCCATCCATTGATTTGGATGATTCGGATTCCAAAAAGTTTTTTCTCCGACACCGCATGAAGTTTTTCCTATCCCTGATATACTTTGCTGATACCAACTATATACACATTTATCTAAACTAGAAGATGTAGAACAACAATCTTTTTTACAATTTTTTCCTGATTTATCATCATAACAATCTTGACGAGGGTCTAATGTGTATGTTATAGGATTATTTGCTTCAGATATCTTAAGTTTTTTAGCCTGTTCGTCAAGAAACCAAACATATTTGGGATTTTTTTCATATACAGGGCCTGATACGATATCATTAGGTCCTTGAACTCCACTCGGCTGAGTATTAAAATAACTTAACCATTGTAAATCAGTCGATCCAGGAGTCCCGCCAATAATATTTGTAAGTTTACGATAATAAGGCAACCCGTTTTTATTTATCTTTGACCAATCTATCCATTCCGGTTCGGGTACTTCCGACATTTTATAAAATACAAATACTTTATATTTTTAAATTCATAAAATGGCAACTCTTAAAAAAGGAATCTGTGTTTTAAAATGTGACAAAAATCATATTCATGGAGTTGTAAAATTTAAAGAGCTTTCGAACAAAAAGGTTGAAGTTGATATTTATGTTACGAATATTCCAAAAGGAAAACATGGAATACACATCCATCGTTTAGGAAATGAGATAAATTCTCCTCATAGTTTATGCGACCATTTCAATCCGGAAAATTATTCCCACGGAGATGTGAACGAATTAGTTTCTCATGCTGGAGATTTGGGAAATATAATTGTCCAATATATTCCCTCTTCTCAAAAATATATTGGAAGGAAGATTTTAATTTCAAATAAAATCAAACTAAGAGGCGAAAATTCTGTTTATGGAAGAAGTGTGATCGTTCACTCAAATGAAGATGATTTAGGAAGAGGAGATAATCCTCAATCAAAAACAACTGGAAATAGCGGTTCGAGAATTTTATATGGAATTATCGGTGTTGATGATGATTGTGAATAAATTATATGTTTCGAAAAAATGATATATTTTTCTAGAAAAAAATAAAAAATTATTTCAAGCAAAGAAATGGCAGACGAACCTACTTTTTTATATACAAACTATTTGATTGCGAATGGAGAGATTCCATTCGAGGATCAACTAAAGTACCTCAACGAGGAGGACTTTATCGGTTTGTATTTGGATTCAGATTCAAGGCTTGATCTTTCTCTTGTTTTTGAAATTGCATGTTTTTACAATAAACATCGGATTGCTAAACGTGTAATCAAATACTTTCGCTTTGAGTTTAACATTTGCCATTTTATCTCTTCGAACCATTTCGGTGAATACCTCTCGGATAAGGATATCTTGTCTTTTATGAACTGTGTTCTTCAGCATCATAAATACTCTATTCGAGAGCATATCGATAGATATATCTGTCTGTGTCGATATTTTCTTTCCTTTTTCTATGAGGGTTTACCGCTTCCGTTTCTCCAATTGGTTAACAGCGGTAACCTAAACCCTCATTTTCAAAAACTCATAGATGAGTGGCAAACTGAAAACTTTCAAGAGATGAAGGAACCAGACACTGAATAAGTTTATATTTTTTTCAAAAAATATAAAAAAGTATGAGTACCTATTCACAAAAAACTTGAGAAAAATACAAGATTTTACAACTAAAAATGATCATAGCGATTTTCAGATTTATATTTTGAAACTAAAAATGATCATAGCGCGATTTCCAGTTTTTAAAAAAATGAAAATAATTTTTATATTCAAAAATATATTTTACAAAACTAAAAATGATTAACATTAAGACTCAGGAAAATAAAAAATTAGCATTCCAATTTCATAATACAAGAGATTTTTTTTCTAAAAATAGTTTTTCTGAAAACACAACTTTTGTATACGATCCTTATAATTTTTCAAATATGATCATTCCCCAACCAGAAGAAGAATATCATACATTGATTGAAATTCAAAATCAAGATGTTTTGGATATGGCGAAACTTCATGTATCTTACGGTTTAAATCCTGTTATCTTAAATTTTGCGAGCAAAATATTACCAGGCGGTGGTGTTAAAAGAGGAGCGTCATCTCAAGAAGAAGATATTTACCGAAGGACAAATTTATTTCAAAGCGTAAATAAAGAAAATTGTTTATATCCATTAGAATCTGTTGTATATTCTTCAAATTTATATGTCGCAAAAGATACGAAAGGTGATTTTCTTCGAGAACCTTTTAGTATTTCATGTATTTCAGCGGCCGCTCCGAGATGGCCTTCTATTTTAAGAATCAAGGGAAGAGAAGTTTTTCACAATCGAGATGATTTGGATTATGTTTATAACTGTATTGAAACTATTTTTAAACTTGCTATCATAAACGGTCATAATTCTATTATCTTGGGAGCATGGGGGTGCGGTGCATACGAAGGACCGAGACATCAAATTGCAGAATTATTTAATGATGCTGTTAAAAAATATAAAAAATATTTTTGTATTATTGGGTTCCCGATTTTGGTCCGACCTCAAAATAAAAGAGATCAAGAAAATTATTTGATTTTTAAAAAATATTTGCTGAGATGAGAAAACTGATATTTTTTCTTAATTTTTTAAGAAAAAATACTTTACACCGCCAAAATGTCGTTTTCGGAAGATCTTGTGTTTTTTTCTGATGTCATCAAGTACGAGTATCGAGGAAAAAGTCGTGAAGAGATGGCCTTTCTTTACAAAAAAGTCTTTGAACTCGCTCTTCGTGCATCGGAAGAAGAATACCCCGTCTACAATAATGTAACTCAAGAGGTCCATGACATTGTTTTGGACGCTCTGACGCTTGCAGAGTTGATTTTACATGAAAATGATCCTAAATTAAAAAATCCAGAAACTCTTCGAACGTTTGAAGAAACGATCAGATTCCTTGAACCTGCGGAATTTGGCATTAGTCTCGAAGAAGATTTTGATTCTCGAGTCGAACAAAACGGAAAATGGATTTACTCTTATCTATGGAATATGAATCATTATCTTGAAGAATGGATATCTACTCTTGCATAATTAATTAGTTTTTTCTTTTTGAAAAAACTATAGATTCTATTATAATATGTGTTATGATATTGAATCATCTATTTCGGCATGGATCATTTCAAATTCAATTGCGATATATCTATATTATCGGAATAGGAGGTATGACAGGTGGTCTTGTTTCTTTATAATAACATTTTCTACGATACAGCTTCTCGAAGCGGGGCTTTGGTGGTCGCAAAAACAAGGTCTACCGTCAAATACAAATGAAATACTTACGAAACTAGTACTTTTAGTTTTACTCTCTCAACCTTTTGTTCAATCTTACTTTGGATACAGATATACAAAAGTAAATTTATTAAAGTATATGTGCGTTGTCTATTTTGCTATTATACTGTGGGGAATATATAGAGTAGTTACAGCTTCCAAAGGTTCTTTCTATACATCTCCAAACTCTCAAGGTCATTTAGTATGGCACGATTCTTCTAAAAAGAATTTCTTGGGCGGTAATTTGCCACAATACCTTATTCCATCATTGTACCTCGGGGGATTGTTTATACCTTTAATATTCCAAAAAGATAATAGAGGATTACCCCTTATCGCGGTAGGAGTCGGGTCTATCGCTTTTTCTACAATAATGGGCGATAGTGAGTCTTTCTCGAGTTTATGGTGTTTCTATGCAGTTATATATTCATTTGTTGCTCTTGTATCTTAAAAATATTTTCTTTAGAAAATATTTTTCCAAGAAAAATTATATTTCTTTGTACATGTTATTTTTACGAAACCAGTCTTGCAAAAATCCACATATTTCTTTTTTGTCCATCGTATGAAGTGTAAGAATCATTCGTAATTCTTTATCCGTTCTCTCTTTGTCTAGAAAAGTTCTTAATAAGGGTTGTCCTTCTATACGACTTACGAGTTCTTTTCTAGAAAGATCGTTTAAATTTTCATCTGGTGTTGGTAGAGCGTTTAATTTATTCATCAGATGATAAAGTTTTGGAACAGACCATAAAGATTCAAGACATACGGACCCTTTTGTCATTCTTTGCCCTGGTTCTGGTTTAACTTTAATTTTAAACTTACCGTCTTTGGAATCTGTAAAACCATATAACCCAAAAGGATATTTATCCCATTCTTCATCTACATTTATTTTCTTGAAAGTTTTAAATTGGCGAATATATTTTTCTTCTTCTTCAACATTTTTAACATATGACCATTTTCCATCTTTAAAAATTCTCATCTTACCGTTAGGGACTATCTCTTGTAAACCAATATTGTATCCTAATCCCATATATTCAGTATTATACATTACATGTATTACATCTCCATTTTCTAGATTGTGTAAATTTGATCCTAATACATCCATAACATTTTTTATTGAAAGTTTTTCTTTTGAGTTTAAATTTGAATTTAATTTTTTCTTTTTGTACATGACCTCGAGTAATATAATAAGTGTTCGATAGTTCATCTTTTTAATATTTTCAATAGAAGGGTCTTTACAAAATTCTTTTATATGTTGAGAATCGGATGTATACTGATTTATATTTGATAAATTTTCTAAACTTCTCTCTTCGTAAACAAATGGAGAATCTTTATAAATCAAAGAAGAATAATCTGAATTTATTTTTGTTCCATCATCCAAATAATAAATGTTGTGATATTCTTGAATGGCCAGAAAAAATCCGTATTTATTTTTAATTTTGATTTTTTTCAAAATCATATAGTCAAGAGTTTTCAATAAAAGAAATTCATCTTTTCTATCTAAGTTTAGCAATGAAAAAAAATCATTTAGATGATATGCAGATTCAATTTCGAATATTTTTTTAATATTCTCCATAAGATTAAGACAATCCGGATCATTATAAAATAAATCATACGTATCTCGAACTATTTTTTCTTCTGGAACATCATATTTCCATACATCTTCTGATTTATCGATATACTCAGACGGAAACCCATAACAATTGTAATTTTTTATTTCGTAATCTGTACTCTTTGAAAATTCCTCATCACCTTTCAGAACATTTCTTCCATAAGTCAATGGACAATCCCATGCAACTTCTTTTAATAACCTATAAATTTGAGAATTTAAATATTCTTTATCTTCTGCGATCTTATAAATTTTTAAATCTAAAGTCATCTCATTCGAAAAAGAATCGGGTATACCAGAAACAGAGATATCTCCTTTCATAACAGAAACATGTTTAAAAATTTTAATATACTTTTCATCCGAGTTAACAAAAGCATCATGAGAACCAACACGAAATATTCTACCAAGCGCTTGATCTAAAGAAGGAGAGTTCCAATGACCCATAATAATATGACCTTGACGTACATTTTTGAGAGTAACCCCTTCTGCGATTTTGCGAGAACCGATTATAATTTGGCATCTTTCACCATATTTATTATCTGGTTTATTAAAAGAATTTATAATCTCTTCGATCTCTTTTGGAGAGTTCAATGTTCCAGCAAGAGTGCAAAATCTTTTTTTCAAAGAGGGTTTACTAATAGAAGCAGCCGATTTTGCCCATACAAACCCATGTTGTTCTAACACAAGAGATAGATTAATTACACCTCCCCCGCCAGATGCGATATATTCATCGTAAATAAAAACTAATTCGTTTGGGTGATCTTTGATCAGTTGTACCAAAGATGAAAATTTACTCGAATATTTTCTTAAATTGTTTCGAATATTTTCTGCAATCTCTTTAGTTTTGTATTTGTACGATACAATAACCCTTTTGCGTTTTTTTTCGGCAACAGTGTATTCTTTTCTATCTGTTATAATATTTTTATTAAAACCTTCTCTCCCATAAGATCCATCGGGAAATACAAAAGTGGATGCGTCTCTTGCAAGAAGTCTCATCGGCCCTCCTTCAATTTCTCGATCTACATTTATAATTTTTCCGTCTTTTGTTTTATAATCGAATGATACGATTTTTATATCTTTCATCGCTTTTTCGTAATTTTTATATTGAAAATCACTCATTGTAGAAGGATATACTTTAACTCTATCTAGCCACGGCTTTGAAATTCCAATATCTTTTTTAGAAGCTGTTGTTTGCATAGGTCTTAGAAAAGAAACTATTCCTTTGAATTTTTCTTTCAACTCTTTGGATTTTTCTGGTAATAAAGTTTTATTATCATCAAAATATTCAGATAAAAATTTCTTTCTCATTGGAATTTGATTATCATCATCTAAAATTAAATTCATAAGAGATGCAATTTCATAAACCTGATCCCAAATTGGAGTTCCAGTTAATAATAAAATTCTACAATTTTCTACTATGTGCAAGAATTTATGAAGTTTTGTATAAAGTTCTACAGTAATACCCGGTTCTCTTCCTAATACTTTGTCTGTTACAGTTTGTTTTTTCTTCTTTCCTTGCCCGGATGATGTTTGCATTCGAAAATGATGTGCTTCATCAATTACAATAATTCTATTTGAATATTCTCTTTTTACTTTATTTTCGTCTTGGGATAATGAACTTAAAAATGTTTCATGTGTTACAATTTCATATGTTTTACTAATAGCAGCTTTTAGTCTTCTTTGTTTAGTTTCTTTAGTGAGATTGATTATTTCTTCCATTTCATAAATTTTTCTTTTTTCTTCTTTTGTAAATTCTACTTTATATGTTCCTTCATGTGTACATTGTCTTTCGATATCTCTTCTGTAATTTTTTTCTAGAGTTTCATTTGGGACGATGATGAGCGCTGGTGGTCTTGGTTGATCATCAACTAAAGTATTTTTGAAATTTTCAATAATAAAAGAACTTAAACAAGTTTTTCCCGTACCGGGTTCATGAAAAAAAAGTCCCGATCTATATTGAGTATATTTCGAAAAAAATGTTGATGCTAATTTTTGAGATAATAGTGGAACCCCTTGTTTTTTAATAATATGTTCAAATGGTCCCATCCGATTATCGTAATATTCTTTTCTTCGAAAAATTTCATAATTAAATCTTTTTCCAATATCTGGATTGGAATAGATAAATTTCTCTATTTTTATATTTTCGTCCTCTTCCATATTATTTATAAATTACAATCCAAAATTTTTTAATGGTTTTGAAAGAATATAAAAAATTATTTGTGTAAATAATAAAATGAACTATTGTAAAGAACAAAGTCAGTCATGTGTATCATCTAAACATCATGGAATCGATTTTGCGAGTTTTCTTTGTGGAGTTGTTAATGGAGAAGATGCACCTCTAATTAAAAATGATAAAAATGACGATAAATATAAAGTAAATCAAGTGTATAATCAACTTGTTAGTAAAAATCCCGCTCGAATGTTTAGAAAATCAGATTACTGCGATATTTTGAAACAAAAAAGAGAAGAATTTATTTTGAATAATTTTGCATCGGAGATTGAAAATATTTCTAAAACTCTTGAACAAGATGCAAAGAATTTCAAAGATTGTAATCATACGTGTTATTTTAACATTCCTGAACTGTATAGTTTGGAAAAGGTTGAAATGATGTTGCAAGAATATTTTAGAGATTGTGGGTATCTTGTAGTTTTATCAAGAGGAGATAAAGATTCTCCTAGAAATATTAAAATCGTCCTTTCTTAATTTCGTTGAATTTTGATTTTGTAATTTTCCAAATTACAAAATCTCTATTTTTAATATTTTTTTGTATTGTATGATATTAAATATATTTCAAAAATGGCGGATTATAATCCTCTCCTTATTGTTTGTTTGGTCATTGTTATGGTTTTGATGTTTGTTGTAATGGGTTATTCAGCACAAGCAGCATCAAAAGCCCAAAATAATAAAAAATGTTTAGCTTCTGGATGCGAAGAAAATCAATGTCAAAAAGACTGTCATAAAAATTCCACAATTTCTGCCATTGTTGGCGGAGTTGCCGCAGGTATTTTATTAATAGGTATTATAATTTATTTTGTATATTATGGTAAAAGAATGTCTGTAGATGCTGGAAATCTTGCATCTCAAAAATTACAACAATTTGGCGGTAACATGCAACAATTTGGACAACAAATTGGCGCCAATGTGCAACAATATGGTCAATAGACTACCTGTTAAATATTTAGATTAAAATATATTTCCTACTAAAAGAAATATATTAAACCCATATATATTTATTATTGACATAAATATGCACTTTCCATATTCCGCTTTTCCCGGGTATATGACTAATAATATCGTTATTTTCTAAATATGTTTCGTTGAGAGGAATCATAAATCCATCTTTATCCTGAACCATATATTTAAAAATATTCTGCAATGGCGCGATGGGTTGTCTATATAATGACATTATTCTATCTCCATCGGAAGTTAAAATCCCAGTTTTTTCCCATGGAGTTGTTACTTCAGCAAAAGGAGCATATGCGTCTACCGAACCGATAAACGGTATACTACCATCTCCTGTATATCCTACCGCATAAGGATAGGTTCCTCCGTTTGTATAATATGGATTATCCGCAAAACCACCGCTTAAAGAAGCTTGCATCGATTCAGCGTTTGGACCATATGGTTTAAAATAGTCGTATGGGGCTAAAGGTTTTTGTTGATAATAAAACGGATATTTCCATTTTTCACTACTCATTTTTAGAGAACCTTGCGGAACAGGAACATTAAGACTTTTTCCAGGATAAGGTCCTGAAAAATTATCATACGCTTGATATAAACTTCTTGAAGGACCGATATTTACTTTTGGGATGATGGGATCTCCTAATGTAGCAGGATCTCTTCCTCTAGACGCTTGGCGTTGATAATTCAATACAGGATTTTTTATATTTTCTTCTCGATAATAAGAAGGGATAGAGTTATCGTTTGTGTTAGATATGTTTGAGTAATTTTCATCGTTTTGTGATGATGGGTTATAGCTACTCGAAGAAGAAGAAGAAGAATTTCTTGAATACTTTTTGTATAATTTTTTAACTTGATCCGGGTTATATCTCACATTAGCAGATTGGCCGATATAATAAGATACAATAATTGCAAATATAAAAATCACTACACAAACACATACGATAACTTCTGACATTTTATTTATATTTATTATAATAAATATAAATAAAATGGATGATATAGATGAAAATGATTTTGACTATCAGATAAAATTTTGGATTGAAGATAAATTGTATATTTATATACAAAATCCTAAAAATATTTTTGAATCTTCAAGAATATATTTAGCGTATCCATACATCTTCCGAAACTCTATTTTCGAATCTTATTTTTACAAAAAAGATAAACAAAAAATAACGTTGAATGAATACATAAATAAAGAACCTTTATCGGTTATAGATACATGTTTATCAGAATCAAATTCTGATAAGTATCATCAACTATTTAAAAATTATTTTTTAGTATGGGATATATATGATATCGAAGATTGTATAGATAATATAGTAAGAAAATATAAAGATGAAATAGATATAAGTATTAGGTATTATAATTCAGTTGATAGAAAAATCAAATTTCTTTATAAAATAATTCTTCAAAAAGGTGGAATAATTTCTTACGTTAGACCTAAAATTATTCCCAGTATCGGAGCAGATGGTTTAATAGAAAAGTTTATAGTGAATAAGCCGAATAAAATTATTAAAAAAGAGATATATCAAAAAACAATAGAATTGAGAGATACTCCTACCATAATAAATCTATCGGGAATAAATTTTCTTAAATCGTCGGGAGTTATCGGGAATTACATATTAAATTCAAAATCCGGAAATATAAAATTAACAGAATATCATACTATCGGGGAAAGAGAATATATGGAAGATGAAAGTTTAATATGTTCTTTCGGAAATAAAGATATCTATATGATCGCTGTACTCGATGGTCACGGTGGAGATTTTGCTTCTAAACATTTTTGTATTGATATTCCTAAAAAAATAAATAAATATATTCAAGAAGGTAAAGAAATAACAGAAGAGATCATTAAAAATGCATTTATAAAGTCAGATAGAAATACATGGTATACTCAATCTTTTACGGATAAAGGATCGATGGGAACATGTTTTTCTGGAGTTTTAATAACAGATGATAAAATTTTTGTTATTAATTTAGGAGATTCACGCACCGTTATTTTAAATAAGGAGTTAAAAGTATTATTTCAAACTGAAGATCATAAACCTGATAACCCTGAAGAAAAAGCTCGTATAGAAAAATATGGAAGTTATGTTACAGAAGGAAGAGTTTCGGGAATATTGTCATTATCAAGAGCGTTAGGGGATTTTGATCAAAAAAGGAATGATTCTAACAAATATGTATATATTGTATCACCTGTACCTGATGTAAAAATATTAAAAAGAGAGAAAGGCATGCATATTATAATTCATTGTGATGGTTTAAATGAAACGCTTAATGAAAGATATATAATAGATATGTATAATAAATACAATAATTCTGTTGAGAATATAAGTAAATTTCTTTGTGAGGCTGCTGCAAGAAGTAGATCAGAAGATAATTTATCCTCTATAACTCTTCACCTCGAGTAAAATAATATATTTTACGCAAAATATATTATTTTAATATTATTATAATAAAATGTCGAAAAGAAAATCCAAAGTAAATGCAGAAGATTCTACATTAAATTCTTTGTTAGATGATGATTCGGATTATGAATCAGACGATGATTCGGATTATGATCCAAGCGAATCAGAAAGTGATTCCGGGGAGGATATTTCGGGAGAATCAGAGAGTGATTTCGGAGAATCAGAAAGTGAAAATACAGAAAGTGATATTTCTGAAGAACCGGTACCTGAAAATACTGAAAGTATTGAGAATACAGAAAGTGAACCCGTGTTTTCAAATACAGAAAGTGATACCTCTGAAAAAACAGAAAGCGGTACTGAATCCGTTTTTTCAAATACAGAAAGTGAAACTGAAGATGAAGATAAGGAAAGCGGTACAGAATCTGACGATGAATCCGTATCGGAATCGGAACCTTCTGAATCAGAACCTTCAGAAGGTTCTGACGATGAATCAGAAATTAGTGAAATATCTCAATCGATCTCAAAAATTAAAGATGAATCGAAATACGATGACCTCAAAGCTATCGACAAAGCGATCGGTTTTTGGGTAGAGGGTGTTCCCTATGTATTAGTTAAAAATAAAGGTGTCTTTTCAAGAATATATATTGTGGGTGAAATAAACAAAAAATTTCATGAAATTAAAGGGAGACTACCGAAAGGTTCACCTAGATGGAATTTTATAAAATATTCGGAAGATTGCAATATCAAAAATAAACTCGGTGGACTAACTATAATTTTTAGAAATTTATTTGGTGTATGTACTATTTCTGAATATAAAGAATATAAAAAGAGTATTGATCATCAAGGGCCATTTATCTATGACCCTAATTTAAAGGGGGGTAAAAAAATATTATTCGATGCAGGTAAGAAAGTTAAAAAATTTTTTATTGTCAATCCTACACCCAAGGGTTTTAGATTCGAGATAAAATAATTTTCAATATTTATATTTTAATATAAATATTTTTAGCAAGGTTTTACAGGATTTGTCAAAATACTATTTACCTTTTGATGAATATCTTTTAAAGTTTCTTCATCCCATAAAGGATGATTTTCTCCTTTCGATAATCCGCTAATTAAATATGAATTTTTTTCCCAATAAAGAGGATCTTCATCATGAGAATATAGTTTCTCCCATTTTTGAACGACATAATAATCTTGGAAATAAGAAGTTAGATAAGCCCATCCTCGAGCAACAACCGCCCATCCATAATCTTTCATCTCTGAAATTGAAAGATCTTGAAAAAAAGATTTCCAAAACTCAACTACTTTCATATCATACTCTGGCAGCAATCCCTGTTTTTTCAATTCCATATATTTGTAAATATTTTTTCCTTCTTCAAACGTCATCCAATAACCAGCGATTTTTCCAGATCTAAGCCTCCCCTCGTTATCAGCTATATTTACAAGGATAGTTTTTTTCCACTCATCAACAAGCCTATTATTAAATTTCAAAACTTCCGCTACGTATGGTTTTTCATTTTTAGAAATATTTTTTCTTAGCATTGATGCTGCATCTTCAATTGAAATTGGAAGATTATAAATATCTTCTCCTTCCATATTTATTTTTTGAAAAAATAAACCTTTAAATAGAATATAATAATAAGAATGGATATTTTTAAAGATTCTCAAGAAATTTTATTTATCGCAATAATCGCGTGTTTTATATTCATCATCTTGAACTGGTGGTATGTTCGAAAGATGAATTGTAATGAAAAATTTTCTCCTTTCAGAGATACAGGAGGTATATTTTCAAAATATACAGGTTATGACTATTTAGACAATTATGAATATAAACAATATTATGAAACTCACCCTTGGATATATCCCGCACCAACAAATTACTATCGTCAACTTTATAAAAATGAAAGAGACAATTTAAAATATTTGGAAAACTTAAGATCAAAAATGTTAAAAAATCTGAAAAATGTTCCTTAAAAAAAATGAAATACGAATAAATTTATTATTCAAAAATAATAAATTTTCAAGAAGAAGAATTATATATGAACGATATAAATCAAGAAATTATCGATGCTGTAGAAAATGGAGAAAATATTATTTTTCATGGCCCAGGTGGTTGTGGTAAAAGTTATTCTATAAAATTTATCGCAAATTTTTTTCAATCAAAAGGAAAAAAAGTATATTGTACTGCAACTACCGGTGTTGCTGCAATAAATTTATGTGATTCTGAAAAGAAAATTACAGCTACTACTCTACATAGTTGGGCTGGTGTCGGAACCGCAAAATTATCTGCCCAAAAATTATTTTATAAAGTTGCTCATAGTAAAGCAAGAGAAAGATGGGAAGATACAGACTTGCTAATTATTGATGAGGTAAGTATGCTGGGTGCAGAATTTATGGATAAGTTGGATTATATAGGACAAAATATAAAACACTGTGATAAACCTTTTGGAGGTATACAAGTTTTATTGAGTGGGGATTTTTTGCAGTTACCTCCTGTAAAAGATGAATGGGTTTTTCATAGTCATGTTTGGAATAGATTTAATTTACATCCATTTATTTTTGAAGAACCAAAAAGATACGATGATCTAGAATACTTTAATTTTTTACTTCGAATTCGAAATGGTACTCATACTTCAGAAGATGAAAAAAAAATAAGAGCAAGAATAAAAGCGTATTCAAAGTTTTTAGAAATTGTAAAAACAAATAAGGATAATGTAAATATTATAAAACCCACTTTTATCTATTCAAAGAAAAAAGATGTAAATCAAATAAATGAGTTTGAACTAGATAAACTCGAAGGCGAAACTATTGAATTTATTGCAGAAGATTCTTTTACCCCTTATAACAATAAAGCAAGATACGATTATTATATTGAGTTACTTGAGGATTCGATACCAAAAGCGATTCCTCTTAAAAAAGGAGCGCAGATTATGTTAAAATTTAATTTGGATACAAAAGGTGGTTTGGTAAATGGAACGAGGGGTGTTGTTTTAAATATAGAATCAGAACGAGTAACCGTTAGATTTATAAATGGGAAAAAGTTAATTATTGAAAAAATACCATGGACTGTAGAAGATAAAGATGGAATGGCGGTAAGACATCAAATACCTTTATTGCTTGCGTGGGCATGTACAAATCATAGAGTTCAATCCACAACATTGGATTATGCTGTTTGTGATTTGGGTACAAATATATTTTGCGAAGGACAAGCGTATGTAGCTCTAAGTAGAGTTAGAAATCTTCATGGTCTTTTTATTACAGAGTTTTATCCACCATCGATTAAAGTAAATAAAAAAGCGCTGGAATATTCAAAAACTCTTGAAGAACTTTCTAGAAAATATAATAAAAATTTTGAACAACATGATTCTGAAGATAGTGAAGATACAGATTTTGTTATCGACATTACAGAATAAATTTATTATTTTTATATTATTGAATAATATAAAATGAATTCTCGTTACAACTATTCTAATAATTTATATATCTATTATTTTGATAAGGAAGATATTTCAACATTGGACTTGAATACTCTTAAACCAGGCGAAGCGAAAAATGGAATAAACTACCCTTATCTTTATAAAAATCCTGACAAAGAACATCCTCTTTATCTTGCAGAAGATGGAAGAAATATGCAGATGAAGTATGTTATCGGAAAAGAAAGAGATAATCATGCATTTCATTCATCTAGATTTAGTTATGATAACGGTTGTGAACTAGATTATTGTAGCGGTGTTTGGCCAGGACGATATCAAACATCGGGATGGTGTTCAAATTATGTACCCCAACCTCCCAACACCGCCCCTTCAAGATTTTATGGACAAAATCACCAAGGTCCATTTAATAGTTCTTCTCAAGCTCAAGTTGATTATTCTAAATATATGAGGACTTTTGGTATTCCTCAAGAACCAACTTTGCCTTAAATATTTTAATAAAATATTTATAATTCAAAAAATAACTTTATTCAGTATCAACAACCGGATCATTTTCTTGTACAACATTAATATTCGGTAAAAGATTTTCAAAAGTTTCCGGAAAAGGAATAAAGTTTGAAATTTCAAATTCACTTTTTATAATTTCATGTCTGCCTTTGATGTATTTTGCTTGACTTACCGGAACATAGTCAAATGTTTTTGATGGAGAAATAATACCGTTCATAAAATATCCAAGAGACTGTGTGGATAAAATAACTTTTTCTCCATTTCTGATATCTTCACGGTATACTTTTACAAACTCGTTTGTCATCTCTTTTTGGACAGCGGCTGCTAGAGAGTCGATTACAAGAATCGCTTCTTTTTCAGTTTCACAAAAACATACTTCTTCTTTATCAACTCTTACAAGATATAAAATTTCCGAGCGCATATGAACTTCTGGCGTTAATCTAATAAAACTCATTTTGTAATAATTTCTTTCTATAAAAATTTTCTTATTTTTGAAATTATGTTAATAAAATTAAGGGTATGTGTTATAGTTTGATAAAAATACATAACGCTGGTTTCTTCGAAATACTCTTCCTCCTGGAGGAGGTATCGGTTTTATATCAGGAACAAATTTATTAATATTTGGAATTTGAAGAGGTAGAGAATTTCCAGGATTTTTTGGATAACCTGGCCATTCCACCGATTTTAAATATGCGTCAACTTTTGCTTCAATAGGTGTTGTATCATATATTTCAAATAGAGAGGCATATCTTTGATGTCCCGACATTTATATTTTAATTTAAAAATATAAATTATAAAAAAACGAGATATATTAAACTTTATTTAAAGGTATTTATATAGGTCCTTTTTGTTGGAAAAAAATTAAAACCTTTGATAGGTTACATTGATATTATTATAGAAAAGAAAAAAATATATTATATTGTGCTTACTATACCATGGAAGTACAACTTAAAGCTTTCTTGGAAAAATGCAAGGTGAAGAAAGGTGAACCTTTTACACATACAACAAAAAGTACAGGTTCTTTAGAAAATGGATGGCCTGCAAGTTCGTATTACATTTCAAAAGAACACGCACCTTCATTTATGAAAATTTACCGCGATGCGGTTAAATCAAAATGTAAATTAACAATAACTGAAAAACCTGGACAGTTTGTACCACTTCGAGCAGATTTTGATTTTAAATCAGATCTTGACACTGGAATTAAAAGACAATATACGATAGATATGTTAAAAAAAATAGTATCATTTTTTCAATGTGAAATTAAAAAAATTATCCATCCAGACACGTTTAACGAAAATATGTTGTGGTGTATGATTTTAGAAAAACCGTCTCCGAGAAAAGAAAATGGAATTGTAAAAGATGGGTTTCATTTACATTTTCCGCATTTTATATGCGAAGAATGGATTCAAGATAAATATATTCGGGATAGAGTTCTCAAGCACATTATTGAAGAAAAAGTTTTTGGAAGATGTAATTTTAAAACACCGATTGATGAAGTTTATGATAAACTAACTGGAAAAGTGTGGATGATGTACGGTTCAATGAATTATCAAAATCCTCACAGTTCTCCTTACTTATATCATAAATGGAAAAAAGTTCCAGAAAACCAAAGATATGGATATATTTTTGATCACAATCAACAAGAAATTACGGTAAAACAATTATTTAGTGTATATCATGACAATATCAAACATATAAAATATCATCTACCAGAACTTTTATCTATTCGAGGATATTCTCAACCGGTACAACTTTTAGATGAAATATCTCGAAGAAAGGTGTTTGAAAAGAAAAGTATAAAGATGATCCAAAAGAAAAGAAGTGAAGAAGAAATTTTTGCAGATATCAAAACTTTAAAAGATGGTATGATTATGGATATGCTTTCAAATGATAGAGCGGATAATTATAGCGAATGGATGGATGTAGGATGGACTCTTTTTAATATAGGAGAAGGCAGAGACGAAACACTCGACATGTGGATTGAGTTTTCGAGAAGATCTTCGAAATTTATTGAAGGAGAATGTGAAAAAGTTTGGAATACAATGCAGCTCGGTGAAAAAACTATCGCTTCATTGTTGTATATGGCAAGAAATGATTCTCCAGATGATTATAAAAGATGGAAAGAAAGTCATATTCGAAATGTACTTTTTAAATCATTGGATGAACAAAAACCGAATGAATATGATGTTTCTTTGGTTGTCGTAAAAATGTTTGGAGATAAGTTTAAATGTGCGGATGCGAAAAGGGGATTATGGTATTACTATCATGATCATCGTTGGAGACCGATGGATAATGAAATTGAGTTGAGAAGAAAAATAGTAGAAGATGTTTTATCAAAATATGCTGCGCTTCAATATGAATTGGGTGAAAAAGTAAATGATGTGGAACATAGACTGAGTCTTGCTGATAAGGATAGTGACGAGTCTAAAAGTTATTCAAAGGATTTTAAGGAAATTATGGAAAAAAGGAAAAAATGCAGAAATATCATTACTCGCCTCAAAGAAGTTGATTTTCAGAGAAAGGTTATTAGCATGTGCCAAATACAGATGCACGATTCTCATTTTATGAAAAAGATTAACGAGAATCGAAATTACATCGGATGTGAAAATGGAGTTATCGATTTGGAATTGAAAATATTTCGAGATGGAAGACCGGATGATTATATAACTTTTACAACAGAACAATTTTATACAGAGTATAACGAAGAAGATGAAGAAGTCAAGGAGTTGCATGATTATCTTTCAAAGGTATATCCCAATAAAAATATTCGAGAGTATTTCTTGGATTTTATAGCAACATCTCTAAAAGGTAATATAAACAAAAGATTTGGAATTTTTACGGGAGCTTCCGATGGTGCAAAATCAATGACTTTTACTTTACTCGAAAAAGCGTTTGGGAGTGGTCAGTATGGTTATTTTGGTAAATTCCCGAGAGAGTTGATGGTTCAGTCTACAACAAAAAATTCTTCTTCATCTTCTCGTCCGGAGCTTGCACGTGTACGCGGAAAAATCTTTATGGCTTCTCAAGAAATTACAAAGATGGAAAAGATGAATATAGGGTTTGTAAAAGAAGCGACCGGTAATGATTCTATCTATGTTCGTTCTCATTATGAACAAGGTACAGAAATTCGTCCTAATTTTACAATGATGATTGCATGCAATGAACCTCCAGAGATTCCAGGTCATGATGAAGCGGTATGGAGTCGTATT
>Ga0208482_1000108_pt1 | contig 26424 bp, 19 predicted proteins | sample LakMenEpi26Sep10_FD_150737 | JGI IMG/M metagenome (GOLD analysis project Ga0208482, IMG submission 150737) | Freshwater microbial communities from Lake Mendota, WI - 26SEP2010 deep hole epilimnion (SPAdes) | ecosystem: Environmental > Aquatic > Freshwater > Lake > Epilimnion/Euphotic zone ... | reverse complement strand
ACATCGCCTAAGGTCACGGAGCGTGTACCCGATCCAGTGGCGAAGGTGGCTTGAGTTTGAAAGGTGCCATCGCCATTGCCCAAAAGCACACTTGCATTGTTGGAGTTACGATTTGCGGTGATGATATCCAGTTTGCCATCGCTGTTCACATCGCCAAGCGTGACCTCTTGTGGAATATCACCGGTGGCAAAGGTTTGCTGGGCTTGGAAGGTACCATTGCCATTACCCAAGAGCACGCTGGTCGTGTCGTCAGTAGCATTTGCAGTGATAATATCCAGTTTGCCATCGCTGTTCACATCGCCAAGCGTCACGGAGGTTGGACCGGCACCTGTGGTAAAGGTTTGCTGGGCTTGGAAGGTACCATTGCCATTACCCAAAAGCACACTTGCATTGTTGGAAAGATTATTCGCGGTGATGAGGTCAATTTTACCATCGCCGTTGACATCGCCAAGGGTTACGGATCGTGGAAAGTTTCCGGTGGCAAAGGTTTGCTGAGTTTGAAAGGTGCCATTGCCATTGCCTAACAGCACGCTGACATTGTTGGTAACACCATTAGCATTGATTATATCGAGTCTGCCATCGCCGTTCACATCACCAAGGGCTACGGAGTATGGAAAAGATCCCGTTGCAAAGGTTTGCTGGGCTTGGAAGGTCCCATCGCCATTACCCAAAAGCACGCTTACAGAACCATTGGAGTTATTATTTGTGGTGACAAGATCGAGTTTGCCATCGCCGTTCACATCACCAAGAGTTACGGAATTTGGACTAGTTCCCGTGGCGAAGGTGGTTTGCGCTGCAAACGAAGGCAAGGCGGTAATGGAGGGCAAATCGACCAGGTTGACACCAAGGGTCCCGGTTCCAGTGATGCCGGTAACATCTACCGTGTAGGTTGCCCCCGAACCGGTTACGGAAGATATTGTGCCGTTGGCAACGGTTCCAGTAGCAATTAAATTGAAGTCGGCAGCATCTACGCCAGTAACAGACTGATTGAAAGTAACCGTGAAGGCAGCGGAATTGGTTACGGCACTTCCAGGTGCATTAATGGATAAGGCATGAGGGAATGCCGGCGAGAAAGGAACAGCAGGAACAATTCGATCTTCTAAGCCGAGGAGTTCGAGCCTACGGCGAATCCCCTTTTTTAATGCTGTTTTAGTGGTCTTTGGGGTGAAAAGATTCTTGAAAGCATTTAAAAACATCGGGGTTCCTTTTAATCTAAAGCAGTTTTCTGCATCGTATTTAAAAAAAGAAATAAAGAAAATAATCTTTGCAGGGCAAGCAATTAATTAAGTAAAAATAGGTTATCAGGTAGCAAAAGGGTGTCAACGAAAAACATAATATTTCACCCATTGCCCCCATTTTAAATTAACGGTTGAATAAGAAAGCAGAAGAATTAGCCACGGATTAACACGGAATTACACGGAAATAAGCAGAAGCCACAGAAGGAAGAATAAGCAGAAGATTAGCCACGGACGAACACGGAATTTCACGAAAGGAAGCAGAGGATTAGCCACGGAAATAATAACAAGCAGAAGCATTTGCCACGGATTAACACGGAATTACACGGAAATAAGACCAAGCAGAAGCAGAAAATTAGCGACGGTTGCACTCATCCCTTCCATAGGTGCAAAATCTAAAGTTCCAAATGGAGTAGTTGCAGTGGGGCTTCCCCATCGCAACTACTCTGTCTTTAAACAAATCCATATCAATTATTGGGAAGTAAAAATGGTGGAGGTTAGAACCCGGGCTAGCGAAGCGAAGGGCCCTTTTCCCGGAGGGAAGAGGGTTGGGAGTTGGGGGAAGAAAAAAGAAACAAAAGCAAAAGAGAAAGTATTAATTATAAAAACAAAAAGCCCGTCGACCAAAGTCAACGGGCTTGAATGAAACAAACAATCAAATGAAATTTATTTCAAAGTAGCAAGGAAGGCAATAACATCAAGAAACTCTGCTGGGGAAATAGTTCCAGCCAAGCCTTCTGGCATACTGCTTTGCTTTAAAGTCTTGCGTTCTTCGATATCTGCAACTTTGATGACTCGTTTAACTTTGCCATCGAAAATCACAACCTCATCTTTGTTTTCACTTACCAGCAAACCAGTAACAATTTTGCCACTAGATGTGCTGATCAATGTGGAAAGATATTTTTTATCAACATCTGCGTTAGGGTCGATAATAGATTCCACGAGTTTGTATTTGGTAAGGCGCGTACCAACTTTCATCATATCTGGGCCAAAATCCTGACCTTCGTTAAATACCTTATGGCAAGCAAGGCATCCCCTGCGGAAAACCTGCTTACCGTTTTCAGGATCGCCACCCTTCATATCAGCAAGCGCCTGCATAGCCTTATTGCGTTGCTCCAAGGCGGAAGAATCCTTGCCCAAAAGGATTTGCAGATAGGGAACAACCTGAGCGCCTTTTTTATCGATGGAGATAACATTATCGAGAAGCTTCTTGCCTGCGGGATCATCCTTAGCAAGCTCGCCCTTCAAGTATCCAGTTCTCCAACCATTAAGATTTGCGCCCAAAGCAGCTTCACCAGTGTATTGGGTGAAGTAGTCTGGGGGATTCTTACGCAAAGATTCAAGAACTGCACTAGCGGATTCGGTAGTGGCAAAGTAACTAAGCCCACGAAGGGCTTCCGTCCGGGTTCTTGGATTTTCATCCAATGAAGCTGCTTTTAAAAGCTCAAATGCAGAGGGAAGATAATCACGTTCATCTGCGACAACCCTGGTTGCAGCAGCTTTTGCATCGGTTGTTTTGCAAGCCATGATTTGTTTTGCAAGATCAACATCCACAGCATGAAAACTTTGTTGAATCCACAAGGCTTCACAGCAAAGACGATCGTAATCCTTACCACTTTTATCAAGCTTTGAAACCCATTCTTTAACCAAGGGCAAAACCTCAGCATCAGTATGGGAATGAATTTCATTTCGAACGCGTGCACGGGTGCGCCATTCGTATTCATTTAACTGGGAAAGCAACTCGGGAACTGTTTTACCGAACTGAGTAACTGGTTTGAGCAATGATTTATCTTTATACACCAAACGGTAGATTCTGCCATGAACATGGTCACGATTGGGATCGCGTTGGCTGTATTGCATATGACCGATAAGGGGGTTGGCCCAATCACCAAACCAAAGAGCACCATCGGGGCCGATTTGTGGATCGACAGGCCTAAAATGCTTGTCAGTACTTTTGATCAAATCGAATGGGGTTTTGGCATCTTTGGGGTCATGCCTGACGCGAGTGCCTTTATAGCCAGCGCCATCATCGGAAAAAGTCCAGCGGGGCATACCGTTCGTATTAATAACGCAAGCATAAATAAATTGCCCTTGAACATCGTCTGGGAATTGCCTGGAAACCAAAAACTCACTTCCAACAACAGGCCTCATGCCTTCCGTTGGGAAGACAGCATTCAGGCCCTTACGACCTTGGAACTGCTTGCCTGAAAGCGGGGTATCCCAATGCTGATTTGCACCGGTGCCATCACCAGGAAAACCTTGATTCCATTCGTTGTAAACAAAACACCATGGGTTACCATAACCTGGTGTAACATAGTGGCTGATTTTCCAAGTACGCGGATCTAAAACATAACAACCTGAAGACCCAAAGTTACGGAATGGGCCCCAAGGTGTTTCAACCGTGGTGCTCATAGCAACGCCTTCCATCATATGAAGCAAACCACCATGGCTAGCTTCGAAAGCGCCAACGGTGTGATGGGTATCTTCGGTAGCCCAACCATCGAGCACATGAACTACGACATCAGCTTTGTCATCACCATCGGTATCTTTAAGCCAAATAATACGGGGTTGATCAACAACGAGAACGCCACCGTTATAAAACTGAAATCCGGTGGGACAATGAAGTTTATCGTAAAAGACAGTGCTTTTATCAGCTTTGCCATCGCCATCGGTATCTTCGAGGATAACCAGTTTGTCGCTGGGTTTAGGATCGCCTGGTTTCCACTGTGGGTAACTGGGCATGGTAGAAACCCAAAGTCGGCCTTTATTATCAAAGCTCATCTGCACAGGTTTGGCGATTTCAGGAAACTTAGTTTCATCAGCAAAAAGCTTGATTTCGTATCCGGGTGGAACAGTGCAAGATTTGATCAATTCATCAGGGGGAAGGATTTTAGGTCCACCTTCCTGATTTTCACTGTACTTCTGCCTAGGTTCACCAAAACGGGTTGGAGGGTTAAAAAGCTCGCCGGTTTTTGAATCATCAATTTTATCAGAAACCTTTTTACCTTGGGCAATATCCCACACCAACTGATCTCGAACTGCAGCCATGTTGCGAATTTTCAAATATTCGCGCGGGAACGTTTCGGTGTCAAAGGTGCGTCTGCCACCATAGACATACCAACCATTCAGCATCCGGTAATCCTGCAAATGAACCCACGATTTATCGTTGATAGCTTTGCGAAGTGTTTCCAGCATGGAAGTGTTGCTGATAGCTGGGTTCGTACTGTTAAATAATCCGGAATCTAAAATCTGACCAACAACCTTATCGCCAGCTTCATTAACATGGCACCCATTGATAGTAAACTGTGAGCCAGCTTTTTCATCGAATGCCTTAAGAGTCGGCGTAAAGATATCGACAAACGCAATTTTTCGAGTAGTTGCAACAGTTTTAGCAGCATCAGCATAAAGCTTTAGATTCTCATTTTCCTTTTTACCTTCGGGAAGGAGGGAATCACCCGTGGATTCAAAGGCAATGGGTGAAATGATTACAAACCTTGGGCTGCTTTTTGAATCATCACGGGCATACTTCTGAGAGTACTCATCAATAAACTTTTCGTAATCTGCCTTAAATTTTTCAACGCCTAGAGGGCCGGCAAAAGATTCATTGAAACCGAAGAAACAAAGAAAAGTATCTGGGTTAAATGTAAAAAGAGGATCATCAAGCTTTGTATAATCATTGGCTCGCTGGCGGTTAGCAACTTCATCCGCGGGCCTGCCAAAATTCCTAAACACCAATTCTTTTTCGGGGAAGCGAGCATGAAGCAAAGTTTCAAAATGACCAAAAAGGTTCATTCGCTCTGCTGTGGAATTCCCAACAAGTGCAATCCGTTCGCCTTTAATAAATTGTAAAGGCAAAGTACTTGCAGGCAGATCGGCCTTCTTGGGCCTAGCAGCGGGTTTGAGTAAGTCTTTATTATCAACTCCAGAACCCTTCAATGGTTCTTTTTTCTTTTGCGCGGAGGCAATGCTGCTCATAGCAAACATTGCAGAAATAATAGCACCACAAACTAACAATCTATTTACATACTTCATTTAAAACTCCATGAATCAAACCCATCAGACAACAATAATGTAAGTATAAACAAAAAACCTTGATGAAACCAACATCGAAGCAGAAAGATTACTAGAAAAACAGCATAGATTTTTAAAATCACTGAACTTGTTCCATAGTGCACCTAAGGATTGGTACTCTCAATAGGCCCGCTAAACTTAAAGTGCACTGATTTCAAACTGGCTTTTGGTTTTTAGGTTTGGTAAAGCCTTATTCGACATATCGACTCTTGGTTTTTGCAGGTAGCACGCAAGATCCAACAAACAAAATCAATTAGTAAAAATCCAGAAACAACAATAGAGAACAAAGCTGTAGGAAAGATCTTTTCCCGCAAAAAAACCTTCCGATCCAAAGCAAATATTCTCCCCAACATATAAAAGAAAAAATCGAACTAGAGAAACTATTTCCCCCTTCATTAAAAAACCCAAAAGATTGCGAAACTAGCACCCTACAAATGGGTTTAATAATAAAGGGCCCGATGTTTGTTTTCTACATGCCAAAGAGGTGATCCATGAAATTTCAATTCTTGTTAATTGCCATGGTTGCAATGTTTATTTTTTCAGGAACCGTTGAAGCTGCAAAATCCAAACCTGAAAAAGGGGTGATTTCAAAGATTGAGAAGGATAGTGGCAAAGAATCAGGCACTATTGCTGTAAAAATAACTCCAAAGAAAAAGAAAAGTGACATCACACCAACCCCAACAACAGCCGAAGAAAAATCTTTTAAAATCACAGAATCGACAATACTAGAAAGCGTATCTGGAAAGAAAAAAGATGCGACCACAACGCCTGCAAAATTCAGCGACCTTAAAGAAGGCAGCGGAGTGTTGATAACAAGCAATAAAAAATCAGTCGACAGTGTTAAAATAACCAAAACTAAGAAAACAAAGACGAAAAAGACCGCAGCTTAATTTAATCTGCTTTTCTTCATTACACCATAATTAGCGAGGATTTATGAGACTGACTTGCGCATTCATGATTAGCAGCATTTTAACCATCGTTGGGCTTGGAATTTCTGCTGAACCGTCTGCAGATTCGAACACCAAAATGGTGACCATCGACAAAACAGTTCTTGAAGATTCACTGATAAAAGGCTTTGGAGATGGTTGGAAAACAACCAAGGGAAAATGGGACAATGTGGACGGTAGCATCAAGGGATCAGAAATCAAAACTGATATGCATGGTGCAGTATCAAGGCATGATGCCAGCTTTAACGATGGAGTTGTCTCTTTTAATTTCAAGCTTGAAGGGGCAAAAGGTATCAGTTTAAGTTTAAATGGAACCAAAGGCCACATTTGTAGGGTTGCAATCAAGCCTGCGGGTTTCTCGGTAGTCAAAGATTCACAAGACAAAAAAGCTGGCGATAAATCAATGGTACTTGCCAGCAGTGACATTGTGATTAAAGCAGGAGAATGGCATTCCATGGTGTTGGAACTTCAAGGCCCAAACATGCTAGCAACCCTTGATGGCAAAACAACCATACTTGGAACCCACCAAGCAGTTGAAAAGCCAAAAGCAAACCTAGGCTTTACTGTTTCTGGTGAAAGCGCCTCTTTCAGGGATCTTAAAGTTTCTTCAGGTAGCTTGTCCAAGAGTTGGGATAAAACGAAGAACGCTCTTCTTAAGAATAACAAATAGTCTTAAATCTTTCCTCCTAAACGAAGAAAGCATTCTGCCCTAAAGCAAAATGCTTTCTTTTACTTTTATCACTCAGCTTTACGGATTAGCTTTTCTTTGCTTTCTCAGCTTCCACCACTAATTCATTTACTTTCTTTTCGAGCTCTTCACCGCGAAGACCTTTGGCTCGGATAACACCCTTGTGATCAAGAATGTACATCGTGGGATAGAACCTAATGTTCCAATCTTTTAAAATCCCCTTACGATCAGCGAACCAATGAACCCATGGCATTTTTTCTTTCTCAAGAAAACTAGTAAGTGTTTCTTTAGTGTCATCTCCAGAAATGGAAATAAAAGCAAAAGGCTTACCCTTAAGTTTCTCGTTCATTTCTCTTTCATGTGGAATCATCGCTTTACAAGGTCCGCACCATGTTGCCCAAATATCAAGAACAACAACTTTTCCTTTGTAATTGGAAAGCTTGTCTTCTTTATCGCCATCGATATTCAAACACAGCACTTCAGGAGCAACTTTACCCACACTTAAATTTTGAAGCTCAAACAAAGCCGCTTTGATGGTGTCGCCAATAGTTCCACGACCCATTGATACATCTGCATAATCCTTTGCAAGCTTTTCGTAAATCATTTCTGTTCTTTTATTCAATTCCTCGGCTTGTTTAGGGCCAACATCACCAGCTTCTTTCTGAAGATTTTCAGTGATGGCATACCAAGCAAGGCCAGCCAAATTACGATCGTCTGTTTTGGTTGCAATTTTTTCAAGAACAGAAGCACCATCGGGTGTAGAACTAATGAACCCCAACACTGAAATCATCTTGGGGTTTTTGGAATGATCTTTAACAATCATGTCAACCGCTTCCTTCATGATCTCTTTATTGTTGCCACGGGAAACCATACTCATTGCAAAAACCAAGGAATCAAAACTTCCCTGATCAGCGGGTTGCATGGTCTTAGAGAGCGCAATGGCTTTTTTGGCATACTCTTCACGGGGAAGCTTTAACAGATTCTTTTGAATTTTTGGGATCAATTTCTGCGCCTCTTCAGGAGACTTTGCATCTTTGTATTCCTGAATCACATCATCTTGCAACTTTTTAAATTCGTTACGCAGCGAGTCAAGTTTTTTCTGACCTTCCGACTTTTCAACATCAGATCCAGCCGATTTAATAGGTTCAGCGGGTTTTGTCGGAGCTTTTTTACCTGTTGTATCCTGCGCAAACAAAGGCAACCCCATACCTAATAAAACTAGGTAAGCAAATCGAATTTTCATCTTATCTTCCTTTATTTAAACAACATTAAATATTCATAAAACAATCAATTATCTTGTAGTATCATAAATTCTTTTAGCAAGCTTAGCATTATAGAATTCATCTTTTTAACAAATTAATCATGAGATTTGCCTCTTTTCTAGAAACAACGAAATCAAACTTATTTTGCTGAATTCTTACCATGTTCCAGTTAGGATGCTGTGGTTAGAAGAAGACTACGATCAAAGTAAGCTGTTCATATAATTCGCCCTACTTTAATCGCGGTCTTCCCTTCAACATCAATACCATTAATCTTGTGGAGTCAGGCTTTTGAAAAATCGCATTCTGGGCAATACGGGTGTCAATGTTTCTGAAATTGGATTTGGCGCTTGGGCTATTGGCGGTGGTTGGGGCCCACAAGCCAACGATGAGTCTATCGCAGCATTAAATAAGGCACTTGATCTTGGTGTTAACTTTATTGATACCGCAGAAGTATATGGCAACGGCAAAAGCGAACAAATCATCGGTGAAGTACTTAGGAAACGTAATAGTCAAGTATATGTGGCAACCAAAACTCCACCCACGCCAGGAAAATGGCCACCTTCCCCATATTGCAAAGCAGAGGATCGCTACCCTGAGGCATACCTGCGAAAAAACATCGACGAAAGAAGGAAAAATTTGGGCGTTGATTGCATTGACCTTCTACAGCTTCACACTTGGACTCGTGCATGGAATCGCAACCCCACCCCACTAGATGTTCTCAAAAAACTACAGTCTGAGGGTAAAATCAAACACATCGGAATTTCCACACCAGAGCATGACCAAAATTCACTCATAGAACTTATGCGCAAAGGTTACCTCGACGCTGTTCAAGTGATTTACAACATTTTTGAACAGGAACCGGTTGCTGAACTTTTGCCTGCTGCCATCGAACATAATGTTGGGGTTATTATAAGGGTGGCTTTTGATGAAGGCTCACTAACTGGGAAGTATGCATTAGGGCAAGAATTTCATGCGGATGATTTTCGAAGCAGATATTTCCAAGCAGACCGGCTAGATCGAACCGTTTCAAGGGTCGAACGCATCAAGGAAGATCTTGCAAAGTTAATGCCCGCAGATTCCTATACACTTGCAGATGTTGCGTTACGATTTGTTCTGGCTCACCCTGCAGTAAGCACTATCATCCCAGGTATCCGCAATGTTCACCAAGCAGAAGCCAACACCAAAGTATCGGATATGCCCCCTTTACCCGATGCCGTGATTCATAAATTAAGGGATCACTACTGGCACCGAGGCATTTGGTACGGCGGGAAATAAACTTTCAATCACAAAAAAGTCCATCGAATCTGCTGATATTCAAGTTTGACAAATCTACAAAAGGAACATTTCCTATGCGAGTTTTATCTACTGCAATTGTTTTTCTTTTAGGCGTATCCACTGCCATGGTTTCAGGATATGAACCTCAAAAAGAAATCATTCTCTGGCCCAAAGGTATGCCAGAACCTAAAGTTCAAACTGAAACGCCCGAAACTTCTATCAAGGGGAAAGACGAAATTTCCCGCAGATCAAATGTTTCTAATCCCAGACTTATTGTTTTCAAACCAGAAGCGGGATCCAAAGCCTCAAAGGCTGCAATCATCGTTGTTCCAGGGGGCGGTTTTGGCATTCTCGCAGATGAACACGAGGGCTCTGATGCTTGCAAATGGCTAGCAAAAAATGGCATCACCACTTTTCAACTCGTTCATCGAACACCTACAAACAAACATACCGAGCCTCACGCAGGCCCTGTGCAAGATTTGCAAAAAGCTATTATCGAAGTCCGCAACAATGCTAGAGATCTCAACATTGATACAGATAAAATCGGCGTGCTTGGTTTCTCTGCGGGGGGTCAGGTCACTCTTATCGCAGCTACCAACAAACCCAACTTTCCCCTAGTTGATGATAAGGCCAACTATAAACCTGATTTTCTACTCCTGCTTTACCCCTACAAGATTTATGATCCTGTCACTAAAAAATTGAGATCCGATATCAAAGTTGAAAACGGACTACCCACTTCCTTCATTGCTCAAACCAGCGATGACACAGGCTCTCTTCCTCAGGGAAGTACCCTGCTCTTCCTAGAACTCATCAATAAAAAAATTCCCGCAGAGCTACATATATACGAACGGGGCGGTCACGGCTTTGGTATGAACTTGCGACCAGGTGCCACAGGACCGGGCGATTGGCAAAAACGAGCATTCGACTGGCTTTCCCAGCATAAACTTCTACTTCAACCCTAATGCCAGTATAAAAGATTTATCTCTGGCTTTGTTTTCTGCCATGATTCCTTAAAATAGGACTGTTGGGCTTAGTTATCTGATTGGTCTATCAGTACCGTACAAGGTATATCCCAGCAATTTTTATTTGTATTTTGCGCAATTGCTCTCCCTTGGTTTATAGGTTGATGCTTGCAAGAAAGATTTTTTATGAACGACGAGATCGTTGGCATCGATCTTGGCACCACCTTCAGCCTCGCTGCTTTTGTCCGTAATGGCAAAGCACAGGTTGTTAAGGATAATTCTGGTAATTCTCTCATTCCCAGCATCATAAGCATCCATGCGGATGGCAGCGTATTTGTTGGCACAGAAGCTCAACGCCATTGCCTTACCGACCCCGAACACACTATTTTTAGCATCAAGCGTTTAATTGGAAGAACCCTAAAAGATCTTGAAAAAGATCTCCCTTTTATCCCCTACCAAATACAGGAAAAAACTCGGGATGATGGCAGGACAGTTCTTACCGTTAAAATTGGGGACAAAGATTTCACCCCAGAGGAAGTGTCTGCAATTATTTTGGGAGAAGTCAGGCGACTCGCTGGTAACCCCACTAAAGCTGTTATCACCGTTCCAGCATATTTTGATGATTCCCAAAGACAAGCTACACGGGATGCTGGGAAAATTGCTGGCCTTGATGTTCTTCGGATTATCAATGAACCTACTGCTGCTGCTCTTGCTTACGGCCTTGATCGCAAGCGCAATGGTACCATTGTGGTTTATGATCTAGGCGGTGGTACTTTTGATTGCTCCGTTCTTTCAATCGCTGATGGCGTTTTTAAAGTCCTTAGCACCAATGGAGACACCCACCTCGGTGGAGATGATTTTGATCACGCAATTATACGGCATGTTTTAGATGATAAACTTAACATCAAAACAAAACTGGATGCACGCACTATTGCAGCACTAAAATTAGAAGCTGAAAAAACAAAACGAAACCTAAGCGTTAATGACCAAACAACTTTCAATTTAGATTCGCTTCCAACCCTCGGCACAACTCCTCTGGAAATCAACAGAGAAAATTTCGAACATAAAATCATTCCCTTGATTGAACGCACTCTAGCTTGCTGTAAAAAAGCCCTTAAAGATGCAGGAATTAAAACCACATCTGTAGACGAGATCGTTCTGGTCGGGGGATCTTCCAGAGTTCCCTTAGTCCAGAAAATGGTTCAAGACTTCTTTGGTAAAAAACCTTTAACCTCGATCAACCCTGATGAAGCTGTAGCTATCGGCGCTGCGGTACAAGGCGAAATACTATCAGGCAAACGCAAGAATCTATTACTATTAGATGTCATTCCACTTTCCCTCGGTATTGAAACTTTAGGCGGGGCGATCAGCAAACTAATCCACCGAAACACGACCATCCCTGCAATTGCAACCGAACGGTTCTCCACTGGGGTAGACAATCAAACAGGGATTGTTTTCAACATCTATCAAGGCGAAAGAGAACTAGCTAAAGATTGCAAAAACCTTGGCAAATTCACCCTTTCCGGCTTCCCGCCCATGCCTGCCCAAATGCCTCAGGTTGATGTCTCTTTTATTATTGATGCCAACGGGATCCTCACTGTAAGCGCCAAGGAAATTCGAAGCGGGGTGGAAGCAAGCGTGAAAGTTCAACCTGCAAGCGGCCTTAGCAAAGAAGAAATCGAAAACATCGTTCTCGATAGTATTGAACACGCAAGCGAAGATTTCAAACAAAGAATGCTAATCGAATTAAGAACCAAAGCAGGTATTGATCTGAACCATGCAAGGAGAATTCTTTCAAACTCCATGCTCCCTCTTTCTGAAAAAGACAAATCGAATATCAACACCGCAATTGCAAGCGTGGAATCCTCTCTACTTCAGCAGGAACCAGGAATAATCAAAACTTTGTTGGATGAATTTCAAACGGTTTTAACGCCCTACGCCTCTATGGCTATGGACGCTGCAGCGAAGATGTATCTTTCAAATCAAAACCCTGAACAACTAAATGATTTAGGAAAATAAACAATGAACTGGAACGATTTTAGAGATATAGGCGAACTGCTTTTTGCAAAGCATGGCAAACTTAATCCTCTTTCTGTGCGTTTTACTGATCTTCATAAATGGGTACTCGAACTTGAAAACTTCGAAGGAAAACCTGAAGCTTCAAACGAAAAAATTCTCGAAGCAATACAGATGGCTTGGTATGACGAGTGGCAAGATGAGCACGGCGACGATTAGGCTTACGTTTGTTTTTCAATCAATTCAAGTGCTACTTGTGCAGCAAGCGTGGCATTAGCAAGAAGTAGTTTTTCATTTGCAACAACCGTTGCCCCTTGGGTAAATTCTGCAACCGCACGAAGAAGATAAGGGGTACTTGCCTGCCCTATGATTTTATCTTCAACGAATTTATGAATTGCATGATTCAATGCGTCTGACCAGACCTCTGGAGATAGAGCAAAACAACTTTCTAAAGGAAGACACAACAATATTGCAGAGTTTGAATACTTCCAGTGTTCAACAGCGATAGCAGCAAGCTCTTTTACATTTCGGATGCAAGGAATTTTATAGCCGCTAAATCTGACGAAAAACGCAGGAAATTCATCAGTTTGAAAACCAAACACAGGCACTGCCAACGATTCTAAAACCTCGAGTGTTGCACCAAGATTCAGAATGTTTTTGGCTCCAGCACACACAACAATAACTTGGTTTCGGGAAAGTTCAAGCAAATCTGATGATACATCTAACGGCTTATCGTTCGCACAATGATGAACACCGCCTATACCCCCTGTTGCAAAAACGCGGATTCCAGCTTTGGCGGCAATTTTCAAAGTGCCTGAAACTGTTAGAGCTGCTGTTTTTTTTTGGGCAACAGCTACGCCTATTTCCCTTGATCCTGCTTTAAGGATTCCACTTTCTGTAGCTAATCTTTTTATTTCTTCGACATTACAACCAACCGTGATCACACCATCAATTATTGCAAGCGTTAAGGGTTGGACATTTTCTTTGCGAATACAATCTTCCATTGCATGGGCGATTTCAAGATTTTTGGGGTACGCCAAACCTTGGCTGATTACTGAACTTTCCAGAGCAACCACTGCTTTTTTAGAATCCAAAGCGTTTTTAGCGCTCGTGGCGACTTTCATGCGGGTCTTCCTTTTTGATCATGCCTAGATAACTTAGATAACGATCAGGGCTTATAACCCTACGAAAAACCTGCCTTTTAATCGCGCAACCTGTTTCATGCGTATGGGTACAGTCTGCAAATTCGCAGTAAGGCAACATTGGCCGAAATTCTCTAAAAAAGTTCTCAACTTCAGAGGGCATTTGATTCGACAACTCAAAAGATCGAATGCCAGGAGTATCAACAACCCACCCCTTGCATTCCAATGGAATTAATTTTGCAGAAGTGGTGGTATGCTTCCCCTTTTGATTAACCTCACTTACGACATTAACCCTTAACCCGAGGTTAGGTTGTACTGCGTTTAACAGCGAAGATTTACCAACACCGCTTTGTCCACATACTACCGATTGCTTATTCGATAACACATGCCTTACATCATCAATCCCTACACCTGTTCGTGTACTCGTGAATAAGACCTTGTAACCAAGTTGCGAATATAAGCCAACCAAGTACTGGTATTGATCTTCGCTAATCAGATCAACCTTATTGAAACAGAGTATCGGTTCGAGGTTGCCCTCCAAAGCACCTGCAATGTAACGATCGACTAAATGCACTTTCAATTCCGGCTGAGAAAGCGATATCACGAACATCACTTGGTCAACATTTGCAACAATGACATGATCTTTATGCTTAGACTTCCTAGTCAATATCCCTTTTCTAGGTTCAACGGTCTGAACTACACCTACTGGCAGAACCGCACTGTCCGGCACCGGATCCAACTTTGGCACAAGTTCTTGAGCTAAAGGAATCTGTTCAGGTATTATCCAAACTTTATCGCCCGTTGTTACGGCACTTCGCTCATCCGTCGCAAGTGTTTTAAGCAATCGCCTTACGGTGCATCGATAAATTACGCCATTTCCTACCTGAACCAAAACAGTTAAACCAGTAATTTGAATCACACGGCCAGGCATGGCATTAATTAAATCTGCAGCAGGCCTAACTTCACCATCTTGGCCACCAGGATTATCATTGGTAATGATAGTACGCTTACGAGAGATATCCCCCTTGGCCCGAACTTGTTGGGTTCCAGATAAGTCATCAATTTTTTCAGAAGCAGTTTTAAAATCACGGGTAAAATCATTCTCCCGAGGGGCTTTACCCCTGTTCTTAATGAAATCGACTCTGATTTTTTTGTTCTTACTCATGCCCTTTACTTTCTATCTAATGAAGACTTATAAATTATACAACATTCAGGGTTGTTAGAAATCTAGATTTAGCCAGTGCTTTTCAACTTTTGATGAATAATTAAGCATCTAGCACAAAAAACAGGCAGTCATACCAACCTATTCCCGCATTACATCCTTAAACAGTTGAAATTACCGCAAATATCAACATCCAAAATATTTTCAGAATTGGCACAAAGATTGCATAATGAATAATGTTCAAGTTCTGTTCACATGGAAGGAATAGAAATTGTTTACCACACATGAAAATTTAGGTTACCTAGAGGAACCTTACTTCATAAAGGAAAATCCAATGAACGAAAATGAGATTGTAGAAATATCCTTACTATTATCCAAAGCTCACCTTCGACTATTGGAAGATCTTGCAGATTCAAAGCGTTGCTCACTAGGAGAAGCGGTAAGGTTATTACTAAAGCAATCCAGCGTTTTAAAATAATTATCCAGACACCTTAGAAAGATTACTTTTAGAAGTATCTGCAATTTCTTGATGAAGTGAAGCACCATGAGAATCCATGGTAACAACCACAGGAAAATCAGTAACATTCATTTCCCACACCGCTTCAGGGCTACCAAATTTTTCTTTTAAATAAACATTAGGCACATTGCTTACGCAAGCGGCATAGATTTGCGCAGCACCACCTATCGCATGCAAATAAACACAACCAAATTCCTTGCAAGCTTGTAAAGTTTTAGGCCCCATTCCGCCTTTACCAATAACTGCTTTAATTCCATACCTCTTTATCACCTCGGCCTGATAGGGTTCCTCTCGAATCGAAGTAGTAGGGCCCGCAGCAACAACCTTATATACTCCATCTTTTTCAAGAATCACTGGGCCACAATGATAAATCACTGCATCTTTAAGAATGGGGAGATCGCCTCCTTTAAACAAATATTTATGAACCTCATCCCTACCTGTGAATATTTTCCCTGATAGCAAAACAATATCACCAGCTTTAAGAGTCCGGATTTTTTCTTCAGAAATCGGAGTGGTCAACCTAACAACATTAGTAGATTTCGAACCTAATTTACCTAGATCAATTGCAGTAAACGACTCCCCTTCTTTTTGAAGCTCAAAGTTTTCATTTGCTTCCTGATAAAGCCATTCATGAACCTTTCCAGAAATATCGAGTGTTACCCCTCGCCTGCGATAAGCCCAACACATATAGGCAACGGAAACAAAGAAGGAAGCAGGTAACCGATTCAAGGTCCCAATCTTACATGCACCCAGCGTAAGCTTTCCGCCAAAGCCCATAGGCCCAATACCCAGTTTATTTGCATCCTCCAACACCTGATTTTCAAGATGCGAAAGCTGAAGATCTGGATTAACATCATCAACAGTCCGAAGTAATTGCTGCTTAGCAAATTCGTAACCACTAGCACGATCACCCCCGATACATACGCCTAAAAATCCAGGGCCACAACCTTTGCCCTGCGCCTGCCATACAGCATCTAAAATTACAGCTTTAGCACCAGCGAGATCACGATCACAGCGTACACCATTGATCGAAGCAGGAAGGGAATACTGGGCGCTCATGTTTTCACAACCGCCACCCTTTAGAATCAATTTTATTTCGATGTGAGCGCTATCATGCTGATGCCAATGAAAAACCGGAGAGCCAGGGCCAATATTATCCCCACTATTTTTCCCGGTTACACTATCAACAGAATTCTGCCTGAGATAGCCCAACTCTGTTGCTTTTGAAACAGCAGAAATACAAGCTTTTTCTATATCAATTTGATTGGTGGACACCGGAGTAGAAATATAAAATGTAATGGTACCAGTGTCTTGGCAAATCGGTGCACTTTTCTCTTTGGCCATCAGAATATTCTTGTAAACAAGCTCAAGCGCAAGATCCGCATTGGAACCCTGCTGCTCTAAAACACGGTTCAGATCGATCACTTCCCTTACATCTTTGGGAAGGCTGGTAGAAGTGCGACGAACAAGTTCCAGTATATTTTTAAATAGCAGTTCATTCATAACAATACATCCATTTTTAACGAAAGTAATTAAAAAGAAGTTCCCTTTAGTGCCCTTAAACAATCAAGCAAGGTTTCATCAAGTTTATATTTACTCGACCAACCCGTATATTGCTTTATCTTATCTAATGAAGGAACCCTGTTAAGAATTTCTTCGAAACCTAAAGGCATCACATCTTCATAGGGAATCATTTTTATTTCTAATAAAGGATCCATAAGCGCCCGGATTTTATCTGCAAGATTACGAATCGAAATTTCTTCAGCATTGCCTATGTTGAATACCTGCCCATTACAAGAATCATGATTCATAAGAGAAAGCATGGCATCAACAGCATCTTGAACATGGCAAAAAGATCGGGTTTGTGTTCCATCTCCAAAAACGGTGAGTGGAATACCCTTGATTGCTTGAGATAAAAGATTAGGTATTACTGCACCATAAGCTTGATTTTGCCTAGGCCCTACAACGTTAAAGAATCTACCTACAACGAGTGGAATACTTTTATCACGATACAAAGAAAGCAGCAAGTATTCTGAAAGCAATTTACTACAGGCGTAAGCCCATCTTGCTTTACCTGGTTCCCCCAACACCAAGGGAAGGCCTTCGGTAAGTGGTGAAACATTTGTTTTCCCATAAACCTCACTGGTACTCGCATAAAATATTTTCTGATGCGAAGAAGCTATAGCACAAATATCGCGAACTTGGTCAACTTGGGTATTGGCAGTACCAATGGGATTTTCAATAACCCGTCGAACCCCAAGGGTAGCAGCAAGAAGATAAATATGATCAGCATCAGTAATAAGGCTTCTAAATAAAGATGAATCAGAAACAGAACCCTGAACATATTTAAAGGCGGAAGAGTTCAGATTGAAAAGATTATTAGAGTTATTCCAAGGGGCCTGATCAAGTGCAACAATATGGTGATTATCGCAAAGCAGTCGAGAAATCAAATGACTCCCGATAAAACCAGCACCACCAGTGACAAGACATTTAGCCATGATTCACTTTAGCATCAATCTTGCAAACGAAATAATTTACGCAGGGCATCAATAAGCGAATGATTGGAAGAATTACCTTTTTGCATCTCTTCTGCGAGGGCGCTAATGGGCCCATGAAGAAACTGATTTTGCAGCAGGCGGAAAGCACCTTCAATGTATTCCTTATCTTCCTTGGAAAGTTTGCCATTTAATTTGGAAAGCAAGTTTGCAACAACATTCTTGCGTTTGTTTTCGAATTCCTGATTAAGTCTAGCGATCACCGGGCCATTTCGCCTGCGTTCCCAATCAGCAATGAATCTGGAAGATTCCTGTTCAACGATGACTTCCGCCTGGGGCACATGCTTCAATCTTTCCTTAAGCGTGGATTCACGAATTTTCTGAAGATCGTCAATATTAAAGAGGCAGGTTTGATCACCATCGTGAATCTCAGGATCAAAATCTCTGGGAACAGCAATATCGAGAATAACCAAGGATCTGCCATTGCGCTTGTGGGCAACCGAGGCAAAAAACTCCTTGGTAACTATCGGCTCCTGCGAACCTGTGGAACTAATGATAATATCCGCATGAACAAGAACATCGGAAAGGCGTTCCCAAGAATAGACTTCACCATTACAACTTTTGGCAAGCACTTCGCTTTTTTCAGGACTCCGATTAGCAACGATGATTTTCTTGGGATTTAATTCCTGCAAGTTCTTGAGGGTAACTTCGCCCATTTTCCCAGCGCCAAGAATTGCAACCACCTTGTCATCAAAATGATCAAACACCTGTTTTACATAACCAATTGCGACACTTGATACAGAGATATTGCCACGGGAAATCATGGTTTCGGTGCGAACACGCTTGGCGACCCTTCGGGCTTGGCGAAAAAGCGAGTAAAGCAACGGCCCGGCGGTGGATGCGGAGGAGGCAGTTTCAAGCGCACTTTTTACCTGCCCAGCAATCTGCCCTTCCCCAACGATCATACTATCCAAACTTCCCGAGACCCTGAAAAGATGTTTAACCCCATCAATTGAACCAAGAAAGAAAAAGTGTTTTTCAACAACTTCCACCGGAACAACAAAGAACTCGGAAAGAAACTTTTTGACAATTTCTTTGCCTAAAATTTCAAGGCTATCAATTCCAGCGATATAAATTTCAACCCTGTTGCAGGTTGCAAGAATAATAACCTCAACATTGGAATTTGCACTAAACCAATCAAGTGCAGCTTTAAGCCGATTATTATCAAATGAAAATTTTTCCCGGATATTGATAGGGGTGTTACGAAAATTACAGCAAGTTACCAAGAGATTCATTTCCCCACCTCTTGCGGAAGATCGTGAGGTAGAATCAAGCAAAGAATTAGCAGGGCAAAAACAGTAATAGTAAGGCTTGCAAGTTGTTTGCCTCGCAAATGAAATCCATAGCGGGCGTAAATCAAAACAAGAAACGCAAGCCATAATACAGATGAACCGATAATCTTCGGATCCGACCATCCAGTAAGTTTATCAACATTCTTCAGCATTAAATATAAACCTATCAGCAAACCCATGGACAAAAGAGGGAATGACAATGCTATGCAAAACCGAATTACCGATTCAAGTTTTTCCAAACTAAGCATTGCTAAACCTTTTCCTGGTGCAAGCTTTAGTTTCAATTGATTAGAATGCAAAAGGTACATGAAGCTAGCAAGAGACCCAAGGCAAATCACAACAGTTGCGGTAAGCAAAAAAACAACATGCAACAACCCAAGTGTTTTGATATTGGAAACCAGTCCGCCAATCCGATTTCCCGCCGCATCCATGGCAGGAGGAAAAAATGCAGCTAATGTTACAAGCAAAATGATCAGGGGAAGAACAAAAACCCCCCAGGCAATCTTCCGATAATGAATGATGCCATATAAGTAGAAAGTAGAAAGAATCCAACTGGATAAAAGAAACCATCCGAATTGTTGAGCAAGAGGGGGTTGCCACCATGCAAGGTACCATGATTGAGCAAACAACCCAGCAAGAGCGAATGTGATTTCGAGAATGTTAAGAAGGCGAATAGGCCTATACTGGTACAAGATGTTAAGTACCAGAGCGACAGTATAACTAGCACCAAAACAAAAAAGGCTAATCTTATCCAAGGGAGGCCCTTTAAAACCGGCGCCGCTTAAAACAGCAAGGTAAAACAATGAAAGTTATTATACTTGAAAAGTTGTAAATGAACCAAAATAGTGAAAATAATGAGCGACTAATTGAGAACTATAATCATTCAACCCGGATGGCATAAAAAGCAGAATCTCGATCAACCAGTTTTGAAGACCCAGCAATGGCCTTAGCATCGGAAGTAAAAAGAAAACCTTGAAAATTCTGCTCAATCCGGGGGAATTTAATAATGAATTGAATCGCATGAGGTGGAGCACCGGCCTTACCACGCACCTCGTACTTTTGACCATCTTTATCGGAATAAAAAGAACCAAGCACCTCGCCGAGTTCGTCTACCTTTAGAATCAATTTCCCAGTCCTTCTACCATCATCATTTAACTGGTAGGTACCATTGAAATATTTCATATCGAAAGTAGGACCAACGGTAACTGCATTATCTTTTTTCATAGGTTTAGCATCGGGGTGAGGCTTAATTACAAGAAAAAGCTTAGCTTTGCCAAGGGGTGAGATTTTGGGAGAACCCTTATCAGATTCAAAAAGAATATCGCCACCCAATTCAGAAGGAACAACCTGACCAAGATCAAAACTAAATCTGAACTTCGAGAAAAGGGCTACATTTTTTGAAGAAGCAAGAACAGTTCGTTCCTCACCTTCGCGATAGGTGGTGAATCGTTCGAGAAGCACCATGGGAGTGGCATTGTTAGCATCAATTTTTTGCCTGGCAAATTGAACGAGTGAACGGGAATAGCGGCCTTCATTAGTTTTAACGATGACAAAACCTGCTTGAATGCCGGGAAGAACTGAATCAATATCAGCAATATCTTTTAGAGATATTGCATCAACTTCCTTGCAGAACCCCTCGTCTACCATCTTTTTCAAAACCTGATTGGTATACTCATCGAAAAGATCAGCACGCACCAATACAGGTTTTACAAGAAACAATAATACGATCAATAAAAGTCGTTTTAGGAACATAATGCACCCATGAACATAAAGGCGGAAGTATTACAAGTGATTATCTTACCAGACCTATATCAAAAAGGTCACTTATAAGACGCCAAAGCCATTGGGCACAAGTTTCGGGTTGCAGGTAGATTTTAGCTTGCGCCATACATCCGGGGAAAATCGTGGCATCTGCATCTAGAACATCAATATAAACAAGAAATTGCTGAGCCTGAGGAACTAATTGGTTTGGAACCTCTGTAGCCTTTACGGGAATAGGCCCACCAGCCTTATTGGAAAGAGCCATGGGAATTTCCTTGGCTTCAGATGATGGCAAGCTTTCCTGTCTAATTTTACCTTTCCAAACCTTGGAATCTCGGCCTTGAACCCGAATATAAATATCAGGTTCCCAAGTAGCTATGTTTTTATCCGACTTATTTTTTAATTGTTCCGCATAACGAAGGTTCATCCTCAATTGATTAAAATCGGAGGGAACCAAGGGAAGGCAAATACTAAGCACCTTAGGTTCATAAATAGAAACAAGCGGCGCATTAGGATCATCTAAAAACAGTTTCCCGATATCTTCAGGTTTTGGGGCATGCCCGATAATCCCATTACGACTTGCGACAATCGCAAGTTTATCTTTTTTCAACTTAACAAGGGAATCGGATTCAATCCTTGCCATATCCCCTGTTCGAACCGATTTATTTATCTCCATTTCGATGCGATCGCGTTCAGCACGGTCGTTAGTGCGATCCTTCAAGACCAAAAGAACTCGGTGATATTTATCGCTAGCTTCAAGTTCAGTTTTTGCAGAAGAAAGTTTTGATTCAAGTTCATGATTACTGAAGATGGCAAGTTCATCGCCTTTAAAAACTTCTTGCCCAGCTCGCACCAAGATATCTTGAAGGAAACCAGGAACTGTTACAAAAAGCTTATCCGTTGTTTCAGGCCTAGGCACTACAAGCCCATAACCGCGTAATCTATTGACGGGTAGGGGAAGGGTGAAAAACACCAAAAGTAAAACCGCTGCAATAAAAGCAGTTACAGTCGTTCTTGCACGATTCATGTCTGGCAACCTCCCCCTGCGAAATAAGTTTTTCCCGAACCGATACAAAGGCCAACCCACCATAGACCCAATCGAGGCCAAGGTCAAAGTGGCACTGATAACTTCAAGCTTGTATGGCTTGAGAAACGAATACATAAAATACAAAATAGTAAAAGTAACAACCCACCGATAAAGATAACTAAAAACAGCATACGATATAAAAAGTGTTTTTCTCGTTGCAGCCATATAAGGCTCTGGGGGCACTTCTATACCGAAACAATGTTCAAGAAAAAGATTTTTGATAAAGCGATTGGCTCTTTCACGAAGGTTGGGAATTTCCAACCAATCTGCTAGAGCGTAATAACCATCGTAGCGCATCAACGGGTTGGCATTAAAAACGACAGTACTAACGCTGCAAACAATCATGATACACAGGGCAAGATTGTTTACAAAAGGATCGTTAGGAGTATTCCACCATACGAAAGTAGCAATAGAAGCAATGATAAGTTCAACATAAATACCGGCGGCACTGATAATGATGCGGTGCCATTTGTTCGGAAGAGTCCAAGCATCGGAAACATTAGCGTAAAGAGCTGGGGAAAAACAAAGAAATAGCATGCCCATTTCATGCACTTCACCTCCAAACTTTTTACAACTTAGCCCATGCCCAAATTCATGAATGACTTTAACAATGCCCAGAGCCAGCCAGAGATAGATAAGGGTTTTGAAACTAAAGAAGAACTCGTAATAATTGGGCAGTTTGTTGCGAAAAGTATCAAAATGAGATGAAACAAGTAAAACAGCAGCACTCATAATTACAAGGCTGATAAGAAACCAACCGAAAGAGAAGATCCAACTAAAATACTTGAGCATATGCTTCAAGAGGTAGTCAGGATCAAAAACTGGGACCTTAATATAAAGGATATTAGTGAAAGTTTGAAAAAGCTCGGTTCGTCTTTTTTTTACATGCCTTTCATACAACTGTTTACCAGATTTGGGGGCCTCGTTTTGAGCCAACCCGGCGGTTAAAAGTTGTTGAGCAAACGCTTCAAGATCTTCGAGCCTTAATCGATCAGGGCGAAAACGATCTTCATAAGCTTTTTGAGCATCTTGAAGGGTCCGCTTCCCATCCATGAAGTCGAGTAAAAAATGCTCATGTTCTTTAAGTCGATAGTAGCGAAGGCTAACAGGATCTTTGACGACAAAAAAAGTACGGCCTTCGTAAAGTTGCGATTCAATCGACAGATCTTTACGAAGGCGGATTTTAATCTGCTTGCGTCGTTCGAGATCAGAAGAAACTGGCTCACTCATAAGATTTAATTAATTGAGGTTGAGTTATTTATCAGGAGCAACAGAGACCTTAGCACCAGGTATAACAAGGGTTGCTGTGCCGCCTGGATGCAACCAGCCGGGGTTTTTAAGATCAACCCAAATGCGAACTTGCCTGGAATTAGAATCTAAAAAGTTTTCATTAAGAGCGATATTACCAAACAATGTTTCTTCAACTTCCCGCTTGTTGGGCAAAGTCCAAACAAGAACTTGGTGATCTTGTGTACCCGTTACAGCAAAGCTTCCATCCGGACAAAAAGCACAACAAGAAGAAGAACCACCAGTCCAGATATATTGCCTTAATTCAGCAGGACGCGCATTGTTAACGGGAGTGCGCCAAAGTTGAACCTTACCATCACTACCGCCATTGGTAAGAACTGTTTTTCCATCCGGAGAATAGATAGCAAAATTAGTAAAGCTGGAAGAACCACCGGAGTTACAATGGATGATACCTAAAAGGTGTTTATCTGCGAGACTAAGGACACGGATTTCCTTACCTTGATCAAAGAGAATGGTTTTACCATCAGGGCTTACGCCCAAATGCGAAACATCACCACTGCGTTTATCAAACGAGAGAAGCATGGAAGGATCAATTTTCCCTGCATCAAAAGCCCAAACACGGATAGAATTATCCTTTCCTGCTGAAACAATTTGGGCAGCGCCAGCAAAGGCAACTGATGTAATTCCGGACCGATGTGCATCTGTGAATTTTTGCACAAGCTCTGCACTTGCGATTTTCCAAACACAAAGAGAATGATCTTCACCAGCAGAAACTGCATATTCACCATCGGGGGAAATAGCAACAGAATGAACAATACCACGATGACCTGAAACCGAAGATTTAATCGCATCTTTTTCACGAATGGTAGCGGGGGAAAAGAACACCAGCGAACCATCAGAAAGGCCAGCCACAACATGTGAGGATTTGCCACTAAAACATGCGAGTGATTTTACAGGGTGCTTAAGAGTAAGTGCCCATAATTGCTCGCTAGTACCGGGGTTCCAAGCACGAATGCTGGAATCTTCGCTACCTGAAATAATTGTGCTTACACCACCCTGGAGACAAACACCTATTGAAGTTACCTCTTGTAAATGGCCGCGTAAAACAAGCTTCGGTTGCTCGGGTTGCGAAGGCTCAACAATAACCTTGGTATTACGACTAATAGTTCGGGCATCCTGAACCTCAACAAGCCCCTCGACCCGGAGACGGTCGCGATTTTGAACCTGAAGCAATGGCTCAAGATTTTTGATAGCCTCACCACGATTTCGATAAATAGTTTTAATCACACCAGGAATCGAGCTGCGGATCTCATGCATTTTAAGTGTCGTAACAGCAGCATTTAATTCGCGTTGGGATTGAACCACCAAGGCGGCTTTGCCTGATTCTTCATCAATATACCTGCGCCAGAATAGTTCTGCAGAGCGATACTCTTCATCAGAACCGGCACCTTTTTGCCTGAGGAGTGATTGCTGTTGGAACCGTTTATGAGCTTCATCACGGGTTTTTTCACTCGCCCTGCGATCGGCTTCACTGGCTTCCAACTTGGCAGCCCGAATACCCAAATCATCTAAAGCCAATACAGGATTCACCAAAGCTACCATCTGGTTCTTTTGAACTTCATCACCAACTTCAAGCTTATAAAATGTAGTTTCTTTATAGTCTAACGCCAACTTACCTGGGGTCAGTGGATCTTCACCGCCCTTCCATAAACGAAACTTTTTATTTGATTTATTGTCCAATAAGATTACATCACTTCCAGAAACTTTTTCATCTTCGATCACTAATCGACTAATGGTGAGCTTAAAAACATCATCAGGATGAACATCCCTATTGGGTTTAATATCGGTACCCACGAACAACAATTTACCATCTTTTTCAGCAGGAATCTCCTGCCTCTCCATGGAGCTAATACGAGCATTTGCGATAACCAAAGGTTGGTTAACCCCAGCCCTCGAAACGGTAACTGTGGCAGGAGCATCAACCTTAGGCTGATTATTCCCGGGATTACCATCTACAAGATTGGTTTTATTTTCCCCCACCTGCGCAACAATATCTTCTGTAGATGAAGTGAAGACGAGTTCATCTGTGGCTACCGCCTTTTGGGAAGTAGATTTATTAATCGCATTTAGCACAACAACGCCTAAACCAAAAAACAAAACTGTTACTGCTGCCCATCTAAACATGATTATCTCCTAGTCGACTCTGTATATATTTCTGATTCTATCCATCCAGCATTGATTTTGAGCTTGCTGATTAGAAGAAAAACACAATTTTCTCGTAGAAGAATTCCCAAAGACCGTAAAAGAGGGAATAACCCATTCTTTCGTTACCGCAAATGATTTTCGCATGAACTTCGGTACCCGAAAGAAGTAATTCTCTAGGAAGTTCATATTCTTTATCAACACCTACCAAGGTAACACAGGCAATCACCACCGGCTCGGCTTCCATACCAGTAGAGCGCTCGGGATTGGCTTCGCCACCGATTTTTATTTTTGTAAGCTTGCCCTTAAATTTCCGAGTTGGGTCGCTGCGCACTATAAAATCAACTTCCAATTCATCTTTATTCATCCGCCCAAAACCTTTAAGAACCTGTCCGATATGCTGCTGGGGAATTTTTAGTTCAACTTCCCATGGGCCATCGACTGCACCCAGACGCAGTAATTCTTCAGAAGGTTTGACAACGCGATTGGTCAGATTTTCTTGGAAGGCGCTACTTAGTACTTTCCATTCTTTATTACCAACCCTAACCGCTTCCTGCGAAGTAAATAAAGGGGCCTTTAAAGCAAAAAAACCTTCTTTTTGCTGATTTAGATCCGCATGGGTCCTTTTAACCAAGGCATCAAGTTCCCGCTCCTTACTAAGCCTGATAATGCCACTTTTTTCAGCTTCAACAAGGTTTGACAACCTCTCTGAATCCGTGCCCTTACTAGAACGCTGTTCGTACATACGAGCATCACGATCAGCGACTTGGATCTCTTTACGTTGGGTTCGAATTTCTTTTTCTAACTGACTGTCATACATAATGCCCAACGATCGATTCTCTGCAACCATATCGCCAGGTTTAACACTCAATTCTTTGATTACACCTTCAACCGAAGAGAAAACCTTACGTCTGATTTCGGGTTGCAATTGACCTGAGGCATCCATTTTCAAAGGATATGGCACTAAGTAAAGCATAAAAGCTAAGCCTATAACTCCCACTA
>Ga0208482_1000105_pt1 | contig 26802 bp, 34 predicted proteins | sample LakMenEpi26Sep10_FD_150737 | JGI IMG/M metagenome (GOLD analysis project Ga0208482, IMG submission 150737) | Freshwater microbial communities from Lake Mendota, WI - 26SEP2010 deep hole epilimnion (SPAdes) | ecosystem: Environmental > Aquatic > Freshwater > Lake > Epilimnion/Euphotic zone ... | reverse complement strand
ATATTAACTGTTAAATCTATAAACTGTAATTTTTTATCTAATTCAATTAGAATTTCAACGTCACGTAAGTTATACTCTATAAACTTATTAACATCTTCTCTAAATAATTTATCAAGTGATCCTTCATAATCAACCTTACCTAACTTAACATATTTCTCTCCTATGTCACCTAGTTTATAAGATGACTCTTGTTTCATAATAAATTTCTTATGAAGCAACATATAGTCAAGATGGTTAACACCTGCTATATTAATTGTAGATTCAGTTGTTTGTTCTCGTTTATTAAAGAAATCTTTAACAGTAACAATACCTAACGGAGATAATGTTTTAGCTTTTTCTTCACCCAATACCTTACATATCCTATGATATAAATAAGGTATGTCAAAAAACTCACTATTCCAACCACTAATAATAGTGGGATCACTAACCAACCAAGTATCAATAAATTTTGATAATAAACTCGCCTCGTCATCACAAGGGATGATTTCTTTGTTTTCTTCCTCAACATGCTTCAATTGTTTCTTTTCGTCTAAAATTAGACAGTAGAATTTTTTTAAATTAACATCATAAAGAGATACTGATGTTATTTTCATTGGAGCTGATTTGATATAATCAGTAGTTAATGCACCTCCAATTTCACACTCAATATCTAAAAATACTGTATTGTGGTATTTAGGAGCATCATCTAAATCTTTATAAGCATCCACTAACACCCTAGTTTCCATAGGAATGTCTATTTCATAGTATGTTAATGGATCATTTTTATCACAAGTATAAGTTTTAGATACTTGTTTACCATCTAGTGTTTCATATTGACCTTTAGGATCTAACTTATAATAAGTAGGAGTGTACTCAAATGATAACCAACCTTGTTGATCATCTCTTAAGTGACATGTTTTACTTCTAAAATCGTAATGAATGGATTGATACATGCGTTAAATATAACAAGTTATTTTAGCGCAGGCAAACTCTTTACTTTATTAAGAGCACTGGCTATAACTTGATGCATGTCATAGTATTTATATTCAGCTAATCTTCCGCCAAATATGATATTTTCTTCTTTATCAGCTAATGTTTTGTATTGAAAATATTTAGTATTGTTTTCATCATCATTAACTGGATACATTGGTTCTGTTTTGTTAGCTTTATATTCAGTTGGGTATTCATTAGTGATCCAAGTGATTGAAGATTCAGTTCCTTCAAAATGTTTATGTTCAATTATTCTAGTGTGAGGAACATTATCATCAGTATAATTCATAACAGCTATACCTTGCCAATTATCAGTTTTTTTCTTCTGATGTTTAAATTCTGTTGTTTTATATTCTAACTCTCCAAACTGATAGTTATAGAATTTATCTATTGGTCCTGTATAAATTAGTTTTTTATATTCTGGAATGTATTTTTTATCTGTAAAATAATCTACTTTTAATCTAACATCTATTCCTTTTAATAATTTTTCAAATATCTGAGTGTATCCACCAATTGGAATACCTTGATATTTGTCATTAAAGTAGTTATTGTCATAAGTAAATCTAACTGGTAGACGTTTAATAATACTAGATGGAAGTAATTTTGGATCTTTTTTCCATTGTTTAGCTGTATAGCCTTTAATTAATTTCTCATATACATCTGTACCTACCAATTTAATAGCTTGTTCTTCTAAATTTTTAGGTTCACCTATATGTTTACTTTGTTGATCAATTATAAGTTTGGCTTGATGTGGGTGAGTTACTCCCCATAATTTATTAAATGTCCACATGCTGAAAGGTAAAGAATAAGATTCACCTTTATAAACAGCTAGTGGAGAATATCTAAAGTTATTAAATGAAACAAATTGATTTATCCACTGCCATACTTCTTCATTTGATGTATGGAATATATGAGGACCATAGATATGAATATTAATATCATCTTTTTTTTCAGTATAACAATTTCCACCAATATGCTCTCTAGAATCAATAACACAAACTTTATAACCTTGTTTATTTAACTCATATGCACAAATTGAACCATAAAAACCAGCTCCAACTATTAAATAATCAACCATATTATTTTTTTATAAAATGAAAATCAGCATCAGCTCCATTGTTATAGAAAAATTTATCTTTAGTTCCTGTACGTACTAACTCAAAACCTAATGACTCAATAAACGGTATAGACTTATTTGTTTGTTTAGCTCCTATATTATATTCAACATGTTGCAACTCCACTATAAGATGTTTTACTGTTTTTAAAGTGTTAGTCATTCCTTGTAGAATATCTAACTCAGCTCCTTGAACATCTATTTTTACAAAGTCTGGAGGTGGGAATCCAGATAATGAAACTATTGAATCTATAGTTATTGTATGTCTTAATTCTTCAAATTCTTTAGTGTATATATCTTTAGCTGCTGGGGAGTATTTTTCATTTTCTTTATAATATGAATTACCACCAATATGAATTGGGTGGCAATGATATGTTACTTCTTTATTATTTTCATCACTAAATACTCCTAGTGAGTACTCAACACCATATTCATTATACCATTCTTCAACATATGTCATAGCTTCAAAAGCAATATATCTAGCATTAGGCCAAATTTGTTTAGCCTCTTTAGTCCAATGTAAAACAGCTGCTCCAATATCATAAACAACAGAAGGAGTATATTGAATAGTTTTTAAATAATCAACATGTCCTTGTGGTATACTAATCTCATTATGTAAACGTTTATAATAATCTGTATAATTATCCATTCAATAATTGATTTATAAAGTTAATCCACATAGAACCAACTTTGTTAGAGTTAAATTTATCTAAAATATATTGTTTACCTTTTGATCTTAATTCTTCTTTTAATTGAGGATTGTCTTCTAAATATTTTATTTTTTCAATTATTTTTGGAATATTATCTTTAAAAATACCTTCTTCGTCTTTTGATAAAGGTTCACTTTGCATTTTAGTTGGATCGGCTTTATCTGGAAAATCAATCCATATACAATGTCCTTCAAAATTCTCAGGTAATGCTCCTAATGGATAAGTCACTGGTATAGCTCCTAAAGCAATAGCTTCAGCCACAACACATGAGAAAGTATCTTTATGAACATCTTTATATGGTGTGTATAAAGGATAAATAAAATAATCACTTTCAGCTAAATGAGTAAATAATGTTTTTTTATCTACTCCGTTATGCATTTTAAAAAATGAATCTTCATGAGCGTGTGTAGCCATCAAATAATCAAAAGCATGAAATTCAGAATCTGGGTAATTTAATTGTTTGACAGTTTCTATAGCTATATTTCCTCCTCTAGCCCAAGCAGCGTGAAAAATAAATTTATGAGTTTTTTTAGTTGGATTAGTCTCTAATACTTCATTAATTATATCATCCATCACTGGATTAGGTATTAATATTTGTTTAGTATGGGGTATATGACTTTTAATAGAATCAATTACTCCTTGAGTCATACTTTTTTCCCACTCCGATATATTAACAAAACCTAATTTTAAATTATTTTCTTTAGTATATTCTATAATTTCATGTAAACCATATATCCACTGCATATGGTTCCAATATATAAGAGCTTTAGTCACTTTAATAGGTAATTCTTTATATTTAAAAAACCATAAACTGTTAATTAAAATATCAAATTCTTTATTTTCAACGCCATCAAAATTCAAATTAGTATAAATAACACCTCTTATTTTTTCTCCTGGTGTGTAAATTCTACCTAATGATTTATAAATTTCTTCTAGTTTGGGTTCAAGTGCTTCAGTAACAAATACTACTTCATGTCCTTGAGAAGCTAAATATTCAGCTACTACTATAGAACTAGTGTCAGTACCACTTCCTCCTCCACCTTGATATCTTAAAGTGTCACCATTTAAATAGTTACTTCTTCTACTATTACCTATAACTGTGAAAACTATTCTCATAAATCTTTTTCGTAACGATCACTCCATTGTTTTTCTTCATCAAATAAAAACATAACTATTTTACTTGGTTTATCAAAAGAATTAATAGTAAGTGAATATTGATTATTTTCTAAATTAACATACTGTGGATCACTTTCAATAAGAAAATCTTTTCTAGCTAATTCTAAACCAGATTTTGTTTGAATACCTAAAGTTAAAAATTTAGGTTTTTTAAATTCATATTTTTTAAAGAAATCAAGATCCCAAGCGCATGTAATTTTGAATTGACTACTTATAAATTGTTCTTCCCATGGTGTTGGATTAGGTGGTTCTTTTACTTTTAAAGTATAATCTTGTATTCTACATTTTTTAAAATCAAACCCACCATACACTTCATAGTCATGTAAACTCCTAACATCACCTAAATCATATTCACCTAAATCAATTCCATGCTCTTCAGTACCAAATAATTGACGTGTTTTATTTCTAGCGAATATATCTCTTTCACCACTTGTTTTTTTAGTTTGGCTTTCTTTACCATGGTCATCCCAATGTTTAGGTCTATAATTTCTTGTATATTCATGCCACATTACCATTCTATATGGACTAAAAAAATCATATCCATTAGTAAATGCTCTAACACTTAAAGTAGTTTCTTCAGTATAACCACCAAAATAGATATCTGGATCATAAGGTACTTCTTTAATAAATTTACCTGATGTGAAATAGAAGTGGCCACTTATTGTTCTAGCTTTAATAACATGATTTCTTTCTTTATAATCTTGAATATACCAAGGCATACTCATCAATAGCTTATCACTACTAAATTCATATTGTGACATTAAGCATGGAACTGGATTCCAAGTTGATTCATCTTTAGTTGGATCAAATGGAGTACAATAAGTAGTGATAACTGGTTTTTTAGATAGTTTTTTAGCTTGTTTATAATCTTCTAAACAAATATCATCCCATCCTTGAACAAAACGATGATGAGAATCGATTTGTAAAGTATATTTCTCACCCTTATATAATGTGTTTGTGATATGTCTAGCCCAACCTAAACCTTGACTTTCTGAATAATGATGTTTACTAATTCTAAAACGAGAATCATTATCATACTTAGTAATATCTTCTGTTTCATCATGTTGCCAACAAATACCAAATACTAAATTTTCTGGATGTGATGCTTTTGAAAGCATATCTTCGATAGTAGGAATCAACTGTGGATCCCTATAACTAGCGATCTGTACAAAAATTTTATTATTCATAACTTAAATATAACTTAAAGTTCTTGGTTTTCCAATAATCCTTTAGCTTTTTCATAACTCATATTATAAACTTTTTTTCTTCTATTACCAGAAGTAATTTCAAGTTCAGAACATAAAGCTATAAAATTATTAATATCTGTTTGATTACAATTTAACTTTTGAGATGAGGCTAAAGCTATAAGTTTAGTTTTAGCTAATACTGGATCTTGTTCTTTTTTTCTTCCGTTTTGATAATATAGTTTTAACAAACGTAAATTTAACTCTAGTTGTTTAAATTTAGGTGTTGTTAATAAGTTCTTCATTTCATCATATGAAGTCCAAATATAGTAAGCGTTAAAAGCAACACCTATTAAAATAATTAATTCTAAGAAGAATACCATCACAGCAAAAGCGAAATCATTTTGTTTTAATTCCTCTATTTTAGCTGCTGATTTACCTTCAGTTTTAGATTCAATTTCTTTTATTTTAGTGTCTTTAGTTGTTTGTAAAACAGCTACAATTGAATCTCTATATTTTCTATCTGCTCTAGTTGATGCTCTTTGATTACGATAAAAGTCTATTTCTTTATCATAATATTTAGCTACTGAATCTACTTTAGTTGATAATACTTGATCAGTTGTTATTTCAATAGTGTCTGAAGTATCAATTAATCTATGAGCTCCATTTAGTCCTAAATAAAATGATCCTACTACTAATGATAAAGTTACTAAAGTACCTAATATAATATTAAGTGTAACTTTTCTAACTCTTAAAATAGTAGATGTTAATTGTTCAAAAGCAAATCTCTTAAATAATTCATACCCTGTCATAAACAGAATAATGAATATAGAAAAGAATACACCTTGTCCTGTAAATAAAACAGGAATACTATTAGTTACATCTTTAATAAAAAAATAACTGAATAGAATTAAAAATATATTACCTAAAAATGAGAAATAATAGAGTGTCTTACTTAAAGAATTAAAGTTATTCTCAAAGTTAAACGTTTCTAATTCATTTTTAAGTTTAAAAAATTTATCTAATTTCATATAATTTCTTCTAAGACTCCATCCTTAACAAAACCTATAATATTATTATGTAGAGTATCTTTTTTACTTACTTCTATAATAACATCAGCTGTATAAAATTCATTATTCCAATTAAAGTTTTTTAATACTTTAAATTTACGAACTGTTGTTTCATAAGGAAACAATTCATTTAACATTTGTCTACGTTCATTACATCCACACCCTGGTGCTCCAGCTAATTTAGCTACAGCGTCAGCTACTTTATCAATACCAAAAAAATTAGTGATTTTAGCTATTGTGTCACCAACACCTTGTGATTGTTGTTTTGGATCAAATCCTTCCATAATATAACATTTTACATTATATAAATATATACAAAATTAGAAAAAATGCCCCTCATTTGAGGAGCACTTTTTGAGGCATTAATCGGCTACCTGCGGATTATAATGAATTTCGTTGTTTATCATTTTGCCATTGTCCTGAATACATTTCAGCTGATTCACATTCATGAAAATATATTTGGGCTACTCTAGCGTCTTTTTCAATGAATATTGTTTCATGAACATATAGTAATGTACCCATATTGTCTGTTTTAAAACCTGGATCAAATACAGGTGAGTTAATAATAGCTCCATTACGATATAATGATGAGCGTTGTTTAATAAATGCTACTCTGTTATCAGGAATATTACATCCTTCCCAAAATGTAATATCATATACTCCTTCATATAATAGCCATCCCTCATTTCCATCTAATTGAATAGTATCAAGCGGAATGTAAGTAGTTAATTCAGTCTTATCTTTTAATACTTTACCTATTTTAGCATCTTTATTAAAAGTTCCTCCTACGACTCTACTAGAACCTACTTTATTCACTGATTTTAAACTAAGATCATACCCAACTTGTGCTGGTTTGCCTTTAGTTTCATCTAATTTAAGTAATTCTTCTTCTAAAATTTGTTTTACGTTTAACATAATTTATAGTCTTGTATTGTTTTTGAGTCTTTATTTTCCCATGGATAAACTATCCATTCATTTTCATAAGCTATTTCCCAAAAGTAATGAGGTTGATATTCAGATGATTGTTTCCAATGTAGAGCAGCAGTATAAATATTATTTTCAAATTTAAATCGCTTTAATGTTTTACCTGTATCACAAATATCATCTACAACTAGAATATCACCTGCTACTGATGCTATATTAGCTTGAGCTACAAATGGAATACTTAATCTATGAGATAGCATTACAGCAGCAATTAATCCTCCACGAGGTAGTCCTCCAACAGCTTCAAATTTAATTCCACTAGTATGAATACTAGCTACTAGTCTATTAATCGCTCTATCAACATCATTCCAATTTAAATATCGCTTATCCATTATTTATATCCTTCCATATTTAGTTTTAACATTTCAATTACCTCCATCTTAGCTGTTCTACTATGATCAGCAAATACACCTGATACTTCACTTGTAACCATACTAGCACCAAAATGTTTTACTCCACGGCAGCTAACACAGTTATGATATGAATGTACTACTACCATTACATTTTCAGTTTCAGCTACTGCTTGAATAGCATTATGAATAGCAACTGTAAGTTGTTCTTGAATAGCTCCTCTACGAGCAAAATGTTCTACAATACGATTCAACTTACTTAAACCTACTACTTTACCATCTTCACCTGGTATATAAGCAATATGTGCTTTACCTAAAATAGCTTGATGGTGATGAGAACACATACTTACAATTGGAATATCTCTTTCTAATACAATACCAGCGTAACCATCACTTGGAAATGCTGTAATGTCAGTTGGTAACTCATATCTACCTCTCCATAAATCAAACACATATGCTTTAGCTACACGACGAGGTGTTTCCATACTATTTGGATCGTTTTCCCAATCAACACCAAGTGCTGTTAAAAACTGTCCATATGCTTTTTCAGCGTTAGCTACTATACCCCATTTTTCATCATCATTTAAAGAACGATGATATCCATCTTCAAGTAATGACTTTAAATGAGTTGAAATACCGTTAGCAAAACCGGCTTGTGCTGTTTCTAATGTCTCTGCATTAGCAATTTTCCTGCGTTTGTTCTCCATTATTATTTTCTTTATTATTTAATATATCAATACTTTTTTGAGTATCCAAAAGTTTCATTGCAACCATAGTATTCCAAACTGAAATTTGATTCCATAATTTTTGGACTTCACTTTTAAGAGTAAAAATTTGTTTCCACTGAAACATTTGTATTACCATTAATAAAAGAATTATTCCTAAATAAAAGTGTTCTTGAGTTAATGTAAATGTCATATTTGTATTTTAATCTATTACAATTATTTCTCCATGATTATGAGCAGGAATATAATGTTGTAATTTATGTTTATTAAGCATGTTTTGTGTTAGATTTCTCATTCTTTCAGAATATCCTGTTATTATTCTGAATGGAGGATTATTCATTAAGATGAAGTTTTCAACTACATCTCTTACATCATAATGAGATACACCATGGAGATCTAACTCTTTCACTTTATTTTATTTACTTATTGTTTTTAGGTATTACCGCCCAAGCTATGAAGTAAAACATAATAACAGGTACAGGAGCAAATATTAAGGCTAAAAATATTAATCTCCAAAGTGTAGAATCTGTATTGGTATACTCACCGAGTCCACCACAAATTCCTGCTATTTTTTTGTCTAACTGGCTTCTAAATAGTTTTTTCATATTATACATTTAATGTTTTATTCCAAGCTGAAATGTGTAGACGAGTAAGTCCTCTGAACTTGTAGATCTTGGCCATTTCAAGAACGAAATTAGTACGCTCGTGGAAATCATCTTGATCATCTAAACCAGGCATACACACTACATTTTTAAGTGGAATATTAAATGGTTCTACAAAGTCGCGGAATAATTCCTTAACATCATCTTCTGTGCTGATAACGAATTTAAATTGATAATTACTATGTTCCATTATACGTTTAATAGCAGCAGGTACAATACGTTGTTTTTCGGTCATACCTGAGTTTGCTAGTTTAGGGGAGCAATTGATTTGGTTAATCCAGCTGAATAAATTAGTTCCAATTTCAACAGTACCATTTGTTTCTATTTCATTATATACATTAGATAAGTCTTTATCTTGACTTAACCAATATGTAAAGAAATTACAAATAGCATCCTGATGGCCTTTAATTGTAGGTTCACCACCTGTCCAAATGATATGAATGTTACCATTTTTAATATCATCATAGATACCTTGTTCTTTCCAACGATCAATTAGATATTGGAACTCTTTATCTTCACCTCTCCATAACCACTGAGATGTAGAATCACAAGTCCAAGTTGCTTTACCTTCAGCATGTAAATCACCTACGAATATTTCTCCGTCTTCTAGTGATTGTTCTTTAGCTAATTTATTAGCGAATGCTCTGCTCATACCGCAAGTTAGGTTACAGATACCTAATCTTACAAAGTAAGAGGGCACTCCAGAGGAGATACCCTCACCTTGGACAGAGTAGAAGTCACTAGAAATTAATAGTTTGTTTGGATCAATTTTACTCATAATATTATTCCTTTTACGATTTTATATTTTGATTTATCAGGTACATAGTAGGCATTATTAACATCTTCATGCTTACCGTAATACCATTCTTCATGTACGTTTAAAGCAATTTTCATTACCTCTTTACCTACATAAACATCCTCATATCCGCCTTCATATCCTTGAGTGAATACATGTAAGTCAGGATCTAATTGCTGTAGTTGCTCTATTAACTCTTTAACTGTCATTTAAATAATGTTTTTATATAATTAAATATAGGACTTATATTTTGCCAATCTGCAAGTACACTTAATATACTGAAGTGTTTTTCACCACATAATCCTAATGCATGTTCTATAACATGAATCATATATTAGTTTTTTTATGTTCTAATAATACTTGTTCTACATGTGCTTTTACTTCATCCCACTGTATTATTCTAACTCCATCCTCAATTTTTTCACCATATATTACAGGATCAGGACGACCTAATTTAATAAACGCTTCAATACGCTCTACGGACGCGGCTGATTTAAAATCAGATACCCAATATCCTTCTTCAACTTTAATTGGCTTATAAGATGTATTAGTACGAGAATAAACTTCATCAAAGTCTAATTCTAATTTTTCACAACATTTTAACCCATCTTCTAGAATAGTAAATTTATTCATTTTAAGATACGGTGTATAAAAACTTACTAATTCAGAATCCCAATTACCAATTTTAAATGCTTCCATATCAGCATCTCTAAATTCTTGTCTACAATCAGGATAAATAGCATGGTCACCAGCGTGAATACCTAATGCAATATGTACTTCTTGTTTCTCACCTTTAGTAGCAATTGACAATGCTACTGCTTGAATAATAGAGCTAAATATTTTATTACGATTAGGAACAACAGTTTCTTTCATATTGTCTTGTTCGTAATGTCCTTCAGGTACATCTTTACCACCTTCAACTAAAGCTGAATTAAGTAGTTGCTGTAATCCGTCTAGTTTGATAATCTGGTGTGTTACATTTTGTCCTTTAGAATTTAAATACTTCACTAACGATGTAGCACGTTCAAGTTCTACTTTATGTTTCTGTCCATAATCAAAGGATAGAGCTGTTACTTCATAGCCATTGGCGAGTAGATGAAGCAGCAAGGTGGAGCTATCCATTCCTCCACTTAATGATAATACTGCTTTTTTCATTGTATATATTGTTTAAATTTATTAATATTGAATTTAATATCTTCCATTCGCTCAGTCAAATCTACTTCAAATAATTCTTCAATCTTAGTCTTTGGTTTATATTCAATTCCATTATCTCCATATCTAACACCTTCAGATCCTACAATAATTGGATTTGATGTATCAACTGATTTAATCCAATCAAATTTAGTATAGGCCATAAATTCTTGAGGTAATGAACAACCAAGTAAATGATGATATATTTCTTTTCTAATAGTATCTTTTTCAATTAAACGTCTAATTAATTCAATTCTGCCTAACATTTGAGCATATACTGGTTTATGCTGTGGGTAGAAATCAGTATAGGCTATACTAGAATGATTAAATGCAATATGTTTATATCCTATATCTACTAATGTTTGATATGTAGTTATTAATTCACCCATATCTTTACCTTGACATACAGCCATTAAATTAGTACCTTCAGGTAATTTATCTTTATAATTAAGCATCCAATGCTTAGCATTTCGTAAAGTAGCATTAGCATCATTCCATTCATCAGGTACAATGAATATATCTGGTTTGACTAACCATATTTTATCGAATAGATCTTCAGTTGTATGTTTTACACCTTCAAATAAACCATTATCACAGATTATAAATCGTTTATCTAAACGTGCTTTTTGAAAGAACAATCTATAACGATCGTATTTGTCTATTAAATGTGGGAGGCAATAATCATAATCGTTCCACTCATAACTGTGATTCATTAATTCAATAGGTAACTCATGACTTACTTTCATATTGTTTATTTATAATGGTGTAATTTCTTTTTCCATTTATCAATTTGTGTCTGGCAATACCATTTGCCTAACCAACTAGAGGCGTTAAAATATTTTTTCTCCCATTCTTCTATTTTTCTAAATATAGGAGCATTAGCTTTATTTATAATATCAATATCATAATAGCTATTTTCCTCTAGCATTGCTTTTTCCCATTCTTCTTTTTTACTCTTACTCATATATAGCTGTATTTTTATTATGTTCCATAAATTCTACTCTTACAACTTTAACTCTACCATTTGTTTCTTCTTGAACAAATGTATCTAGTTTTTCAAAAACATATTTTGCAAATTGTTCTGCTCCAACAGCTGGAAGTATTCTTAATTGGATAATACCTAATTGGTCCATTGTTTTAAATCCACCTAATCCTGGATCATCTTCAGCAATAATTGTAGTATGATCAAACATATGATCCATCCATGCTTTAGGATTTTTACCATCAATGGTTCCTTTAGCACGTTTCATGCCTCCAAAATCCCAAACCCAATTACGTTCATCTAGTTCACCTTCGAACCATACTCTGAATGATACACCGTATCCATGAAGGAATCTACAATGTGTTCCTTCTGCTTTCCACTGACGGAATACACAGCTGAATCCGTCGAATAACTTTGTTGATTGAAATTTACTCATATATTATATTTTTTGGGTCTTCCTCTACGTTTTTGTTTTGCTCTGAAATTATAAGTAGCTTTTATTAGGTCATAAAGCTCTCTTAATGTGCCTTCAAAAGACTCCATTTTATTATCTAACTCTTCATCTTCAATTTCAAATAAACCAGTTATAGCTTTTTTATATGCTTCTAAACGTTGTGGTTCATCTTTTTCAAAATCCTTCATTAAACGTCTATAACGTTCTCTATATATAGTTTGTGCTTCATGACGTGTAGATGGATTAGATATATGTCCTGTTTTTTCTTCCATCTCAAGTAAAGCATATTGTGCTTGCCAATAATAAGACGAAAAATCAAAGTCTCCATTATCAATTCGAGCATGTACAGCATCTTTAGTTGACAACGGAGACTTATCTTTAAATTTTCTCCACCAGAAAAACTGGTTATATTTGAGTGGTTGTAGTTTACTTAATTCTTTATTAACAATTTCTTTTGTGTGTGTTATCATAACCTTTTTTCGACTTAAATATATCAATTTCTTCCTTGGTCACCAAATATTTGTCTTGTATATTTTTAGTACCATGTTTATGTTTTGGATCAAATGGACAATGACGACATCCATTTCCGCAACATTGGCCACGTTCAATATGGAATTGAGCGGTGAAAATCACACGCTCATTTTCCATATAATAATGTATACCTTCTTTATACGACTTCACAAGCACCTCCAGCACATGCGGCTTGATCTTGTAAATTAGTTTCATCACTAAATTCAACTACCTTACTTAAATCAAGAGCATGTAAATGTTTAACACGTTCATTAAATTGTTCTTCAGTAATTGTCTCAAATGGAGCTTGAGTATATGTTCCTAAATCTTCTGGTAAGAAAGATAATGCGGTAAAATACTCTTTATTTTCCCATAACCACTCACCTACAGTTGACCATTCTTCTTGTTTAATGTTTACAGTAGCTGATACGTTATGCATGTTGGATCCTTTTCTGTGACCTGGTTTAATCCATTCTTTATTGAATTTCTTAATACGTTCAAGTAATTCAATAGCTGTTTCTTTAGGACGTACAATTGATCCTTGAGGAGCACGTTGAGGAATAGTTACAATAGCCTGGATATTTGGTTTGAAGAAATCATCTTCAAGCAATTCAGGGTGGTGAATTGATAAGTGAGTATATAATGCCTCATTCTTACCAATGCGGATTCTTCTTAAATAGAAATCATCGTGCCAAGCGTGAATACCACTTGATGTACCTAACACTAATGATGTAGTACCTGATGGTTTAACACATGTTACACGAGCTGCTTTATTAATACCAATTACCTCAGCTAAACGAGCATTTTCTTCAGTAGCAATTTTAGCTGCTTCTTTTAAGCTATATTTTAATACCTCACCTGAAGCGATACCAGTCATTCCAATACCTAATAATGCTTCTTTTTCAGTTGTTTTTTTCCAAACATCTCTTAAGTAGTGGAAATCAGTATATGATGCTTGTAATGTACCAATGAATGCTGCTGCTTTAACTCTAGCGTTTAAATCCTCTTGTGATTCAACTGTTGAAGCATTTACCTCACATAAGTTACAGAACTGATTTGGTTTCAAATTAATCTCAGCACATGGGTTAGTTCCAGCATCTTTATCGTTTGAGAAGATAAATCCTGGTTCACCTGAATTACTTAATTCGATTTTCTTCCATAATTCGAGGAATGTATCTTTTTCAATTTTAGATTTAATTAATACAGCTGTGTTATTAGCTCTTCCACGTTGTGGATTGTTTTCCCACCAGTTTCCAAACTTACAAGTTAACATATCTTCATCATCCAAATTAAATAAGGCAATAAGAGCAGCTCTACGAATACCGCCTGACAACACAGCATCAGCTAAATGACAAATAATATCATGACATTCAATTGATGTAAGTTGTTCACCATCTTTTTTTCTATCTAAGATAGCTTGTACATGCACTAAAGCAATTTTAAGTGGTTCTGGACCAGGTGCTTTACCACCTACAGTGATTAATTGGGCACCTTTAGGACGAATATCTCTAAAATCAAATAATGGAAGTGCTCCACCACGTAAATAAGATTTAACTAATACTTTAACAGCATCAGCCCATCCCTCAATACTGTCACCTACAAGGTAACGCTTTGATTTTAATGGCTTTCTTACAACAGGTAATTTTTCAATATGATGTTTTTGAACACTATACCCTACTCCACAACCAGAAAGAAGTAAAAACATTATTTCGCTGAAGGAAGCGATGTCATCAATAGGAAGATAAGAACAATTAAATATACGAGCATTATTGATGTCAACGGGCTTACCTGCAAATTGCATAGAGCGCATTGACGGAAGTACTTTTTTATCATATACAAACTTGTAAGCTTCTTCAATTTCATTTTTTAATTTAGGAAATTTTTTAATATGCATTTCCTTGTTTCTGTCTACTAATTCTTCCCATGTTTCTCTTCTGTTTAATTCAGGTCTGAATTTGGCGTACTTCATGTACGTGGTAATGTCAGATAGAATTTCTTGTGTTACGTCCATTTTGATTATATAATTTAAAAGTTAAGTGTATGTTGTCATGCCACCTCTCAGCAGCTTTTCTTTTTTGTTTTTAATTTAAAGTAAGCGACTGTCTAAATCAGTCATCTGAAGATACAAAACAAAATCTTCAAAAATATCTTTAGGTACACCTTTAAGTGTTAAAGCATGTTCTTGAAGAAGTGACTCAGAGATTCTGTCACTAGTATTTTCTAAAAGCAAAGGTTTAAAACCATTAAACACTTCATTAATCAATTCTGATTCAGATATATCACCAAAATCTTCATTATCTTGAAGATATTGAATCATTAACTCCTCTATTTGCTTTTTAGAGTATACCATTTTTATAAAGTTTTTTAACTTCCTTAATTATTTTGGTTGTTAACTTAATGATAGCTTCTTTAAGTTTTTGTAACAACGCTTTCTTTTGTTGTCCTATACGAAGACCGTTAAATGGAACTTCAACATTCTTCATATGGGGTTCTAAATATTGACGATAAGCATTTCCTGCTAAGATAACAAACTTATCTTTATCAAGGTTATAACCTTTTTGTTGTAATTGTTTTAAAACAACTTCAGCCCATTTCTCACGTTCTGGGGCTGGCATTTCTTTTAATGTCTTATTGTATGGTTCAATTTTAGCACGTAAAGGTACTAAATGATACTTAGCGGAGATGATGTATATATCATTTGGGCTAGTTAGTTTTTTGGCGTATTCCAATTGTTTTTTAAACAAATCGGAATTGTAAAGCTCTTCAGCAGGAGCTGCTTGACTTTCTTTACCAGCGGAACATGATACTAATACAACCTTACTCATATAGGTATAAATATATTAAACTAACTATTGGTTATTAAGTTCAAAAAATTTCTTTTTAAGTATATCTCTATCTACAGAGTCAAAATTCTCATTTAATTTAACTGGGCGTTCTCTTTCAAGTGTTTCTTCATCTAATTCATCAGTGTCAATTTGTATATGACCTGTTGATGTGTCTATGACAGCTGAGTAAGTAACACCATCCATACCATATCGATTTTTCATAATATGGAATCTACCAGTACCACCTGCTTTATCTTGACGTCGACGTGAAATTGACATTGCAAAATCTGTAATCATCATTTTATTATATGAACCAGCTGCTTTATCACCTTCAATAATATTATCATTAGCGCCTGCTCGATTAACCTGACTCACAGACCAAATTGGAACATTTAATTCACGTGCTAAACCTTTAGTAGCAACATAAACATCATCAATTTCCTCTTTACGTTCTTTACTTGTTCTATTAGCACGTAATAAGTCGACATAGTCAATAATAACTAAATCAGGCATTTGATCTAAATCCTTACATTTTTGAATATGTGCTTCAATAGTACTTATAGTTGCTTTACCTGTTGGATATTCTTTAATAACCAATTTACCAGATAAATTAGATACTGTTTTTTCAACGTCTGTTCTATGGTTTTGAATGTTATTTACTGATATGTTAGTAAAACAAGCATCATATCGTTTACCAACATATGCTTCACTTAACTCAAGTGTATAGTGATTAACATTAAATCCAGCTTGTACAGCTGCTGCTCCTAAAGCAATTAATGACCAACTCTTACCACCACCAGGACCTCCAAATATTAGTCCAAAATCTCCTCCACCTAGTCCACCTTGTAGTAACTGATTAATACCAGGCCAAGGTGTGGCAACTGGATTTCTATATTCTTCACGATATCTGTCTTCAACATCTTTTTCATATTCATGGCCTAAATTCTTATCCATACCTGCTTTTAACGCTGAATCAATTAAATGTCTAATATCATCATACATTCCAGATTGTAGTAAATCTACAGATGTTAATAATGCTTTCTTTAGTTGTTGGTTTTTACAAAAATTACTAAATTCAGCTTCAACATATTCAGCATCTTCATTTGTTGCTTTATATGCTTCTTTTAATTGTTCTACTACTGATGTTTTTAATACTTCATTATCTATTTTCTTTACCTCAATATGTAAAGTGTCTAATGTAGGAGTAGCATGCCATTTATCAAAATACTTAATAATTGTTTCTACTAACCATTGGTGTGCTTGGTTATCAAAATATTCTGGTGTAGCAACATCACGAATATTAAGTAAGAATTTTTTATTCTTTAAAAGCGAGCTAATAACCTTGGTTTGAAAATTCAAACCATACTGATTTAATTTGCTAAAAGCAACCATAACTATTTTAATTTATATACCTGAAGATAAGAAAAAATTTCGTTAAGCCAAATCTCTACGTTAGGGATTGAATTACCTAATCTGTCTTCATTGTAAAACTTTATGAAATGTAACTTATCTAATCTATTAGGTTCATTTGTTAATACTTGTTCTATTTCTTCTAAACTGTCTTCTGGTAAGTCAGGATCAGACAAATCCATTAGTTGTTGATTGATAAGTAGTTGTTTTTTAAAGTTAACTATATCACCATATAATCCATGTTCGTTAACTAACTCTTCAGACTTAGTAAATATACTATCTAATGTGACTGCAAAATTAGCCTCTAATTCTGGGAATAATTTAAATAGTTTTTTAGGTCCTAATCCTTTAACACCAGGTATATTATCTGAATCATCACCCATTAATATTTTTTTATTAATAAAGTTTTGAGGATATAAACCATACTCTTCCTTTACTAATTTAGGTGTATAGAATTTCTTCTTAATAGGTGAGTACACTGTTACTTTATCATTTACTAATTGTAGAAAATCTTGGTCAGCAGACATTATATGTACTTCACCATCTAATTTATTTGTTATATAACCTATAACATCATCAGCTTCTACTTTATCAATAGATAATAAATCAACAGGTAAACACTTTAAATACTCTACTAAACGTAACATTTGATTTTCAATAGAGGCTGATTCATCTTCTTTACCATCGAAACCATCCCAATTAGTTATACGTTGTAGTTTTCTATGTGCTTTATATTCTGGGTATAGATTCTTTTTATTAGTAGTGCTACCATTGCCATCAAATACTAAAATAACTCTTGTAGGCTTAATATGACGAATTGCAAAACCAATCGATTTTAAGAACCCAGTGAGCCCACCGATGTGGGCTCCACTTGGATTCATATGATTGATCATGGCAAAACTTCTTAAAAAGGTATTCATTGAGTCTACTAAGAGTACCTTACTGTTTAAATACAAGGCTTCTTGCTTAGTATTCTTAATATTGGACAGTATATCTTTAAACGTCTTGTTCATCGTCATTATCGATTTCAATCATTGGAGATATCTTACTACTTTCTTCCCACTCACTATTATCCTCAGTAACCTTTATCTCATCAATTTTTACTCCCTCACCAAACCATTCATGAGCATGAGCTGCTTTATAAGCTTTCTCATCATCTTTGTCATCTGGAATGAATCCATGAGGTGTAACAATTACTGTTGATGTGGTAGCAATTCCACAATCAGCATGAATTTTATCGATAGCGATCTTAGTACGTTTAGCAAATTCTACTTTCTTACCCTTATGTTGAGCGTGAATCTTACTTGTACCACTATTTGTAACATTACCAAATGTAATTACAATTGAGGCGTCCCAATACATTGTATTACCACCTTTATTAGTCATACGAGGTTGACTCATAGGAGTTAAAGCTGGTTGAACACCTGTTTTATTAATTACAAAGAATGTGTTAGTAAACTGATATGATTCTTTACGTGATAGTGGGATTTTCTGATTGATAAAATTACCAAACTGTGTAGCCATTGCTCCAGCGTTCCACATTGGATTGTTTTTACCTTGTTCAATACTCATATCACATGGTATAGAACCTACTGAATCCCATAAGAATAATAAATCATGAGGTAAGTTACCTTTCTTTTGTTCATCTAAAATGTCAGCCATAAATGCTGCTACATCCTCAATTGAATTAAGAGTTGATCTATCAACATATAGAAAAAAACCTTTGTAATTTATTACTTCACCTGTAGCTTCATCAGCTTCAGCTTCACATTGAAAGCCCATTTTTTGAGCATGAGCGAAATCCCATTTCATCTCAGTAATGATAAACACCGGTAGAATGCCCATTTTCTGAGCATTCACCGCTGTTTCAATCATTAATGTTGTTTTACCTGTATCCGAGCCGCCTCTAGCTATGGTAATATGTCCCATAGGCACGCCTGGTATTGAGAGAGCGTCTTGTACAGCTGGTGAAAATGGAATCCACTTTTGGGTTTTAAAGTTAGACGATTGGTCTAGCTTTTTAGTTTTCTTGAACTTATCAAGATCAAATGTACCCTTAATTGCTTGTGATACACTTGCATTTACACTTTTAGCAGATTTAGCCATTTTAATTACTTGTTAAATAGTTCATCAAATTCATCTTCATCAAACCCTTTTTTCTTAGTGTTAAGGGTATAGTTAGCCTTAGGAGCTTCTTGTACTGGTGTTTCAGTAACTTCTTCAGTTGTTTCTTCACCATTGTCCTCAGATGGTTCTAACCATTCCATTAACATAGTCTTCATTTCATCAAACTCATACTTTTTATAGAGTGATAAAACATCAGGCTGTTCACTAATCCATTTCTTAATAACTTCATTGTCTTCAGTCAATGGGCTAGTTTTCGGTTTAATACGAATAGATGATTTGTTGAACTTAGTACCTGTAACTTCAGGACCAACTGTATCAACTGTTAAATCTCTACCTTCCATAATGTCGGTGTAGTCTCCGATATCCTCATCTTCAGCAATACCTAACAATTCGAGATACATTTCTTTACCAAACTGCCACATGCGAACACCTTTGTCTTCTTCACCACGGACAATAACAGGTACAAACACCCTCATTTTAGGTTCAATCTTCTTAGCTAATGACCAATTTTCTTTGTCACTAGTTTTACGAAGTTGCTGTGCAAACTCAACAATTGGATCTTTTTCTCCAAAGTTAGTTAATGACAACATGGTTTTGTTTCCAATACCATAATGGAACATTACTTCTTTGAACGGATTTGCCTTGTTGAATTTAGATGGAACAATACGAATCACTGATTTACCAACTGGTGGAACCCAGAAATTCTTGGCACGGTCATCTTTGTTTCCGCCGCCTTTACCTTTGTTTTGCAACGATTGCATACGTTGCTTGATTTGTGCTAAATCCATAACTGTTTATTATTTTAGAATTAAATATAAGATAAGATTAGCCGAAGGCCAAACTTAGGTTAAATTGAGCCTTCATTTCTGAAGGCTCTATTTTGTTATTAAGTACTTTTGTATTGATATTTTTTTCCTTTAATAAAATCTTCTCCATTCTTATCTAGCCATTTCTTAGCTTTATTAACAGAAAAAACTACATCACGTGCTCCAGGAATACCACTAGGTTCTGTTAGTAATTTTCCTTTATAGTAAACATCTGTTTTTATATGGTAAAGATTTTTTTCTCTTCCCTCAGCCATAGCATAACCTATAGTTTTTAAATTAAATTTTAAACCTGATGGTGTTTTATAATCTTCATCATTTAAAAGATATTCATATATAGTAGAAGATCCAAACATATCTCTTTCTCTTTTTTTAGATAAAAGCTTATATTGAGAAAATGGATCAACTGCTTCTTTTAAAATGTCTATTAGTTTCATAATAATAAATATTTAGAGATTAACTATCTTATAGATAGTTGTTTCTAACTTGCGAAGATCTGGACCGTTTGTTAATAAAATGGTATTCTTGTAATCGTTCCACTCAACTTTATAATTAGGATCAGCGTAACCATTATTCAACGTTTTGATTAAAGTATTCAAAGCGTTAATAGTATATAATGTATTTGACTCTTTCTTGCGATGTAATAATATAGTATTAGGTAATACAGTGGTTGTACTTAAATTACCTGGATCAATATTATATGTGCAGATAAATTCATCACTATCCTTAGACTCTAAAATAAAAATTTTATTGAATAAGATAGAATAGCGGGCTGTAATAACCTCAATTGTTTGATTTATGTCTTCCTTCTTTGAGAAGGTTGCGAATAACTTGTTTGCCAATTCCTCTATTGTTAAATTCCATGTCATAAATATGTTATTTTTTAATTAAAGCACCATAGTTCTCGCCAATACTCATGCAAGTTGGAAAACCATCAGCTTCTAATTCTTGTTTAATTTTTGGTAATAGTTTAATATCTTCTTTAGCTACATCCAGTAATATTGAATCATATGTGTATAATACTATTTTAGTTTTTTTACTATATAGTAGTTTTAACACACGCTGTAATGTCATTGTGTTATAATATGTTTCGTAAGCCTGGATTAGATAGCTTAATATTTTATTTTTATTTGGTTCTTTTATTTGACCAGCCCATATATTAGGACCACTAGGTAATTTTAAATGGTTGGTATGTTTAAAATCCTGCCATTGTTTATCTAACCACTCATTTAGTTTACTAAAAAATGGAAACCATGCATATTCATCTCTAATACCACCATATATGTTTTGAAACATTATTTCTTTAGGTATTTCATCATATGGTTCACCTTCAAATGTATAACCAATTGCCTTAGCAATAATTCGTGGATGGTAAGCACTATAATCAAATTCAACAAATATATAATTATTTGGTTCAAATGATTCACGTGCGCCGTCCTTAGGTAAAGCTGCGAAATTAACGCCATTAAATGCGTTTGAAGGACGAGTAGTTACATTATATAAATTATATTGTGTATAAACTGTATTCCCGTAAATCGAATTATCTTTCCAAGTAGTTTCAAAGTGCTTGTTAAACTTACGTGGATCAATTCCTATACCGTTTTTTTCAATCTGATAAAATACTTCAGTATAATGAGAATTTAAAAATGAATTGTCACCATGCCACTTAGAAAGAAGTAATTTATCTATCACACTAGTGTATATTTTTTCCCATTTCTCATAATGTTTAGGTATTGGTATCAGTGTGTTTAATTCATTTATATAATATTTTTCACGATTAAAGTCAATATGTACTTTAGTATCAAATTGTGATTCATCAATATAATCATTAAAATTAACATCAATTAAATTATCACCTGATAAGAAATACAAATGAAATTTCTTGTCTAACACATATACTTTCTCAATGCTATATATAAATTGTTTGACTGTTAACCAATCTAATTTAAATGCTTCACTATGGTCGATAGGTAATATATAACCTTTTTCTCCATCATTATAATATACTAAACATGGTTTAGTTAAAGAAGGATGGCGATTATCATTTGTTGTGATAATATTAACAAAACATTTGTTTGATTCTGGTTTGCCTAAGTATTTAAGTTGTTCTTCTGTTTCAACAATGTAATACATAACCTTTATTATAGGTTAAATATAACAAGGTTAACTTGGCTTACCAAACTGGATTAAGTCTGTGAAATATAAAGATAAGTTAGGTATGAATTTTTCAGCCTCTTGAATTGATCTTTTATTAGTGTCAATTATGCCTGAGGCTATTCTGATATTGTCTTTGTAAGTGTCATATAATGGGCCTGTTAGTTTCCAAACAACATTAGCAAATTTATATAATGTTTGCAAGTCATTGCTTTGAACCACTTGGTTATACTTATCAGATTTTACTTCAATAAAATTATTTAATTGAGAACTAATAGTTGGTTTTAATATATATCGTATAAAATAACCATTATTATAATCCTGTTGTGTAGGCATTATAAAATCAGGTGTGAATGCTGTTTTAGGTAATGAGTTTGGATTAAGTGTAGAATAAATACCCCCAAATATATTAGCATTACTTAATGATTGAGATAAACTTTCTAATTCAACACTACTCTCAGTCCATATTTTTCCAGTATAAAATTTATTATCAGTAGTTGTAAAATAATATCCGCTATAGGCTTGGCCATTTGACTTAATAATAAAGTCTCCTCCATTAGTAAATCCACTAGATATAATATTTGATACTGGTATATACATGATTAATATATAGAAAATACTTTTCCAGCGTTTAATTCTGTTTTACTTGGTTGGAATTGAGCTTCTAAATTAAAAAATCCAGAGTCCACTATATAATTATAATATATTTTAAATAAATCACTATTATTTTTTGGAAATCTATAATAAAAAGTTTGTGGATCTGATGTTGATATGAAAAGCCCATCTTGTACTAAAGCATTATTATTAAAAGTATATTGTACAATACTACCGTCAGTGGCAGGGGTAGGAGTTGTATTACTTTTAGTAAATTCAACATAATCTGGACTTCTAAATATAAATGAATCTTTTAAATAATCATTTGGTGATGATTTAAGTTTTAATGGAAATGATAAAAATTTATCAAGATTAGGTATTGTTATAGGAACAGATGTAGTTATGTTTTGTCCATTTACTGTTATTTCAGCTAACGCTTTAACATCATCAAGTGTTTTGAAATTATTTAGTTTTGTAACTAAATCAGTGTTTCCATCATTAGTTGCTTTAGATATAGCGGCTGGTCTCCAAACATTGGTATAGAATTTAGCTACATCTGGTTCAAATATATCTCCAAATGTTGTTGAATTTACAAGCGCTAATGGATAAGTATCACCACCACGTCTTCCATAAGTATTATAAGCAAAAAAGTAATGGTCTTTATCTGATTCATTAAAATACTTAGCCCCAGCATCTGCTAAAGCATCTGTCACATCTCTCCAAGTTAATTCTGATTGTTTAGGTGTCTTTTTTGAAATTTCTAAACCAAAAACAGTCTCATCACCAGTAATATCAGCTAAAGATGTTTTATTTATATAAGCTAATGTATAACCATAAACATCTAAAGATATTTTAACCATATAATCAGCTAACACACTCCATAAAATAATATTAGATTCTCTTCTTTCAATAAGTTTACCTAATTCTTCATTAAGTTTATTTAAATCAACTAACTCTTGTTTAATATTTTCATTATCTAGAAGACAAACCTGAGTTTTAACCACTGTTGTCCAGTCATTATTTTGCAAACTATGAGATAATCCTGTTATGATAAATCCTATATTACTATTACTATATTGAGATGGTAATATGTTTTTATTAATTTTAAAAATCTGTCCTTGCACTAAACCAGATAAACCATCTAATACTATTTCTAATTCAAAAGGAATAATAGCTTTAAAATTTATATCATCTCCATTTAATTGAAGATAAAATGTTTTTAATAAAGATGAAGCATTAGATATTTCAGTTGGAGTTGGATAAGTTATTTTAGCTAAACTTCCTCCTGTATCAACTCCTATACATTTACTATTAATGTAATTTTGTAATACAACTAAATTAGTAAATATTTTCTTTATATAAGCTAAGTAAGTTAGGGATTTATCATTCCATATTACTTTATCAAGTGCTACTCTATCTCTTAATCCACGATTAAAATAATTTTGAGTTGATGAGTATAAGTCACCTACATTAGCATTACCTGATTGAGCTGCTATAGCCATCATAGTAGACTGAGATTCAAATACTCTAGATGTTATTTTAACATCTCGACATATGCTTTTTAGTCCTAATAAATCAAACTCATATTTTGTTTTACCTGCTCCTTTTTCTAAATATTTAACATCAATTATTTGAGCTGAACTTTTAGTTGTATATAATTGAAAGTCATTTATTCCACCTAAAGCCTGAGATATTTTATTTAGTAATGTTTTTAAAAAAGATATAACTGAAACATCAGTAGTACCTCCTGACTCAGAGCGATATATTTCAAGTATTTTAGGTATAGCTATAAAAATATTACCTATTTTACCTAATCCATCTGAGTTTAAAAATTGCTCATCACCTACTGAAGCATCATTATCATAATAATATAAATTAGTGGTAGGATCATATTTAACCATTGTTTTTGGTAAAGCACCTTGAGGTAAACCTGTTATAAAAGTAGCTTTACTATTATATATAATACATGTACTTGGATCTATTGAAACTGAGTTTTTACTAGCTAAACAAGGTGTGTCATTTGGTATTAATATTTGTGATATAGTTTTATTATTAGCATCTTTAAAATTAAAATATAAATTTAAAAGAGCTATAAAATAATCCATTTTAATATATTCAATACCAACTCCACTATCTGTATTACCATCTGTTAAAAGAAATTTACCAAATTGTCTAGTATTTCCATCTGATGGATACAAAGTACTTTGTATTGTTTTATTATATAATGCTACTGATGGACCTGAAATAGCGTATAAAGGATACTCAAGTCTATTTTTAAAATCATTTACAAAATCAGTCACTGATGTGTTAGTTACAGCACTAGCTGTTGTAGCAAATTGTCCTACTGAGTTTGGATTATTATTTGAAAATTCTTTTTCATTAATTACAGCTGAATAATTCAACATTAATGATTCAAACAGAGATAAAGGAGGAGTAGCAGTTGAAGCATCTAATGTTGATACAAAAGATGGTCCATTACTACTTAATTTTAAAGTTGAAATAACCTCACCTCTAGATATTAATACTGTTGTGCATTCAAAACCTCCATTTTCCATTAATTGCCATGAAAAGTTTTTAACATAACCTAACATAGCATCATAATTACCATTTGTTGATTGGTTTAATGATTCTATTTTTCTATATATAACCTCATCAGATGTTAAATTTTCTGGAGGTGATAAAATGTCATTATCATAGAAAATATCAATAGTAGGGGTGTCAAAGTTTCTTATAGATATATTATCTAAAGTGTTACTATAATTCTCAGTTCCATCATCTTTTTTAATGAATTTACCTGATTGCAGATATTGAGACCATCCCCATTCAAGTAGAACAGAATAACCTGTTCTCATGTATAATAATTCTAACTCTTCTAATTGATGTTTATCCCAAGCATAGAATTTAACAGTAGCTTCTCTTAATGAACCATAAGCTGATTTGTTATTTATTTGAATAGAAGTAATACCAGGTAATGGTCTATAACCAAGAGGTCTGTCTCCTCCTAAGTCAATATCAGAAGCATAAGTACTACTTCCTTTACCAATACCAGATCTTAAAGTGAATCTATTTGTACCTATTCCTTGACTATCTTTTTCTTCAAATAATGTTCCTCCTTCTAAAATATACTTTCTAGCTAATTCAGATCCTTTATATGTTTTAGTACCTATTTTTACTCCTTCATATCCAGTAATATTACTGTTATTATCAAATATTGGATTGTAACAATCAACAAAAGATTGCATTTTAACCCACGCGTTCTTTCCAGCAACATAACGTAAAAATTTATCATCACGATAAACACTATTAACTTGCTGACCAGGTTTACCTTGTTGTGATACAACAACCTGTCTAGCAGTTAATTGATCTTGAACATACTGTTTTAATGTGTCTTTAAATATAGACATAACTTAATTAAGCGTTTAATATATCCAAACTTCTAATTATATCAGCATTGAATACTGGTATTCTTAATTGATATCCTAAAGGCGGATATAAACTATCTTTAGGTAAATCAGGATTAGCTGATGATATGATCCACCAATATGATGAGTCTTGATAAAATTGGTAAGCCAAATTATCTAACCTATCACCATACTGAGTGATAATATAAGCGTCATCTATTGATAAAGGAATATTTGGATATCGTGTTGATGAACGATATCGCGGTGTATTTTCCGTTTTAATTATATTGTTAAATTCATAGCGATCCATGATAATAAATATGAACTTAACTTACTTTTTTTAACTTGGATTCTATTAAGTTGACGGTACTTCTTTATAAGGATATGCTCTGCGATCTACACCAATAAATGGTATAAAGCTGTTAGCTGTTGTTTTTCTAGGTAAGAAAGTATGTATTGGTTTAAATGATAAATTTATCTTTAACATCATTGGTAATTCATTATCACCATAATGTTGTGTTATAGGCTGACGAGAATCATTGTTATTTAACCCAACATTCCATGGACCATCAAATAAACCACCTATTTTA
>Ga0208482_1000104_pt1 | contig 26859 bp, 38 predicted proteins | sample LakMenEpi26Sep10_FD_150737 | JGI IMG/M metagenome (GOLD analysis project Ga0208482, IMG submission 150737) | Freshwater microbial communities from Lake Mendota, WI - 26SEP2010 deep hole epilimnion (SPAdes) | ecosystem: Environmental > Aquatic > Freshwater > Lake > Epilimnion/Euphotic zone ... | reverse complement strand
CGCGTTCGATTTGCTGGAGACACTGAGCCGATCGTTGCTCGAGTGCTCGCAGCCGATGCCGGCAATGATCTGGCGCTACTCAAGGTCAACGCAACAAATCTCGTCGCAGCAACGTTTGCCAAGCCGGGCAGCGTGCGCGTGGGAGATCAAGCCATCGCAATCGGGTATGCATTGGCGCTCGACGGTGGCCCAAGCGTGACAACGGGAATCGTCTCGGCGTTGAAGCGCACGATCTTCACTGAGTCGGGCGCACTGAACAGTCTCATTCAGACTGATGCTGCGATTTCTTCCGGCAACTCTGGCGGTCCGCTCGCCAACATGCGCGGTGAAGTGATTGGGATCAACACGGCAGTGGCGCGGGGAGACATGAACTCTGCTGCCAACAACATCGGTTTTGCGATTTCTGTCGACGAAGTGCTGGCCGTACTTGAGCAATTGCGAGAGCAAGCGGCTGGCACCACGCGTGACGAGGGCTTCCTCGGTGTGAGTCTCGAAGCGCGGAGCGACGGCGGTGTCGGTTCGATTATCGCCACTGTGCAGCCAAACTCGCCGGCGGACCTCGCTGACATCCGCGTGGGGGACATCGTCCTTGCCGTTGATGGCGAGCCGGTCAATGGTCAGGCGGGGCTGGTGGCGGCAATCCGCGACCGCAACCCGGGTGACACCATCTCGATTGACCTGGTCCGCACCGGCGAGCGGCTGAGCGTCAACGCCACCTTGGTCGCCCGACCCCAGGAGTAACCAGACAATCGTGTGGCGGACCACCGCCACACGATCGTGTCCCGGACCACCGCCACACGACTGGACGTGCTGGTCGGACGTGCTGGTCGGACGTGCTGGTCGGACGTGCTGGCCACCGATGCTGGCGAGCAATGCTGGCCGGGATACGGGTCGGGGAGCGCTGTGCAACCTGGTGGGGGTGCGGAAAACCCCCGATAGCGTGACTCTCCGCGTTCGGAACGGCTCGTCCCGTCCTGAAGGCGACCGTCAGTTGAATTCGTGGGGTTCGCCCTACACCCAATTGATGTCTGTGTGCGCCTGACTCGTCAGGTACCTCACAGCGAAAACGATCTCGAGGCTCCGCCGGCTTGGCCGCGCGGGGCTTTTTCGTGAGAGCGAAACGGGATCAGCAAGCAATCACGTTCGAAACACAAGAAAAGGTTCACCATGGCACAGAAAGCGATCGTCGGCGAAAAAGTCGGCATGACGCAAGTGTGGACGGATGATCGTCGCGTCGTACCTGTCACCGTCCTGCGTGTCGAGCCCGCGCGCATCGTGCAGGTGAAGACCAACGCGACCGACGGATACAACGCCTTGCAAGTTACGTACGGCCAGCGTGATGAAAAGAAGCTCACCAAGGCCGCGGCGGGACACTTTGCCAAGCATGGCGTGACCCCAGGTCGACGACTTGTTGAGTTGCGACTTGACTCAGTGGACGGTTTTGAAGTCGGTCAAGAAATTGGCGTCGACAAGTTGGCGGCCGGCGAAATCGTCGACGTCACCGCAGTGAGTCGCGGCAAAGGTTTTGCTGGTGGCATGAAGCGCCACAACTTCAAGGGTCAAGGTGCTGCACACGGTAACCACAAGCACCACCGAGCACCCGGTTCGATTGGTCAGCGTTCGTTCCCAGGTCGCGTCTTCCGTGGCATGCGCATGGCGGGTCACCTTGGTCATCAGCAAGTCACGATCCTCAATCTTGAAATCGTTCAGTCAGATGCCGAGCGCAATCTGCTGCTCGTCAAAGGCGCAGTTCCAGGCCCGAATGGCGGCGTGGTCATCGTGCGCAACGCAGTGAAGGGTGGCAAGTAGTCATGGCCAAGCTCACGATGAAGAACCAAACCGGCAAGAGTGCTGCGAGCATCGAGCTTCCGGACGACTACTTCGGTATGACGCCGAACAAAGCGGTGATGCACCAAGTGGTCGTGGCGCAGCTTGCCCACCGCCGTGCGGGAACTCAAAAGACCAAGGGTCGTGCCGAAGTGCGAGGCGGTGGCAAGAAGCCATTCAGCCAAAAGGGCACTGGTAACGCTCGTCAAGGTTCGATTCGTGCACCGCAGTTTGTGGGCGGTGCCGTCACGCTCGGCCCGACGCCCCGTAAGTACAGCCAGCGCACCCCCAAGAAGATGGTGCAACTGGCGCTACGTTCAGCGTTGTCTGATCGCGCGCAGGACGGCAAGTTGGTCGTCGTCGATTCCTGGTCATTTGACAAGCCGAGCGCCAAAGCTGGTTCAGCCGCCCTCGCCGCGCTTGGCACCACCGGCGACGTGCTCGTCGTGGTGACGTCGGCCGACAGCAACGTGGCAAAGAGCCTGCGCAACCTCGACCACGTGCAGGTCGTTGTCACCAGCGAACTCAATGCCTACGACGTGCTCGTCAACGACTGGGTCGTCTTCTCCCAAGACAGCCTGCCGAAGGCCAACGGAGGTGCAAAGTGAAAGACCCACGCGACGTCATCATCCGCCCTGTGGTGTCGGAGAAGAGTTACGCCGGCTCGAGCGCTGGTGTGTACACCTTCGAAGTGCACCCGTCAGCGAGCAAGCCAGAGATTCGCGATGCAGTGCAGCGCATCTTCAACGTGAAGGTGGTCAAGGTCAACACCCTGAACCGCCCAGGCAAGCGCCGCATTACCCGCGGTACGAACAGAGTCGGTGTGCGTGATGGTTCGAAGCGGGCCATCGTCACGCTCGCCCCAGGTCAACAGATCCCGCTGTTCGAGAACTGATCGGAACATCATGGCCATTCGTAAGCGTCGCCCCACCAGCAGCGGACGTCGATTCCAGACGTCGTCTGACTTCTCGGAGATCACCAAGCACCGTCCTGAGCGTTCGCTCATCACCTCGAAGCCTGAGCGTGGCGGTCGTAACGCAAACGGTCGCATCACGTCGCGCCACAAGGGCGGCGGTCACAAGCAGCAGTACCGCATCATCGACTGGAAGCGCGGCAAAGACGAGGTTCGCGCCAAAGTTGCAGCAATCGAGTACGACCCCAATCGCACCTGCCGCATCGCGCTGCTGCATTACCTCGATGGCACGAAGGCCTACATCTTGGCGCCGAAGGGTCTCGAGGTCGGTCAGCACGTCGAAAGTGGTCAGCGCGCCGACATCAAACCAGGCAATGCCTTGCCGCTGCGTTTCGTGCCCGTCGGCACCGTTGTGCACAACGTCGAGATGCGCCCCGGTCAGGGTGGACGTATCGCTCGTTCGGCTGGCGTGTCCGTGCAGCTCGTTGCGAAAGAAGGCGACTTTGCCACCCTGCGTATGCCGAGCAGCGAAATGCGCCGCGTGCCCATCGACTGTCGCGCCACCATTGGCGAAGTCGGCAACGCTGAGCACGAACTCGTCAAGATCGGCAAGGCCGGTCGTAATCGTTGGAAGGGCGTGCGCCCGCAGTCGCGCGGTGTCGCCATGAACCCCGTCGACCACCCACTCGGTGGTGGCGAAGGCAAGACCTCGGGTGGACGTCCGGCGGTGTCGCCGTGGGGCAAGCCCGAGCGCCGTACGCGCAAGAAGTCAAAGGCGTCGCAGCAATTCATCGTGCGTCGTCGTCGTTCAGGAAAGGCACGTGGTTAACACATGGCTCGCAGTCTGAAGAAGGGTCCGTTCGTGGACGAGCATCTCTTGAAGAAGCTCGACGCGATGAACGAGAGTGGTGACCGCAAGCCGATCAAGACGTGGTCGCGCCGATCGACAATCATTCCCGACATGGTCGGCCACACCTTCGCCGTGCACGACGGTCGCAAGCACGTGCCGGTGTACGTGACGGAGTCAATGGTCGGGCACAAGTTGGGCGAGTTCGCCAACACGCGCACCTTCAAAGCCCACGCGAGCCAAGAGAAGATGGCCGGTGCAGAAGCCGCGCCGTCAGCACCGAGCGCGCCCGGAGCGTCGTCATGACCGGCCCGAAGTTGAACGAGGCTCACCGTGTCGCAGGGGAGCGCAGCGGCAGCAAGGCCCAGCTGCGTTGGGTGCGCATGTCGGCTTCGAAGTTCCGTCCGGTCTTGAACCAAGTTCGCGGGCTCGACGTGCCGTCGGCTCGTGCAGTGCTGAGCCTCCACAGCGTCGAGGCTGCGCGCATCGTGCAAAAGGTGCTCAACTCGGCCGTCGCCAACGCGTCGCACAACGATCAGCTCGACGAAGAGGCGCTCTACGTGAAGGCCTGCTTTGCCGACGAGTCGCCGACCATCAAGCGCTTCCGTCCGCGCGCCCGTGGTCGTGCCAACACCCGTTTGCGCCGTGGTGCGCACGTCACCGTCGTGGTGGCCGCGTACTCCGCTGATGAGCTGAAGGTTCGCGAGACCTTTGCAGCATCGAGCGGTCGTGGCGAGAAGGCCGACCGTCGCCGTCGCGTCGCCGCCAGCAAGGCACGCGCCGCAGCCGAAGGCTCAACGGAAGCCGCACCATCAGAAGCACCGTCAGACGCACAGCCAGATTCGGCAGCCACCAGCAATGAGGAGACCAAGTAATGGGTCAGAAGATCAATCCGTACGGCTTTCGCCTCGGTATCACCACCGAGTGGAAGAGCAAGTGGTTCGCCGGCAAGAAGCAGTACCGCCAGTACCTGACCGAGGACTGGAAGATCCGTGGTTATCTCATGAACCGCCTCGCCGACGCTGCCGTCAGCCGCATCGACATCGAGCGCACGCTCGACAAGTTGCGCGTCGACATCCACACTGCTCGCCCTGGCGTCGTCATCGGCAAGGCCGGTGCGAAGGCCAACGAACTGCGTGAGCACCTCTCGCGTCTCACTGGCAACAACAAGATTCAGTTGAACATCAACGAGATCAAGGAGTCTGAACTCGATGCTGCACTCGTCGCACAGGGCATTGCCGACCAGTTGGCCAACCGAGTTGCCTTCCGTCGCGCGATGAAGCGTGCGATGCAGAACGCACAAAAGGCTGGCGTGCAGGGCATTCGTATCCAGTGCTCTGGTCGACTCGGTGGCGCTGAGATGACGCGCCGAGAGTGGTATCGCGAAGGACGCGTGCCGTTGCACACACTGCGCGCCAACATCGACTACGGATTCCGCGAAGCCATCACTTCGGCTGGCCGCGTCGGCGTGAAGGTCTGGCTCTATAAGGGTGAGATCCTCCCGTACTCGACCGAGTCGGCCGATCGTGCATCGCTCGAAGTGCAGATGGCCGCAGGTGACACGCTCGGTGGTGGTGCAGCGGCACCGCGCGCCAGTGTGATTACGTCGGCTGGTCCTCGCGCTGGTGAGGAAGAGAACGTTCCGCTGGTGAAAGAGGCCGATGAACGCCTCGAGCGTCTGCTCGACGAAGAGGCGGAGATCGAGCGTCGTATTCAGGATTCCTCCGAGACCCCGCACTTCAAGAAGGACTGAACATGTTGCAGCCAAAGAAAGTGAAGCACCGCAAGCACCACCGCGGTCGCATGAAGGGTGTGTCGAAAGGCGCGCGTGAACTCGCCTTCGGTGACTACGGCATCCAGGCGCTCGAGCCGGGTTGGGTGACCGCCCGTCAGATCGAAGCTGCACGTATTGCGATGACGCGCCACATCAAGCGCGGCGGCAAGGTGTGGATCAACGTGTTCCCGGACAAGTCGGTCACGAAGAAGCCAGCGGAAACCCGAATGGGCAGCGGCAAAGGTAATCCGGAATTGTGGGTGGCCGTTGTGAAGCCAGGTCGCATCTTGTTTGAGTTGTCGTACCCGACCTCTGAGGTTGCGACGCAGGCGCTCAGCCGTGCAGCCCAGAAGTTGCCGATCAAGTGCCGCATCATTCGCCGCGAGGAGGGCATCTGACCATGGCTGAGAAGTACGGCAAGTCCCAGCAAGAACTCAACGAGCTCGACCTCGCTGCGTTGGTGGAAGAGCTGGAGAACGCCAAGCAGGACGCGCTTGACTCGCGCTTCAAGCTGGCGACCGGTCAGCTGACCGACACATCCCGCATCGGCAAGATTCGCAAGCAGATCGCCCGTATCAACCTGGTGATTCGCAATCGCGAGATTGAGGCGGCCGAGGCTGCCAGCACCAAGAAAGCGAGCCGCAAATGACCGAACTGAACGCCCGTACCAGCCGTAAGGCCCGCGAAGGTCTCGTGGTGTCGAACAAGATGAACAAGACGGTGGTCGTCGCGCTCGTCGAGCGTGTGCGACACCCGAAGTACGACAAGTTCGTCATCCGCACCAAGAAGTTCTACGCCCACGACGAGGCCAATGACGCCAAGGTTGGCGACAAGGTCCGCATCGTGGAAACCCGTCCAATGAGCAAGACCAAGCGTTGGCGCGTCGTCGAAGTTCTGGAGCGTGCGAAATGATTCAGCAAGAAAGTCGTCTCAAAGTTGCCGACAACAGCGGCGCCCGCGAAGTGCTCGTCATCAAGGTGCTGGGCGGCACGCGCCGTCGTTATGCCTCGATTGGCGACGTGTTCATCGGCACCGTGAAGGATGCCATCCCTGGGGCCGGTGTGAAGCAGGGCGAAGTCGTGCGTTGCGTAGTCGTGCGCGTCGCAAAAGAGAAGCGCCGTCCCGACGGCAGCTACATCCGCTTTGACGAAAACGCCGCCGTGCTCATCAAAGAAGACCTCACGCCGCGCGGCACCCGTATCTTCGGACCAGTCGGTCGCGAATTGCGTGACAAGAAGTTCATGCGAATCGTCTCGCTCGCGCCGGAGGTGTTGTGACATGAAACTGCGTAAAGGCGACACAGTTCGAGTCATCAGCGGCAAGGACCGCGGCAAGGAAGGCGAGATCAAGCGCGTCCTTCCGTCGGTGAGCAAAGTCGTGGTCGAGGGTGTCAACATCGCCAGCCGCCACACAGCACGCCGCAATGAGAAGCAGGCGAGCGAGATCAAGAAGATCGAAATGCCGATCTCAGCATCCAACGTGATGTTGATTCACAAGGGCAAGCCCACGCGCGTCGGCTTCAAGGTCGACGCAAAGGGCAACAAGGTGCGCATCGCGCGCAGCACGGGAGACGAAATCTGATGGCTACCACCACCTACGTTCCGCGCCTCAAGTCGCACTATCGCGAAGTCGTGCGCGCTGACCTGATGAAGCAGCTCGGAGTGAAGAACCCGATGCAGGTGCCAACGATCGAGAAGATCGTCATCAACATGGGCGTCGGCAAGGCGACCCAGCAGGCATCGTTGCTCGATGGGGCTGTGGCCGACCTGACGGCGATTACCGGTCAAAAGCCGATCGTCACCAAGTCGCGCATCGCCATCGCATCGTTCAAGCTTCGCGAGAACCAGGCGATCGGCGCCAAGGTCACCCTGCGCGGAGATCGCATGTGGGAATTCTTCGACCGACTCTTGTCGGTAGCGATTCCTCGAATCCGTGACTTCCGTGGTCTACCAGGTCGCTCCTGGGACGGCCATGGCAACTACACCTTCGGTCTCACTGAGCAGATGGTGTTCATGGAAATCAACTACGACAAGGTCGACGTACCGCGAGGCATGGACATCACCATCGTGACCTCAGCGCAGGACGACCTCACCGGTAAAGCGCTGCTTGATGCGTTCGGTTTCCCGTTCCGCAAGGGCGAGATGCCGGCGTCAACCAAGCGCACCAAGAAGTCGACGAAGAAGAAGTCAGCAGTCCAGGCCAATTCGTAACCAAAGGAAGCAACCAACACAATGGCGAAGAAGTCACTCCGAAACAAAGCAGCGGCAACACCGAAGTTCAAGGTGCGCTCCTACACGCGCTGTCAGCGCTGTGGTCGCGCCCGTGCGGTGTACCGCAAGTTCGGCCTCTGCCGCATCTGCCTGCGCGAGCTGGCACACGCTGGCGAGATTCCTGGACTGCGAAAGTCGAGCTGGTAGGCGACATGATCACTGATCCGATCTCCGACATGCTCACCCGCATCCGCAACGCGAATGTCGCGATGCGTGATGAGGTGGCGATGCCGTCCTCGAAGCAGAAGGTCGCACTCGCTGAGATCCTGAAGAAAGAGGGATACATCGCCGGTTTCAACGTCGCTGACGGCGAAGCCAGTGGCAGCAAGGTACTCAAGATTCAGATGAAGTACTCCGATGATCGTCGCCGCACGATCTCGGGTATCAAGCGCGTCTCCACTCCGGGATTGCGTATCTACCGTCGTGCGACCGACGTGCCCCGCGTGCTCGGTGGTCTTGGCGTCGCAGTGTTGTCAACCAGCCATGGGCTCATGACCGACCGCGAGGCGCGCAAGCGCAACGTTGGTGGCGAAGTCATGTGTTACGTGTGGTGAGCCGGAGGAACCAATGTCACGCGTAGGAAAAGCAGCAGTCACGATTCCCCAGGGAGTCGAGGTGACCATCGCGAGTTCGAGCATCACCGTGAAGGGCCAGAAGGGCTCGCTCGTCCGCGAGATTCCAAGCGGAGTCTCGGTGAAGAAGGTTGAGTCCACTGTCGTGGTGGAGCGTGAGGGCAACGATCGCTCATTGCGATCTCGTCACGGCATGGTGCGAGCCATGGTGAGCAACATGATGGACGGCGTCACGCAGGGCTATGTGAAGGAACTCGACATCATCGGCGTCGGTTATCGAGCCGCAGCCAAGGGTGCCGACAAGCTCGAGTTGTCGCTTGGCTTCTCCCACTCGGTGCCCTATGCAGCCCCCAAAGGCATCACCTTTGAAGTGCCGCAGCCGACTCGCATCGTGGTGAAGGGCGCAGACAAGGAACTCGTTGGCCAGGTCGCTGCCGAGATTCGTTCATTCCGTTCACCAGAGCCGTACAAGGGCAAGGGTGTTCGCTACGTAAACGAGCGCGTGTTGCGCAAAGCCGGCAAGACGGGCAAGAAGTAGGAGGCACGACGATGACCACGATCGCCAGAAAGCGTCGCGAAGGCCGGCTCCGCCGCCATCGCCGCGTACGAAAGAAGGTGCACGGCACCGCGGCACGTCCGCGACTCGCCGTCTACCGCAGCAATCGTCACTTGAGCGCGCAGTTGATCGACGACGACTCCGGTCGCACGATCGTGTCTGCTTCGTCGCTCGAAGCCGACTTCCGCAAACAGCAAGCTGGCGGCAACGTCGCAGCGGCAACCGCCGTTGGCACGCTCGTCGCACAGCGTGCCAAAGCAGCAGGCATCACCTCGGTGGTGTTTGACCGCGGTGGCTTCCTTTATCACGGCCGCATTGCGGCAATCGCCGATGCGGCCCGCGCCGCAGGATTGGAGTTCTAATGACTGACGTCCAGCAACCAGAGGCAACGGAGGGTCGCGGTCGTCGCGATCGCAAGCCACGTGAGCGTCGTGAGCCGCGTCCAGAGGCCAAGCCCGGTGAGTTCGGTGAGTCGCGCGTCGTGCACGTCAACCGTGTCGCCAAAGTGGTGAAGGGTGGTCGTCGCTTCCAGTTCGCTGCCATCGTCGTGATTGGTGACAAGGCCGGTCGCGTCGGTCTCGGCTACGGCAAGGCCCGTGAAGTTCCGCTCGCCATACAGAAGGGCACCGAAGATGCCAAGCGAAACGTGTTTCGCGTGGCGTTGGCCGGACCAACCATCACGCACTCCATCGAAGGAGTCAATGGTGCGGCTCGCGTGCTCTTGAAGCCAGCTGCTCCAGGTACCGGTGTTATCGCTGGTGGTGCCGCGCGCATCATCCTCGAGGAAGCCGGCATCAAAGACGTGCTTGCCAAGTCACTCGGTTCGCCGAACTCAATCAACGTGGCGCGCGCCACGATCAATGGTTTGCGCTCACTCTTGCGCCCCGACGACGTTGCCAAGCGCCGTGGTCTCGCCGAAGATGAGTTCGTACCTCGCGGCTTGCTGCGCGCGTTCAACGAGTCCAAGAAGTCCGTAGGGAAGTAGGACCCACCATGGCCGAAAAGACCATCACCGTGCGCCAGAAGCGCTCGCAGATCGGCAGCATGCCCAAGACACGCGCGACACTGCGCGCGCTCGGCTTGCGCAAGATCGGTGACACGAACGTGTTGCCCGATCGCCCGGAAATCCGCGGCATGATTGCGCGCGTTCCTCATCTCATCGAGATTGTCGTTAGCGACAAGAAAGGCAGCTGAACATGCGCGTTGATCAGATCGGCCCAAAGCACGGCGCCAAGAAGTCGCGTAAGCGCGTCGGTCGCGGTATTGGCGGTAAGGGCGGCAAGACCGCCGGTCGCGGCACCAAAGGTCAGTATGCGCGTAACACGGTTGCGCGCGGCTTTGAAGGTGGTCAGATGCCGCTCAAGCAGCGCGTGCCAAAGTTGAAGGGTTTCACGAATCCCTTCCGCGTCGAGTACCAGGCAATCAACATCGACACGTTGGATGCGCTCGGCACCACCGAGATCACCGCGCAGTTGCTGGTCGAAAAAGGGCTCATTCGCAAGGGCAACCTCGTGAAGGTGCTCGGTCGCGGCAAGGTGAGCAAGGCCTTGACGCTGTCGGTCCACGCAGTGTCGGAGACGGCTCAGGAAGCCATTACGGCGGCAGGGGGCAAGATCACAATCTTGCCGAAGCCGTTCCGTGGCGTCCGTCCGCCGGCTCGCGGCAGCCAATTCACGAACCGCTAGTTTTCGCTCACAAGGAATCGGAGAACAACGATGTTCGCACGAGTAAAGAGCCTGTTTACGGTCACCGATCTACGCAACAAGGTGCTGTTCACCCTCTTTATCTTTGCGATCTACCGCATCGGCGTGGCGTTGCGCGCCCCAGGTGTCGACGCCCAGGCCGTCAGCCAGTTGCGTGAAGCGTCACGTTCGCAGGGCGCACTCGGCTTCCTCAACTTGTTCTCAGGTGGTGCTTTCGGCAGCTTCTCCATTTTTGCCCTCGGCATCATGCCGTACATCACCGCAAGCATCATCATGCAGGTGCTCACAGTCGTGATTCCAAAACTCGAGCAATGGCAGCAAGAAGGCGCCGTTGGTCAGCGAAAAATCACACAATGGACTCGCTATGTGGCTGTTGCAATCGCGACGCTGCAGGCCGCGGGTCTCACGTTCATCTTTGGACAGGGGAATGGTTCGGCGTTCTTCGGTGCTGCCGCAACTGTGCCGGATGTGGTCTTGCTCGATCCGTTCATGCCTCGCGCGCTGATCGTGATTCCTTCGCTCGTTGCCGGCACCACCTTCCTCATGTGGTTGGGCGAACTCATCAGCCAGCGAGGCATCGGTAACGGTATGTCGATGCTCATTTTCGTATCGGTCGTGAGCGACCTCCCGTACAGCTATTACTCGCTGTTGCAGAACAAGCAGACGGTCGTCTTCGTCGTTCTGGTCAGCGTGTCGCTCCTGATCTTGGCGGCGGTCGTGCGTGTTGAACTTGGTCAACGCCGCATCCCAGTGCAGTTCGCCAAGCGCGTGGTGGGTCGCCGCCAATTCGGTGGACAGAGCACCTACATCCCGCTCAAGGTCAACCAGTCGGGTGTGATCCCGATCATCTTCGCCTCGTCAGTGTTGTTGTTGCCCGTCTTGTTGTCGAACATGCTCGGCAGCGCCGAAGGATGGCGTGGTTCGATTGCGCGCTTCGTTGACCGGTATCTGATCAACAGCCAGAACATGCTGTACATCACCATCTTCTTCGTGATGATCATTGCGTTCGCGTACTTCTACAACTCGATTGCCTTCGACCCGATTCGTCAAGCCGACCAGTTGCGCAAGCAAGGCGGATTCGTTCCAGGCATCCGACCTGGTCCGCAGACCGAATCATTCCTCGGCAAGACGGTGAATCGAATCACGTTGCCGGGAGCGCTCTTCGTTGCGTTCATCGCCATCACGCCGTACATCATCCTTTGGGCTGGTGACGTTCAGACGTTCCCGTTTGCTGGCACGACCGTGCTCATCGCGGTCGGTGTCGCACTTGAACTGATGCGCCAGATCGACAGTCAGTTGATGCAGCGCGACTATCAGGGCTTCCTGAAGTGACGATTCGGCTGGTCCTGCTCGGCCGGCAAGGTTCAGGGAAGGGAACCCAAGGCGCTCGCCTCGCGGCTCACTATCAGATTGCGCATATCTCGACTGGCGAAATGTTGCGCAATGCAATCAAGCACGGCACGCCCGTTGGCAAAGCAGTACGCGACACCATCGATGCTGGCGGTCTCGTGCCTGATGATTTGATCGGCAGCCTTGTGAAGGGACGTTTGGGGGAGGCCGATGCTCGCACCCGCGGCTATCTCTTGGACGGATTTCCCCGCACACTGCCGCAAGCACACTTGCTCGATGACATCGCACGGGCACGGCCGGTGAACATCGTTGTCGACCTGGAGGTGCCGCGCGAGATGGTGATGGCGCGCTTGAGTGCCCGACGAGCCGCTGAGAACCGAATCGACGACTCGCCAGAGGCGGTCGAACGCCGTCTCGCCCTCTACGAAGAGCAAACTGCGCCATTGATTAGTCACTATCGCAAGCTCGGGGTGCTGGCCATCGTGGACGGCATCGGTACCCCCGATGAGGTGTTTGCCCGCTTGGTTTCGGCCATTCATGCCAACACCGGGGTGTCGGGGCCAGGTGGCGACGGGCAGTCCGCCCGATAGCGTTACGAGTCGCCCTGCGGGGGCTTGAAGGAGTGGGTTCTGGCAAAAAATAAGGAAGATGCCATCGTGCTGGAAGGCACGATCACCGAATCATTGCCCAACGCAATGTTTCGAGTGGAACTCTCCAACGGGCGGTCCGTCTTGGCTCACATATCCGGAAAGATGCGGGTGAATTACATCCGCATCAACCCGGGCGACAGGGTGCAGGTAGAGCTGTCCCCGTACGACCTCACCCGAGGCCGTATCACATTCCGTTTCAAGTAAGAGAAGAGATCACCGTGAAAGTTCGACCAAGCGTGAAGAAGATGTGCGAGAAGTGCAAGGTCATTCGCCGTCATGGTCGCGTCATGGTGATCTGTGAGAACCCGCGCCACAAGCAGCGCCAGGGATAAGGACGAACGAACATGGCACGAATTTCCGGAGTTGACATTCCGCGCGAGAAGCGAATTGAGGTCGCCCTCACCTACATCCACGGCATCGGTCGTCCGACATCGGCAAAGATGTGCGCCGATCTCGGCATCAATCCGGCCTTGCGCGTGCGAGATCTCACCGATTCCGACGTCAACAAGATTCGCGTCTACATCGAAAACAACTTGAGCGTCGAAGGTGACCGTCGTCGAGACGTGCAGACCGACATCAAGCGCAAGATCGAAATTGGTTCCTACCAAGGCTCGCGCCACCGCAAAGGTTTGCCGGTCCGTGGTCAGCGCACCCACACGAATGCCCGCACTCGCAAGGGCCCGAAGAAGACCGTCGCCAACAAGAAAGTTGCCGTGAGGAAGTAAATGTCAGACGCAGCAGCAACCCCAGCACCACGCAAGTCGCGCAAGCGCGAGCGTCGCAACGTCAACACCGGTGTCGTGCACATCAAGAGCACGTTCAACAACACCATCGTCTCAATCACCGACGCTGCGGGCAATGTCATCGCTTGGGCATCGTCGGGAGGCGTCGGCTTCTCAGGATCGCGCAAGTCCACCCCATTCGCAGCACAACTTGCTGCAGAAAAGGCTGGTCGCGCCGCGATGGAAATGGGTTTGCGTCGCGCCGAAGTGCTGGTGAAGGGCCCTGGTTCGGGTCGCGACACCGCCCTGCGCTCGATTCAGAACCTCGGCATCGAAGTCACGAGCGTCAAAGACGTGAGTCCCGTGCCGCACAACGGCTGCCGTCAACCGAAGAGGAAGCGTCCGTAACCATGGCTCGTTACACAGGTCCAAAAGTCCGCGTCTCCCGCCGTCTCGGCATCAACGTCTTCGAAAACGCCAAGGGCACCAAGGCGCTGGAGCGTCGTCCATTCCCGCCCGGAGCCCACGGTCGCACCCGCCGTCGTTCGAGCGAGGGCGAATACCTCAATCAGTTGCAGGAAAAGCAGAAGGCGAAGTACATCTACGGAGTACTCGAGCGTCAATTCCGCAAGATTTACGACGAAGCGGTCCGCCGTTCTGGCCCGACAGGTGAGAACATCCTGCGCCTGCTTGAATTGCGTCTCGACAACGTGGTGTATCGCGCCGGTTGGGCGGCCACCCGTCCGCAGGCACGCCAGTTCGTGAGCCACGGTCTTGTCAAGGTTGACGGTAAGCGCGTGAACATCCCGTCGTACACCCTCGGCAAGGGCGAAATCGTGAGCCTCTCCGATAAGGCACGCAACATGATCGTCATCCAACACAACATCGACACACTCGGCCGTGCGCCGGTGGCGTGGCTCGATGCGCAGGATGGCGGCAAGGCAGTCGCCGTGCGCGACCTGCCCACTCGCGAACAAATCGACGTTCCTGTTAAAGAACAGCTCATCGTCGAGCTCTACTCGAAGTAACCCCGAACCAACAGCCAGGAGACACCACCATGCTCGTCATTCAGCGCCCCAGCGTCGCAGCCGTCAGCGAGGCCACCGGCAACCGTCAGAAGTTCTCCGTATCACCATTGGAGCCCGGTCTCGGTCACACCATCGGCAACTCGTTGCGCCGCATGCTGCTGTCGTCCATTCCTGGTGCAGCAATTACGTCGGTCAAGTTCGACGAGGCGCTGCATGAGTTCACCACGATCGACGGTGTCGTTGAAGACGTCACCGAGATCATCCTCAACCTGAAAGACATCGTTGTGAAGAGCGAAGTCGACGACGTCGTATCGGTTCGTGTCGATGCGAAGGGCCCGAAGGAGCTCAAGGCGAGCGACTTGTCGTTGCCGGCTGGTGTTGATTTCGTGAACGGTGACCAGCACATCGCGACGCTCTCAGCCAAAGGAAGCCTCTCGTTTGAACTCACCATCGAGCGCGGCAAGGGCTATCTCGGTAGCGATCGCGACTCGGGTCGCAAGACGATCGGTGTCATCCCTGTTGATGCGCTCTTTTCACCGGTGCGCCGCGTGAGCTTCGAAGTGGAGCCGACTCGCGTCGCTCAATCAACCAACTATGACAACCTGATCCTCGACATCGAGACTGATGGCTCAATCAGCCCGTCTGAAGCACTCGCCTCTGCTGGTGCGACGATGCGCAACCTGCTCGAACTCGTGGCGTCGCTGTCCGATCAGCCCGTCGCGCTCGAACTTGGCGAGTCGGTCACGAGTGGATCTGGCTCACCCGAGCTCGACATGCCAATCGAAGATCTCATGCTCTCGCAGCGCCCGTTCAACTGCTTGAAGCGTGCACAGATCAATACGATCGGCGAGCTTGTCGCTCGTACGGAGGAAGAACTCACCAACCTGCCCAACTTCGGCGCACAAAGCATCGCCGAAGTGAAGGGCAAGCTCGACGAACGAGGACTCGCGCTTCGCGTCTGACGCGTTGACGCTCACGAAGGAGACGAATCACCATGCCCGAACCACGACGTAGCAAGAGCTTTGGCGGCTCTTCCAGTCACCAACGTTTGATGATGGCAAACCTCGCTGCATCCTTGTTCGCAGCAGAGGGCATCGAGACCACCGAGGCAAAAGCCAAGGCGCTGCGTCCGATCGCCGAGCGACTCATCACGAAGGCGAAGAAGGCACAAAACAGCGATGCGGCAAGCCTGCACAAGATTCGCCAGATCCAGGCGTACCTCAACGACAAAGAGATGACGACCAAGCTCGTGAAGAGTCTCGCCCCGCGCTACATGGAGCGCAACGGCGGGTACGTGCGCATCCTCAAGTTGGGTGAGCGCAACGGCGACCGCGCCCCGATGGCGCGAATCGAACTCGTTTAGTCGGCGAGACGAAGACGGCTCTGTTGAGGCCGTGACATGACGACAGGAAGCCGGAGAGCTCGTCTGCTCGTCGCCTATGACGGCAGCAGTTTTCATGGCTTTGCCCCCAACCCCGACGTGCCAACGGTTGCCGGGGTACTGACCGAAGCACTTGAGAAGATCACGCAGAGTGAGGTGCATCTCGTTGCAGCTGGTCGCACCGACGCCGGAGTGCACGCCCGCGGCCAAGTGGTGAGCGTCGACCTACCGTCGCGCATCAAGATCGAGTCACTCGGCAAGAAGCTCAATGCGTTGTGCGGTCCACACGTCGCTGTTCGTGATGCTCGATGGGTATCGCCAGAGTTTCACGCTCGCTTCTCTGCCATCTGGCGGCACTATCGATACACGATTTTGAACTCTTTGACTCCCGACCCGTTTCTTGCCACCACTGCATGGCACGTGCACAACTCCCTCGATGTGCGGCCGATGCAGTTGGCAGCGGATGCCATCATGGGCGAGCGCGACTTTTCTGCGTTCTGTCGCAAACCTGATGGGCAAGACTGCGCTGATGACGGTGAAGAGGTTGGCGGTTCAACTCAGGCAAAGCCAGTTTCCATGAGACGATTCGTCATGCAGGCCAATTGGCGACGCAACGACGATCTGGTGACCTTCGAAGTGCGGGCGAATGCCTTCTGCCACCAGATGGTGCGGTCGCTTGTCGGGACCTTCGTTGACATCGGACTTGGGCGACGACCACCTTCCGACATGATGGCACTCATTCGCAGCGGACGCCGCTCCGATGCGTCGCAGATTGCCCCACCGCACGGCTTGTGCTTGTGGGAAGTTGGCTACCCGTCGTCGTACGAGTAGGGCTGTCGTCAGCCGGATGCGCATCGTCTTTCTCTCCACATCGGTAGGGCCACTCGGTTCGGGTATCGGGGGTGGCGTCGAACTCACGCTGCGCACGTTGGCTGCTGGCCTCACTCGACGCGGTCACGAAGTGACGGTGGTGGCTCCGCGTGGCTCGGTGCTCGCACTTCCGGAACACGAATCGCTCCACCTCGTTGAAGTCGATGGCGAGTTGCACGTGCCGAGCCAGACGCTTGATCGCACAACCCCGCTCGTCGTACCCGAGAACTCCGTATTGGTAAACATGTGGCAGACGGTCACGCGGCTCGCTGCGGGCAAGGCCCACGATGTCGTACTGAACTTCAGCTACGACGCGCATCCGTTTTTGCATGCCACGGAGAGTTCGGTACCAGTGGCCCATCTGGTCAGCATGGGCTCGCTCAGTGACGAGATGGATCGTGCGGTCCTCGCTGCCGTTCGCACCGTACCTCAATCGGTTGCGATGCACAGTCGAGCCCAGGCGAGAACGTTCGGTAGCGAAGTGAGTGCTGCGACGACGATTGTGGCAAGTGGAGTTGATGTCGCTGCGTACGACTTTGTCGCCAACCCCACCGACGACTTGGCGCTCGTGGCGCGGATCTCCCGCGAGAAGGGAATTGTTGACGCCTTCGAGGTTTCGCAGCGCAGCGGTCGTCGGTTGCGAGTCTTTGGCGTCATGGAGGAAGATGCAGCGTGGCGTGAAGCTGTTGCTCGTCATCCGCAGGCGAGAGTCGAGCACGTTGGATTTCTGCCGACGCACGAGCTGCAGGCACAACTTGGAACGTGTGCAGCTCTCATCATGGTGCATCACTGGGTGGAGGCGTTCGGCAACGTTGCAATCGAGGCACTTGCATGCGGCGTACCAGTCATCACGTACGACCGCGGTGGCCCAGTTGAAATCGTGCGAGACGGCGTGACTGGTTTTGTCGTGCCTGCCGACCAACCAGCCATGGTGGCAGAGGCGGTCGCGAAGATCGGTTCGATTGACCGTGCACGATGCCGTGCGGAGGCACAGGAAGTGTTCTCTGCGTCGGCATTCAGCGAGCGAGTCGAAGATTGGCTCGGTCGACTGCTTCGCTAGGGCATGCCCAGGCGGTGCAGCCATGCCGGTAACGACTGGGCAACGACTGATGACGACTGGCTACGGCTCGGCACCGACTGGGCAACGCCCCGGCACTGGCGGGGGAGTGGCGGCGCAGTTGTGCGTTTTTGACCCTCGCATGGGTTGCTTGTCGACGGTGGGAGCCGACAAAAAACGCCGTATCATTCAGTGTTCGAGTTTGCGCCGCCACCGCGGTGCTCCAGAGTTCTGAAAGGTTCATTCATGCGCACGTATTCGGCCAAGCCCACGGAAGTACAGCGCGCGTGGCATGTCATTGACGCCGAGGGTCTAGTTCTCGGTCGCATGTGCACTGAGATTGCAACCCTGCTGCGCGGCAAGCACAAGCCATCATTCACCCCGAGCATCGACACCGGCGACCACGTCATCGTGATCAACGCCGCAAAGGTCGTCATGACGAGTGGCAAGGCCGAAGACAAGATCGTTGCCCGCCACAGCGGCTACCCAGGCGGCATCCGCGTGGAGAAGTATTCGCAATTCCTCGCGCGAAGCCCCGAGTCAGCAATTCGTCGCACCGTGCACGGCATGCTCCCCAAAGGGCGTCTCGGTCGTGCGCAGATTAAGAAGCTGCAGGTCTACGCCGGCGCCGAGCACCCGCATCTTGCCCAGCAGCCACAACCCGTCGACATGAGCCGCGCCAAGGCTCGCTGACCGAAGTAATACGTAGGAAGAGGTAACACATCATGGCAACCAAGCCACTCACACAGACCACTGGTCGTCGCAAGAGCGCGGTCTCCCGTGTTCGCCTGCGCGCTGGTTCCGGTCTCGTCACCGTGAACGGTCGCGCTTTCGCTGATTACTTTCCAACTGCAATTCACCGCAACAACGCCACAGAGGCATTGCGCATCACCGACACGCTGAAGACCTACGACGTCGATGTTGACATCGCCGGTGGTGGACCAGCCGGTCAGTCCGGAGCCATGCGTCTGGCGGTTGCTCGATCGCTGGTGGCACTCGACCCGACACATCGTCCAGCCCTCAAGCGTGCTGGTCTGCTTGCGCGCGATGCACGTCGCAAGGAAAGCAAGAAGTACGGCTTGAAGAAGGCGCGCAAGGCGCCGCAATACACCAAGCGCTAACTCCACTTTCGCGTCGCGCCACGCACTACATGCGTGCTTGTGTGGCATGGGCACAATGGTGATTGGCATGTTGCGCTTCGGTACTGATGGCGTGCGAGGTCGCGTCGCTGTGGAACTCGATGAATCGCACATCGCGCGGCTCGGTTCGGCAGTCGCACAAGCGTTTCCCGATCACAGCATCGTCGTTGGGCACGACGGTCGTGAGAGTGGCGAGTTGTGGTCCGCAGCTTTCGCGGCAGGTGCCGTGGTCAAGGGGGTCGGCGTCGCGTCAGCGGGGCCTGTCCCAACTCCAGCCGTGGCCCATGCCGCACGTCGGCACGACTGTGTTGGTGTAGCAATCACCGCCTCGCACAACCCATGGCATGACAATGGCGTGAAGGTCTTTGCACCAGGTGGACGAAAGCTCACTGATGATGAACAGCAACGCATCGAGCGGCTATGGCATGCTTCTGCACCTGTTCCAATCGTTGCTCGGGCATTGGTAGACGACTCTCGATACGCCAATGAGTACGTGGAGAATCTTGTCGTCAGTCTCAGTGGGGTGCATCTGGCTGGTTGCAGCGCAATCATTGACGCTGCAAACGGAGCTACAAGTCGTGTAATCGGCCCAGCCTTTGAAGCACTCGGACTGCGTGCCGACATACGTAATGCATCACCGAATGGACGCAACATCAACGATGGCTGTGGGGCAGTTCATCCAGAGTCGCTAGCGCGGCTGTGCGCGGAAGTCGGACAGGTCGGCATTGCCTTCGACGGTGACGGCGATCGCGTCATCGCCGTCGACGAAACCGGCAGCGTGGTAGATGGCGATCGTCTCATCGCGCTGATGGCGCTCGATCTTCAAGCGCGTGGAGCTCTCACTCTCGACACGGTCGTTGTCACGAGTATGACCAACCTCGGATTTCACCGCGCGATGCAGCGACACGGTGTCAGAGTTGTCGTGACTGATGTCGGCGATCGCGCCGTGCTCGCTGCAATGGAAGAAGGGGGCTACACGCTCGGAGGCGAGCAGAGTGGCCACATCATCAATCTGCATCACGCCACGACCGGCGACGGAATCTTGGCCGCGATGTTGTTGTTGGAGATCGTTCACAGGAGTGGGCGCCCTCTCTCTGCGCTCGCATCCGCGGTGATGGAACGGATGCCACAACTGCTGCGTAATGTTCGCGTGAACGTGAAGCCGACCGATGTCGAGGCGTTGCTTGGCGAAGATTTGATTCGCGAACGCGCTGCGCTCGGTACCGACGGTCGCATCGTCGTTCGTACGTCTGGAACCGAACCAGTCGTACGGATCATGGTCGAAGCGACGACAGTCGGCATCGCAGAAGCGACGGCTGACCGCTTAGAACGCCTCGTTCTTGACCGCGCGTGACGACGACACGGTTCACGATCGCGACATTCTGCTGCACGAGTAAATAGGTAGCCTTGGATTCATGTGCGGCATCATCGCGGTGCTGTCTCGACCCGAAACCCGCGCGGTGCCAGCAGCCACCGACCTCCTTTCGGCAGTAGACGGTGTTCTTGCACAACTTCCTCTCGAACTACAGGCCCTGCCGCTCGATGAGCACGTGCGCGAATGGGCTTCGTCGATGTCGCGCGTCGATGCTGCCCTGCGGGGTGATGCCGGTATGTGGCTCATGGCTGGCAATCGCGAGTTCATCTCAGCCTTGACGAATCGTCTCGACCGATTGGATTCCTGGTTGCTCGCGGCAGAAACGCTGCTTGAAGGCGCAACTGGCGTTGCTGCTGCGTCGCTCGAGCAATCCAGCAACCTGCTCACTGCGTTACGCGACGCCTCGTGGTCGCTACGCAAAGACCGAATTCGCACCGCGTCGGCAGTTGATGGCCTGGCGGGCGTCGGCGCGAGTCGTTCGGCATTGAGCGCCTACCTCTCCATCCAGCAGGCCTTTTCGGCCCTCGACCGACTCGAAGTTCGTGGACGTGACTCTGCCGGTGTGCATGTCATGGTCTGGAATCACGGCCTGCGCAGGGATGATGCGCGAGTTGCCGCCTTGCTCGGTGTACGGCATGACGACAGCCTGTTTACCGGTGGAGCAGTCCGGGTGACTCGCAACGCATGGTCGTTCGTTTACAAGGCAGCTGCCGAGATCGGTGAACTCGGAGACAACACTCGAGCCATGCGAGCCGCAGTCGTGGCTGACGACTTGCTGCGCCTCTTGGTGAGCCAGCCCGAGGCACGCGTGGCAGTGCTCGGACACACGCGCTGGGCGAGTGTCGGCATTATCTCTGAGCCCAATGCTCATCCGGTGAATAGTGAAGAACTCGAGGTTGCTGCTGATTCCGCCTATCTGGTGGCAGCACTCAATGGCGATGTCGACAATCACGCCGACTTGCGAGTTCGCCACAACCTGCGACTCGCTCAGCCGATTACCACTGACGCAAAGGTCATTCCGGCGTTGGTATCGCGCCGCGTCGACAACGGGGACCCTCTCGCTGACGCCTTCCGTCAGACCGTTGCTGCGTTTGAGGGTTCTGTAGCCATTGCTGCGGCCTCCGCCGACCAGCCTGAGACGCTGCTGCTCGCGCTGAAAGGAAGCGGTCAAGGTCTTTGTGTCGGTCTCGCCGAGAATCGGTTCGTTGTTGCGAGTGAGCCGTATGGGCTGGTCGAGGAAACGCAACGGTACGTGCGCATGGATGGCGAGTCGTTGGCTCATCCAGATCGTCCATCAAGCCGCGGGCAGGTCATGGTGCTCGATGGTGCGCGTGCCGGTGATGAGTCAGGTGTCTCGCTCGTCGCGTATGACGGCACGCCGCTCACACTCGGCAAACACAACGTGCTGACTGCAGAAGTAACGACCCGTGACATCGACCGAGGCGAACACCGGCACTTTCTTGCCAAGGAAATCAATGAGGCGCCGCGCAGTTTTGCCAAGACCCTGCGCGGACGCATTGCCGAGGACGGAGGCAAGCTCGTTGTTCGCCTCGATGAGTCACAGCTGCCGCGGGCGATTACTGACGAGCTCGCCAGCGGCACACTCAAGCGAGTGCGGGTGATTGGTCAAGGCACGGCAGCAATCGCTGGACGCTCGCTCGCCAACTTGCTACGGCAATTGACCGACGATCACCTCCGTGTCGATGCCTTGCCTGCCACTGAGTTGTCTGGCTTTGGATTGCAACTGGATATGCGCGACACACTCATTGTCGCCATCAGCCAGAGCGGCACGACCACCGACACCAATCGCACGGTCGATCTCGCCCGTTCGCGTGGTGCGCGCGTGGTTGCAATCGTCAATCGCCGAGGAAGCGAGCTCACCGCGAAGGCCGACGGAGTCATTTATACGTCCGACGGACGCGACGTAGAGATGAGCGTTGCGAGTACGAAGGCGTTCTACGCACAAGTTGCCGCCGGAGCACTCGTCGCGTGTGCGATTGCCCAAGTCTTGGGAGCGGGCAGCGCAGACGACCGTCACAACCTGTTGCGCGCGCTACGCACATTGCCGGATGAGATGCGTGAAGTTCTCCAATTGCGTGGGAAAGTTGCAGAAGCAGCGCGCACATTTGCGACATCACGCCGCTACTGGACCATCGTTGGCAACGGCTCAAACGCGGTCGCTGCGGAGGAAGTACGGATCAAGCTCAGCGAGTTGTGTTACAAGTCGATTGCGTGCGACATCACCGAGGACAAAAAGCACATTGATCTCTCGTGTGAGCCACTCATTTTCGTGTGCGCAGCAGGCCTTGCCGGGGGCACGGCTGCTGACGTCGCCAAAGAGATCGAGATATTCCGTGCACACAAGGCGCTGCCGATCGTCGTGGCGACACGTGGCGAACAGCGCTTTGGTGCCGCTGCAGCCGTCATCGAAGTTCCTGAGGTTGATCCTCGAGTGGCGTTCGTGCTCTCGGTAATGGTCGGACATCTGTTCGGGTACGAAGCGGCAATGGCCATCGACTCGCTTGCACGTCCGCTGCGTCAGACACGAGAGGTAGTCGAACACGCAGTAGAACGCGGCGGTCAAGGCTCTGCACTGCTCGACAAGGTGCACGCCGAGATTGGAGTGCCAGCCAACCGTTTCTTTGATGCGCTCGCCACGGGCGTGTACGACGGAAATCTCGAAGTATCAACGGCTGTTCGCCTTGTGGGAATCCTGCGCACCGTGATGTCGGCCAACCCGCTTCAGGCATACCAACGGGATTCAGGAAAGATTGCAACACCAGAGACCCTGCTCGACGACATCACTGCGGCGCTTACTCGCGCAATTGATGAGCTCACGCGTCCGGTCGACGCAATCAAACACCAGGCGAAGACGATCACTGTCGGCATCTCTCGTAGCGAGGAAGGCTTGCTCGATAGGCCGCTTGTGAAGGCGGTGCTTGGCGCTGGGGCAGCGCGCGAGCGACTGCCATACGGCATTTTGAAGGTGCTTGCAGACCTGGATCCGGCGGTCAGTCAAGTGGTTGGCTTCACGAGATATCGAATCGAAGGCGACCCGGCCGCGCCTGACACGACGATTGCAATCGTCGATCGGGGTGGAATCGCTCGAGATCTCCAGTCACGAGTTGATACGAGCAATGTATTGCGCGGCACGAAACGCCGAGTTGCCATGTCACAGGAAGTTCTGGTGGCCCGCGGTCGTCGCGACAACCGCACGGTGGTGTTCGTTCCAGAGACAAAGGGGCAGGAGACGACCGGAATCACTCTGCTGCACGTGCTCTTTCATGAACGTTTGCCCTCGGGGGTGATGAAGCAAGTGCTCGCTGGCTACGACAACCGCTACGACCGCTTGGTCGATGCTGTCACTGAGACGGAGAGCACATTCCGCGAGGATCGCCTCGGCGAAGTTTCGGTGGCGGATGCACTCATCCTGCCGATAACCGCGACCGCAGACATGTGGCGCACCGCTGACACTGCCGAGTAGCCCGTGGCCATCTGCAGCATCAAGGGGCACGCGCGATGATCGGCGTGGGAATTGATGCCGTCGACATCAAACGCTTTGGCCGAGTGCTTGAGCGCACACCGCTGCTTGCCGATCGCGTGTTCACCGAAGATGAACGAGCACTCGCTGCTCGCCGTGCAGATGCCGCTGCCGTACTTGCCGCTCGATTTGCCGTGCGTGAGGCGACTATGAAGGTGCTCGGCGTCGGACTCGGGGCGTTTGACTTCCATGATGTATCGGTGAAGAGTGCAACGGACGGTCGACCGGAGTTGCAGGTGGGCGGGAGGGCGGCAGCACTCGCTCGATTGCGCGGCGTCACGAAGTGGCATGTCTCCATCTCTCATACCGACGATCTCGCGGTCGCAGTCGTCGCCGCTGATTGAGCAGTAGATATGTCGGACGCTCGCGGAGCAGTTGTCCCGCAGCGCTTCACGCGCGCGGTCGTTGATCTTCGCGCTCTGCGCTCCAACGTTGAAGCACTTGTGCGACGTGCGGGTACGAGTGAGCTGTGGGTGGTGGTGAAGGCCGGTGCGTATGGTCATGGTGCAGTTCCCTGCGCACGAGCGGCGTTGAGTGCCGGTGCGCGCGGATTATGCGTCGCACTCACTCAAGAAGCTCTCGAGTTGCGTGCCGCTGGTATCGATGCGCCGATCATGGTCTTCAGTGAGCAGCCCGTTGCTGAAGTGCCACTGCTCGTGCGACATGGAGTCGTTTGTGTTGCCTACAACGAGCACTATGTGGAGGCCCTCGCCGCCGAGTCGAGCCGACAGTCTGTGCGTACGAAAGTGCATCTCAAGGTGGATACCGGCATGCATCGGGTTGGTGTCAGTCCATCTGCCGCGCTTGCTCGCGCTCAATCGATCATCAATATGCCGAGTCTTGAGTTGAACGGCATCATGACGCATCTTGCCACCGCAGATGATCCGCATCATCCTGCGACGAAGCGACAGTTGGATGAATTCCGCAGGGTGCTCAGTGATGTACGCCGTATCGCGCCAGACATGGAGCATGTGCATTCGGCAAATTCCGCAGCAACGCTCCGTTCGCTGATGCCAGAGTGCACGATGGTGCGTGCTGGAATCGCGACGTACGGGCTTTCGCCAGGCGACTATCTAGCTACCCAGATGCAGAATCTTCAACCTGTTATGTCACTGCATACACGTGTTGCACACGTACATCGCGTTGCGGCAGGTGAAGGTGTGAGCTACGGACTGCGCTCGCAGGTGAGTGTAGACACGACGGTTGCGACTCTGCCATTGGGATATGCCGACGGAATTCCTCGCCGGTCGTGGGACACGTCGGCCTGTGTGCTCATTGGTGGCCGTCGCCGCCGAATTCTGGGCGTGGTCACGATGGATCAAATGATGGTCGACTGTGGAGATGATCCCGTCAACATCGGCGATGAGGTGGTGGTGTTTGGAACGCAGTCAGGGGAGACGGTGAGCGTTGAGCAGTGGGCCGACGCGCTCGGCACGATTACGTATGAAGTGGTCTGTGCCATCTCGTCGCGGGTCCCTCGCGAGTACATCGGGGCATGACGTGCAGTCGTTGAACATCAGCGTGCGGACAGCGGAGGAGACCGGTCGTCTGGCTGAAGAACTTGCTCGTGAACTGAGACCGCGTGACGTGCTGGTCTTGACGGGCGACCTCGGTGCAGGCAAGACCACCTTCACGAAAGCGCTCTGCACGGCCCTCGGTGTGGTCGACACCGTCACATCGCCAACGTTCACGCTCGTGCATGAGTATCGGGGAACCAAGCTCGTGGTATGCCATGCGGATCTCTATCGTCTGCAGCGCACCGGCGAACTCGCCGACCTCGGGCTAGAAGAGGCACGACGCGCTGGTGCGGTGCTCGTTGTCGAATGGGGAGACTTGATCTTGGATGCCTTTGATGACGCCCTCGTGGTCAGTTTCGGGCTTCCGCGAGAGCCGTCGGCAACGGCGAGCGAACGAGAGATCACGATTTCCTGGCGCGGTCCACTTTGGGAGGCACGTTTCGTGCGCCTTGCCGACCGTTTGAGAGCAGTGGTGGGAACGTGACCGTGTGGATGGGGGCTCACCGATGATTGTTCTTGGCATCGACACAGCAACAGAACTGGTCAGTGTCGCACTCGTTGAAGGGGAACAGGTCCTTGCAGCGAGCGAGTCGCTAAGTGAACGCCGACACGCCGAAGATCTCACTCCGATGCTGCAGTTCGTGGTGCAGCGGGCTGGTCTTCAGTTCTCGCAGATTGATGCCATCGCCGTAGACGTCGGACCCGGTCTCTTTACCGGTATGCGAGTCGGTATTGCTGCGGCCCAGGCCCTCGCTCAAGTGCTGTCTTTGCCGCTCGTCGGTGTGGACTCGTTGGAAGCTCTCGTGACTGGCACCGTGCAGAAGGGTGACCATGACCTGATCGTTCCGGTGATTGACACACGCCGTCGAGAAATCGCTTGGTCGCTACATCGCATCAACGATGACGGTTCTGCTCGTCGAGTCTCGTCGCCACAGGTCGGCTCACTACAAGACCTCATCGCCGCGGTGCGAGAACGCTCGCAGTCGTGTCTCTTTGTCGGTGGGTTCGCGCTATCGAATCGCGAGCAGATACAGGCAGATCTTGGACCAGAGGCGTGGATGGCGACATTCGATACATCATCACCAGTCCATCCGCATGCGCGACACATTGCTGCACTCGGCTATGCGCAACTGTTGCGTGGCAGGGAAGACAGCTCCGATCGCAAGGCAGATGTTGATGGGCTTGTCACCGAGAGTCGTGCCACTGAGTTCGCACCAACGGTGCAGCCGATGTACCTGCGCGAAGCCGATGCAGAGATTAACTGGACGACTCGAGGTACGAAGTGAGCATCCTTGGTCGTCTTCTGCGTTCGCAGCGCCATCAGACCCGTCGCCTGGTTCGTGGCGACGCCGACGACGGTGCCGAGGCGATGCTCGTCATCGAACCGATGCGAAGGTCGCATCTTGCGCAGGTGATGGAAATCGAAAAGACGGCATATCCGAAACCCTGGACGGAGGGGGTGTTCACCGACGAGCTGTCAATGCAGTCTCGCGGCTCACGCCATTATCTCGTAGCAATGCTCGGCGACCGACTCGTCGGCTACGGCGGAATGATCTACATGGATGATGCAGCCCATATCACCAACGTTGCGGTCGAGGTCTCGATGCGGCGGCGAGGTATTGCCACTGAATTGATGCTCGATCTGTCGTGGGAAGCGCGGCGTGCCGGAATGAAGTCGCTCACGCTTGAAGTACGTGAATCGAATGTGTCTGCACAGTCGCTGTATAGACGCTTCGGATTCGTGCCTGTCGGTGTGCGGGCGAAGTA
>Ga0208482_1000103_pt1 | contig 26914 bp, 15 predicted proteins | sample LakMenEpi26Sep10_FD_150737 | JGI IMG/M metagenome (GOLD analysis project Ga0208482, IMG submission 150737) | Freshwater microbial communities from Lake Mendota, WI - 26SEP2010 deep hole epilimnion (SPAdes) | ecosystem: Environmental > Aquatic > Freshwater > Lake > Epilimnion/Euphotic zone ... | reverse complement strand
TGGCTTGGGTACCGAGAATCGAAACCTTCCCGGATTTATAACTGTATGCCCAACACTTTCCCATGGCGCAGAAAACAATTTCTCCTCGGCATTCCTTCCCGCTATTTATCAGGGAACCCCCGTGGGCAATGCTGGTACACCCAGTGATAAAGCTAAAATCCCGTTTATCACTGGTAACACACCAACCCAATTGCAACGCATGGAAATTGATTTCTTCAACAGGATGAATCGTGAACGCTTGCAGGTAACCGGCCCCGATAACGCACTTGAAGGTAGGATTGATTCGTTCGAACTAGCTTTTCGCATGCAGGCTACCGCTCCTCAATTGCAGGATCTTTCAAGCGAAACCCCAGCCACCCAGAAACTTTATGGGCTGGATGATCCCGCTACCGCAAATTATGGCAGGCAATGCTTGATGGCTAGGCGCTTTGCTGAAGCAGGCGTTCGCTTTATTCAGATATCCCACAGCTACAAATGGGATCAGCATGGCAATCTTCGAAAGGATCACGCCAAGAACGCAAGAGAAGTTGATCGACCCATTGCAGGCTTGTTGTACGATTTAAAACAGCGTGGCCTTTTGGAAGACACTCTCGTTTGGTGGGGTGGCGAGTTCGGCCGTACTCCCACAGCCCAGGGTGGCGATGGCAGGGATCATAATCCGCATGGCTTTACCATGTGGCTTGCGGGCGGGGGCATCAAACCCGGCATCAGTTACGGTGCCACCGATGATTATGGTTATTATTCCGTCGAAAACAAAGTTCATTTCCACGACTTACATGCCACCATCTTGCACCAGTTGGGTTTGGATCACGAGAAACTTACCTACAAACATGCGGGTAGAAACTTCCGCCTGACCGATGTGCATGGCAGAGTGGTAAGGGAAATCCTAGCCTGATCCCACATACCCTGCTGTTTCTACTTCTTGATAATAGGACACCTTTCATGATTAGAATTGTAGGGGTAATTTTTCTATACATTTCACTTGGTCTTGCAAACGTGTGTATGGCACAGGAAAACAAAACCTCTTGGAAGGCGGGGGTCGCCAAGGCAATCATCACCCCTGAAAAAAGCGTATGGCTTGCAGGCTATGGATCGAAACGCGCGCCTGATGGAAAGCTTCATGATATCTGGATGAAATCTCTTGCGCTCGAGGCCCCCGATGGTAAACGGGCGATTCTTGTCACCAGTGATTTTCAGGGCGTGCCCAAGGAAATGAGCGATGCGGTATTTGTACTGCTCAAGAAAAAACACAATCTCGAACGCCATCAGGTGATGATCACTTTTTCGCATAACCATTGTGGCCCGCGTCTGGGTATCGATCTTGTGGATTACTATCCCATTGAAGCAGAGCAAGTTAAGTTGGTTAATGAATACACGGATCAGATGGTGCAGAAGATGGTCGATATGATTGGTGAATCACTTGCGAACCTTGCACCTGCAACTTTAAGCATGGGCGAAGGTCGTGCAACTTTTGCAGTCAACAGGCGCAACAATAAAGAAGCCGAGGTGCCCAACATCATTGCCAAAGGCGATTCTCTTAAAGGCCCTGTTGATCACACTGTGCCTGTAATGACTGTCTCTGGAAAAGATAACAAGATGATTGCCATACTTTTTGGTTATGCGTGTCATCCGACCACGCTTAATTTCACCAAGTGGTGTGGAGATTACCCTGGCTTTGCCCAGATCCTTATTGAAAAGAATCATCCAGGCGCGCTTGCAATGTTTGTGAATACTTGTGGTGGAGATCAAAATCCACTTCCCCGCAGGAAGGTGGAGCTTTGCGAAAAGTATGGCAAAATGCTTGCAGAAGGTGTGGAAGAGGCACTTAAGAAACCGCTTAAAACAATTCAGCCAGGCTTGAAAACTTCTTTTGAGCTTATGCAGCTTCCGTATGAAAAAACCATCACCCGCCCTGAGCTTGAAGCCGCGCTCAAGGATACCAATGCGGTGCGTAAGCGCTGGGCCGAGAGGATGATCAAAAAGATGGATGCGGGGGAAAAGTTTGAATCCTCGTACCCCTACCCCCTTCATGCGTGGAAGTTGGGAAACGAAATGCTGATGATTGGCATGGGTGCGGAAACCGTGGTTGATTACGCCCTTCGTTTTAAGGCAGAGTTTGGGAAAAGCACTTGGGTTTGTGGCTATGTAGATGACATGATTGCTTACATTCCATCCCGAAGAGTATGGGCGGAAGGTGGTTACGAAGGTGGCCCCAATCTTTACGAATATGGCCGTCCTGCATTACGCTGGGCCGCTGATAACGAAGAATTGATCGCTGGTAAAATCAAGAAGCTCGTTGAAGGTGTGAGCAAGTAACATGCAGGTTATCTTAATCGTGGAAGGGTTTGTTTTGAACCATCTAACCCGTCGAAACCTTGCAGGATTTGTTGGAACTTATCGCAGTTGCTAAGACCGAACAAAATACGTTCTTGCAGCGCTTTCTACCTCGGAGCAATCGGTGATCATGGGAGGCACTGCCCAACGATTGTTTCAATTTTAGTGCTAGGTAGCTTATTATCGTGCATCTTTCAAAAGATTAGTTATTTTAGAATCACTTGTGGCATCATTAATTTTTATGGGAGTAATCAGATGAGAATCACACGCAGGGGTTTTGTTGAACAATCTATCATTGCAGCTTCCGCAGCCTTGGCAGCAGGGGTTCCGCAAACTTCCGAAGCAGCAGATACCAAATCAGAACGCAAAGTTGGTGCCAACGAAAAACTTCGCGTTGCAGTCATAGGCGTCAACGGTCAGGGCGGTAGTCATCTTGGCGAATGGCTTAAAAACCCTGATGTCGACCTTGTTGGGGTTTGTGATGTCGATCCCGCAGCACATCAGAAGCACATGAACAAGTTCAAATCGCTGAAACATCAGCCCAAGTTCTTCCAAGATGTTCGCAAGCTTTGCGAAGATAAAAACATCGATGCTGTTTCCATTGCAACCCCTAATCACTGGCATGCGGTGATGGCCATTTGGGCCATGCAGTCGGGCAAGGATGTCTATGTCGAAAAACCATGCAGCCATAATGTGCTTGAAGGTCGGGTGATGACCCAGTGGGCTCGCAAGTTAAACCGAATGTGCCAAATGGGCGTGCAAAGCCGCAGTATGACAGGCATGAGGCAGACTCTTGAATTCATTCAGAGTGGTAAAATTGGAAAAGTCACTGAAGCCCGAGCTATCTGTTATCGTAAACGCGATAGCATTGGCTTGGTAGACACCCCTGCCCCAATTCCTGAAGGTTTGGATTTTGATCTTTGGTGTGGCCCTGCACCTAAGGTTGTCCCTATTAGAAAAAGATTACACTACGATTGGCATTGGGTATTCGAAACAGGCAATGGCGACCTCGGTAATCAAAACCCCCATGAACTCGATAAGGCCAGATGGGCCCTAGGCAAGAATGAACTTCCCAAGCGTGTGATCAGTTTGGGTGGCAGACTTGGTTACAAGGATAATGGCGATGTTGCCAACAGCCAGATTAGTATTTTTCAATGGGATGATGGCGCTCAATTAATCTCTGATGTTCGGGGTTTGCCCATCAAGACTCCTGTAACTTTTGGTTTAAAGGGCGGGCCTTTCAATGGCGCTTGCAATATTTGGTTTGGCACGGATGGCTATGCCGTTGGCCCTAACTACACTTCAGGCGTTGCGTTTGATTACAAGGGTAATCAACTTGGCAAATGGAGTGGTGGTGACTATCAGGCCCACTTCGCAAATTTCGTCAAGGCGATCAAGAGCCGTGACTATAAAGATTTGAACCTCGACATCGAGCAGGGGCATCTTTCTAGCGCGCTGGCGCATCTTGGAAATGTTTCCTATCGATTGGGTAAGGTTGTTCCTTTGGGAACCAAGCCTAGCAATTTTGCTGAAAACAAGCATGTTGCGGAAACCTTGGTTAGCTTCGAATCTGGCCTTAAGGAAAACAATGTGGACTTCAACGCTACCAAGTTTTACATGGGTGAAGAACTTACGATCGATCCGAAGACCGAGCTTTCCACCAATGAGGCTGCGAATAAGTTGTTCACACGGGAATACCGCAAGGGGTTCGAACTGCCCAGAGTGTAAACCTTAAAGTGATTATCTTTTTGAAAAGGGGCGTCAGGTAATCTCTGGCGCTCCTTTTTCGTTTCTAGGGATATATCGAGTTAGATTTTCCTGGTTAAAGGATAGATGGGTGATAACCTGGAGTTGGTGAATTAAAATTGGCAGGCAGGTGATCCATGGCAAAACTTCATCCCGGTCTTTATGCGGCGTTACTGACCAAAAGCTTGCAAAAGTTATTGGAACCACGCGATTTTGAGAATGTGATTGATCTTGAAAAAAAAGAAGCCCCCGCTTTTTTAAGCAATAAACTCCGACAACTCATTCAAAGGTCTTTGGAAAGTATTGAAGGGGATGATGCTGTCCAACAGCAGGTTCTTTTATTTAATAAAGTGCTTTCAGAAGTTGAAAAGTGGGATCCACAGGTCGATGATGATAAATTGCTGGATGACAAATGTAGATTGCTGGAAGCCATTCTTCGTACTGGCCAAAACCAAAAACCCGCTGCACCTGTTACATCATTGGTACATAGTTCGCTTTTTACTGGTTCACGAAATGGTCCCCAGTTATGTAATGAGCTTATTGCCGAAATGGAATCAGCAGATCGCCTGGATATCTTGGTTTCTTTTATTCTTAAATCAGGATTCAGGTTGCTCCAAAAAGGCTTTGATATTCTTCAAGATCGTAAGGTTCCTGTAAGAATTATCACCACTACTTATCTTGGGGCAACCCAGCTTGAAGCGATTGAAGGTCTTGCAAAATATTCGAATGTGCAATTGAAAATATCGTTTGATAAGAAACATACCAGGCTTCATGCAAAGGCTTATTACTTCCACCGAAACAGCGGTTTTTCGACGGCTTATGTTGGCTCTTCGAATATATCCAATCCTGCCATGCGTGAGGGGTTGGAATGGAACCTCAAGGTAACTAATCAGGACCTTCCCGATATAATCAAAAAATTTGAAGCGGAATTTGAAGGTTATTGGAATAGCCCAATCTTTAGCAGTTATAGGCAGGGAGTTGATAAGAAAAAACTTCAGGAAGCCTTGGATCTAAGCGGCATACGGGTAAATTCATTTTCCCAAGGCGTCTTTATGGATGTCGTTGCATACCCTTTTCAAAACCGAATCCTTGAAAACCTTGATGCGGAAAGAATGCTTCGCGGTTCATTTAAGAATTTGGTCATTGCTGCAACAGGAACCGGAAAAACAGTGATAGCAGCGCTCGATTACCGGAGGTTTGTAGGAAGCAATCAGGGCAGAAGGCCAAAACTATTATTTCTTGCCCATCGGGATGAGATTCTTACGCAAAGCCTTGATACGTTCAGGATTGTTTTAAAGGATGCCAACTTTGCCAGTCAGTTGGGCGGTGGTAGGCCCGAACCTGCTAACATGGACCATCTTTTTTGTACTGTGCAAACTTTTCATGCAAGAGAACTTTGGAATACGCTCCCTGCGGATTATTACGAATACATTGTGGTGGATGAAGTTCATCATAGTGCAGCATCTAGCTATCAAGGAATATTCGACTTTTTTAAGCCGCGGATTTTACTGGGTCTTACTGCTACCCCAGAGCGCATGGATGGCGAAAATATCCTCAAGTATTTCAACGACCGAGTTGCAGCAGAATTGCGCCTTCCCGAGGCTTTAGAGGAAAAACTTCTTTGCCCTTTCCAATACTTCTGTGTTGCTGACCCTGTGAATATTAGTGATGAAAAATTCTGGGACAAAGGCAAATACTCACAATCGGAATTGGAAAAAGCTTATGTCAATAATCCTTCCTCAGCAAAGCAAAGAACTGATGCAATCTTCAGGGCGCTTGATCTTTATTGCCTAGGAGACATTCAGTCTTACAAAGGGCTTGCTTTTTGCGTATCTGTGAAACATGCAGAATTCATGGCTCAAGAATTCAATAATAACGGCCTGCCTTCGCTTGCGCTTCATGCGCAAAGCCTTGATGCAGATCGCAAAAACGCAGTCCAAGCATTAAGACAAGGAAAGATCAATTTTATATTTACAGTTGATCTTTTTAATGAGGGCGTTGATATTCCCGAGGTCGATCTTGTCTTGTTTTTAAGACCCACCGATAGTTTAACCGTATACCTGCAGCAGTTGGGCCGTGGCTTAAGGCACTCAGTTTCAACACGCAAAGAATGCTTGCTGGTTTTGGATTTTGTGGCGCAAATGCATAGGCGTTACAGAATTGATCGCAAGTTCACAGCATTGCTGCCGAGCAGGCGATTCAACATAGAAAAAGAAGTCTTGGCTGGTTTCCCGCATCTTCCTCCAGGCTGTATTATCCAGATGGAAAAACAAGCCATGGCTTTGGTTCTGCAAAACATCAAGGCTGCATATTCAAATCTTAAAAATTATATTCCTGAAACTCTGAAGGCATTTGAACATGAAACAGGTTTGCAGCTTACTTTTGCAAATTATTTCAAGCACCATGACTTGATGCCTGAGAAAGTATTGGCGATGAAGCCTTGGTGTGAATGGAAAGCAGCAGCAAATATTATTCCCACTGTAATTGATGCCGATGCGGGGGCTTTAAAAATCACGCTGGGAAGGATCTGCCAATCTTCCGGAATCAAGCACCTGCAACGGCTTAAAGATTTGGTTGCTACGAATACACCAGTCCCTTCAGGTGCAGCTTCTTGTATGCTGCATTCTTTGGTATGGGGTCAAAGTGGTTCTAAAATGGGAATGCAAACATTGGAGGATTCTTTTCTCCGTTTGAAAGCTAATCCCAATTTCTGTAACGATATTTCAGAAATCGCTTCTTTTAGTCAGGAAAGATCACTGATTAAAAAAGATAGTGCTTACGAAGGATTGCCTTTGGAATTGCATGCTCATTACGGCAATGACGAAATCCAAGCAGCCTTTGGCATTGATACATTCAGCAAGAACACACAAAAGGGTGTTGGGGTGCTTCACTTCCCGCTAAAAAAATCTTATGCATTGCTTATCACTACAAATAAGACAGAAAATGAATTTTCAGCATCCACCATGTACAAGGATTATCCCATCAATGAAAGGTTGTTCCATTGGGAATCCCAATCTAATACCTTACAAAAGCATGCTGATGGGAAAAATATGATTCATCACAAGGAACTTGAGTATCAGATTTTTCTCTTTGTTAGAATCAACAGAAAAACAGAAACGCTCACAGTACCATTCCAGTTTCTAGGCAGAGCCAACCAAGTTAAATTTGAAGGAGAACGCCCAATCTCTTTTGTTTGGGAACTCGAACATGATATGCCTGCTGAATTGCTCGAAGAAAAGCGGGTGGGCGGGTAGTCAAACCTTTGCGGTGATTACATATGGATGCAAATAAGCTTGTTGGCTACAATATCAAATAATAAGCACCGTAAACCCAAAGTAATCATAATTAGGTACTTTTATGCAAAAGCAATTGGATCAGAGTTGGAAGGCTTGGGTTAAGGAAAATCTAGGGTTGGGTATCCACAAGCTTGAAGTTGCAAAAATCCTTATGCAGCACCGGTTTGATACCGAAGCCATCAAAGCTGAATTGGAATTACCTGATTTATTCAGATCCTGCCCGGTAAAAATCGACCCTGCGAAAATAGAGTCTCTTCCGGGTGTAACCCGACTGCATCCAACCTTCAATATTTTTGAGATCAAGAATTTTGTTGACCTCCAGCAGTGCAAGATAGCATGCGATATGATTCGCTTTTCTGCCAACCCCTCCACCGTTGGTTCTGATAGGGATACTGCTTACGATACCAGTCGAACCAGCATGACCGCTTACTTTCAAAACCCCGGCTATGATTTCTCCACCATCCTTGCAATAGAAGATAAGGTTCAACTGTTGGCGGGCATCGAATTACTTTATTCCGAACCAATTCAGGGTCAGTGGTATAAGCCTGGGCAGGAATTCAAACAACACTTTGATGCCTTCACTTCGGATAAAGAAACAGTTCAGTATTATGGCAACCGCCCCTGGACCGCAATGATTTATCTCAATGATGTTGAAGCGGGGGGCGCAACGGGTTTTCCTGCGATTGGAAAAGCCATGACTCCAGAAGCAGGGAAATTAATCCTGTGGGAAAATACAAACAATGGGGTCATCATCCCGGAATCTTCCCATGCGGGCGAACCAGTGGTCAAAGGCGAAAAGTTTATTCTGACCAAGTGGTTTAGGGAAAAAGAATGGCCCTACTCCCTGCCTAGGAAATAATCCCCATCTTATATTGCTACAATCTTGTGAATTCCTTGTGAAATATGGTATAGTCTTAACATCCTACCAGAGGTTGATGCTATCACATAAAAGGTTGAATCATGTTAGATTTAGTAAACTCACTAGGTGGTAATAAAAAAGTTAACAGGCGTACCATGCTTAGCGTGGGTTCTATCTGTTTGGGTGGTTTATCACTGCCTCAACTTTTTCAACTTCAAGCTCAGGCAGGTCAAACGGAAAAGAAAAATCGTGCGGTGATTGTATTATGGGTTCATGGTGGGCCAAGCCATCTAGAAACCTATGACATGAAGCCCGATGCATCGTCTGAAATTCGTGGAAACTTTTCTCCTATTCATACTAATGTTCCGGGTATTGATGTATGCGAACTATTGCCCAAGCATGCAAAAATAGCAGACAAGTATACTTTGTTAAGAAGCCTTGCGCATGATGAAGCGGACCATGGATTTGGCACCCGTAGGCTTTGCACGGGTTACAAAAACGACATGCCCGGTTCTGCCAATGGCTATTCCTATTTTCCCGCAATGGAAACCTCGATTTATCGTTCTCTTGGGATGCTAAAAGATGGCATGCCTGTTTCAGTTAATGTTGGCCCATTCAAGGCTTCTACCCCTTGGCGAGGCCCGGGGTTCTTTGGCGCCAAGTTTGATGTGCCCCAATATTATGTTCATCCCTCTAACGGATTAACGCAGGGAGCGGATGGCATGCGTTTGAAAGTAGATCACACTCGTTTTGATGATCGTAAGCACCTATTAAGTGGGTTTGATCAATTCCGAGCAAACCTTGATAACTCAGGTTCCATTGATGCTCTTGATCAATATCAAAGACAAGCATTTGATGTATTAACTAGCAGCAGGGTTGCAACAGCTTTTGATGTTTCAAAAGAACCAAGCAAACTTCGGGAACGCTATAACGCTTGTGGTTTTGGCCAGGATTTATTACTTGCTCGCAGGTTGGTCGAGTCGGGTGTTAATTTCGTTAATGTGTATATCAGTGGTCAACCTTATGGTTCCGATGCCAAGGGTTACAACTGGGATGATCATGCCGTTAATTGGGATATGAACAAAGCAATGAAAGCCCGTCTTCCTTGGTACGATCATATTGTAACAACGCTCATTGAAGACCTTCACGAACGCGGCCTAGACGAAAAAGTGATGCTTGTTGTTACAGGTGAATTCGGTAGAACTCCAAGGCTGGAGCATAATGCGAATGGCAACATCGGTCGTGATCACTGGCCTAGTGCAATGTCGGTGTTGATTTCGGGAGGTGGGAAAAAGCGTGGCAATATTGTAGGTGCTACCAATTCAAAAGGTGAAAACCCGAAAACCAAGCGATACGATCCGCATGATTTTCTTGCCACCATTTATGATTATCTGGGGATAGATCCGCAGACCAATTATCTGGACAATTCCGGGCGCCCACACCCATTGGCCCGTGGACAAGTAATTGAAGAAATTATTTAATTCAATCGTGACTATGCGAACATAGCTTTAAATTTCATGATAATTTGGCATTTTAAGGGGCGTTGGATGTCTATTGTTGGTGGTTGCAGAAGATTATTTTCAGAGTCTTATTCAAAAGTACTTTTTAAAGTACTCGCAGGGTTCCTTTTATTTTTCATTAATAACAATGCTTGGGCAGACTCTGCCGAGATACCTCCAAAAATAAAAAGTTTTATAGAAAGTCATTGCCTTGATTGTCATTCGGGCGACAAACCTCGCGCGACATTATCTCTCGAAGTTTCCAAAATTGATTTTTCCAACCCTGCTAAGCTCGAGAAACTTTCCCGGGTTCACGACCGCATTCAAAATAATGAGATGCCACCTCCAAAAGAAGTTCAACCCTCAGTTGCAGACCGGAAGGAATTTCTTTCTTGGATTGATGGCAGGTTGAAGAAGGCCTATATCGAAAGGCAGGGCTTGGAAGGGCGCGTTTTAGTTCGCAGATTAAACCGATCGGAATATGAAAACACACTGCACGACCTCCTCGGAATTCAAATACCTTTAAAAGACTTGCTGCCCGAAGACAACCTAGTTGCTGGGTTTGACAAAATCAGCAGTGGGTTGGAAATTTCCGCGACCCATCTAGTCCGTTATCAACTTGCTGCTGACCGAGCACTTGAAGCCTTGTTCCCAAATGATATTGTGCTTATGAATCCCTTGATAAAACGATGGAGTGGGAAAGAATTTCTGGAAAGCAGGCCCAAGCCTAATCGGCAGGGAATGGAGCCATTTGTTCGTTTTGAAGGCGATACGATTGTTTTGTGTGCAACCTTGTACAAGCATGGCAGCGTGACCACGATACAGACACCGCTTCCGGGAAGATATAAAATTCGTGCATCAGTAAGCGCACTAAATACGGATGGGAAACCCATTCCAGTGCTAATGGGGAAAATAAGTTCCGATAGGTTTGCTCATGAAAAACTGGAACATGTAATTTCAATTCAAGATGCACCTGCAAACAAAAAGCGTGTAATCGAAGTTGAAGTTGGATTACCCCGGGGCGAACAAATATATCTTGAAGGCATGGGATTGCCCTTTTTTTCTGAATTAAAGAAACAATTAAAAGACCAACCTGTAGGCCCCGATTTTAATGGGCCTGGACTTGCAGTCGATTGGATTGAACTTGAAGGGCCATTAGATGCAGGCAAGGGTTACCAGAAGTTTTTTGGCGGTTTGCCTAGGGTACCCAATCTTTTTTATGCTGACACAATTGCGGGAAAAACCATCAAAACTGACTGGAGCAAATGGAATGCGGGGGAATTTTCCAAGCCCCATAACCGTCTTAGAATGATTAGCAAAGACCCAAAGGCTGATGCCACCCGTTTGATTCGTGAATTCATTCCCCGGGCCTTTCGATCCAATGTTTCTGAAGAGTTATTTGGCACTTATATTGGTTCGGCTCATGAAATGCTTGACAAGGGGGAACCTCTCGAGATTGTATTACCTAAGATTTACAAATCGGTTCTTTGTTCTCCTTACTTTTTGATGCTTATTGAAAAACCCGGGGCGCTCGATGATTATGCACTGGCATCCAGATTGTCTTATTTTATCTGGGATTCAATGCCTGATGATGAATTGTTGGATATTGCGAAACGGGGAGAATTAAAGAAGCCTAATATTTTAAGGGAACAAACCGAAAGGCTTTTGAGACATCCAAAATCAAATCGCTTTACAGAAAGTTTCACAGGTCAATGGCTTGATCTTCGCAAAATCCATGAGATGAAACCCGACAATATGTACGGGGAATTTGATGACAAGCTCGCTTGGTCTATGCCCGAAGAAACAAAGAAATTCTTTCAGAAAGTCTTGGATGAAAACCTTCCAGTATCTTCCTTTTTTGATTCATCTTGGACCATGCTGAATGAAAGGCTTGCAAAACATTATGGAATCGATGACGTGGTTGGCATGGATTTAAGAAAAGTCGAACTTCCTGTTGGGTCTCACCGGGGAGGAATTATCACTCATGCCAGTGTTTTAAAGCTTTCCACGAATGCCACCTATACTTCTCCGGTCAAGCGTGGCGTGTGGGTGCTTGAACGAATTCTTGGGCTTCCTCCAGCACCGCCCCCTCCCGATGTTGCCGCTATTGAACCTGATATCAGGGGTGCTGTCACCATTCGCCAACAACTTGAGAAACACAAGACAGTAGAAGTTTGTGCTTCCTGCCATTTGAAGATCGATCCCCCGGGCTTTGCCCTGGAAAATTTTGATGTGATCGGCGGTTGGAGGGATTTTTACAGGACCAAGCAAGGTGGCGATGGCAATAAATATGTGGAATTGAAAAATTATCCCGGCCGAAAAGTCTGGATGGCAAAGCCCGTCGAAGCTTCTGGCGACACCCATAAAGGCGAACATTTTTCAAACATTGATGATTATAAAAAGATTGTTCTTCTGGATAACGATCAGATAGCAAGGAATCTTGCAGGAAAACTTTTGGTTTATTCTACAGGCGCTACATTGCAGTATTCGGATCGTGAAGTCATAGAGCAAATTCTTGGCTTAACCAAGAAAGAGAATCACGCTTTTCGCTCTTTAGTGCATGAAGTTGTACAAAGCAGGGTTTTTAAAACCAAATAAAAAGGGATTACAAATGGCAAAGCTTACGCGTCGTTTATTTATCAAGGCAGGTGCTGTTTCATTAAGTCTGCCATTACTTGACGTTATGGTGCCTGAAAAAACAAATGCAGGTACAAAATCTGAGTCTGGCATTCCCACTAGGATGGTATTGATCCACCGCCCCCTAGGGACTTACCACCCTTTTCTGGTACCTGAAAAAGTAGGGATGGATTACGAACCTACAAGGTATCTTAAACCGCTACAGGCTCACAAAAAACATCTTACAGTGATTTCAGGAATATCGCATAAAGGTTACCCCAATTCCCACCATACAGAATCTGCGATGTTTACAGGTGTTTCCCCAGAAGGGCTGGCTCGTGCGGATGATATCCACAATACGATTTCAATTGATCAATTGGTTGCTGAAAAGTTCGGTCACCAGACTAGGGTTCCCGGACTCACCCTTAACACTGCTAATTGCGCTTCACTTTCTTGGAATAGTAAAGGGGTGCCCGTGCCTTGGGAAAGAAGCAAAGCTAATTTGTTCCGAAGGTTGTTTATCGATGGAACGCCTGATGAAATAGCTAGAGAAATCAAAAGATTGGAATATGGCAGAAGTATTCTTGATGGCATGAGAAGCCAATTGAAAACCTTGAGTGCAAATCTAGGTTCTGCTGATAAGAGAAGGCTTGAGCTTTTGGCATCTTCAATTCGTGAAGCAGAAAAAATGTTGCTTCAGGATGAAGCTTGGGTATCTAAGCCGAAACCTAAGGTAGAAGCAACTACAAAGCAGTTTGAACAATCAGAGCATTGGGTTGCTAGCCAGCAGCAATGGTATAGCTTGATACATCTGGCATTGCAGACCGATTCAACCCGAGTGGTTGTATTGGGATTGGGCGAGCAGGGGCAGCAAAATATCCCTGATCTTAACATTGGTCATCATGATGCATCACACCACGGAAAGGACCCTGCAAAAATTGAGCAATTTGCTCGTTACGAGGAAAAAGAATACCAGAACTTTGCAGGATTTCTAGATAAGCTTGTAGCTACAAATGAATCTGGAAAAACTTTGTTAGATAGCACACAGGTACTTATTGGAAGCAGTTTGGGGGATGCCTCTGCGCATTCTTCAGATAATCTCCCCGTTTTTCTTGCGGGGGGTGGATTCAAACATAAGGGCCATCTGGCGTTTGACCAAAAGAACAATTATCAACTGTCTAACCTTTATGTAAGAATGCTGCAAAAAATGGGGGTCGAGACCGAGAAATTTGGCGCAAGCACAGGCACCCTTAATGATTTGGGTTGATTCTAATTACAATTACTTTCCGCCTCGTTCGTAATTGTAGGTGAGAGTTGATTTTGCTAAAGAAATACCCTTGATGGCTGAAAGCAATTCTGCGCGGGTAACTTTCTCTTTGTTGAATTTAGGTTCTGCGGATAAAGCGTAAATCGTGATGTTGTATTCTTTGGCGCCTGGGCCTTTGGATTTCATGGGATCATAGCCTGTACGATTTTTGTCGTTAAATCCATCCTTGCCAATGCTCATCGAATTCTTGGGCAAGCGATTAACCGAAGCAGGAATATTGTAAATAACCCAGTACGATTTTTCATCGCCTGGCCCTGGTATGTGCCAAAGGGTAAGTGCATAAAACTTCGTTCCTTCTGGTGCGCCCTTCCACTCTAAAGGTGGGGAAACGCCCTCGCCATCGCCTGTGAATTCTTTGGGAAACGCCCCATCAGCTTTAAAGGCAGGGCTTGAAAGTTTAAAGGTTAAAGATTCAGGCACATCATCCTTGGTCACTTGCTTTCTGTCGAAGTCATCCTTTTTCTTTTTGTCCTTGTCTTTGTCGTTTTTATCTTTCTTATCTTTGTCTTTGTCATCTTGTTTATTGCGGCTGCGATAGGTTTCGCTCGTTGCTTTGCCATTGGCATTTTGATAAACGAAAGAATAGGTGCCATCTTTATTGATGGTGTATTTCACTGCACTAGTTTTGCCATGAAGATCGTACTTAAGGGTGTAGGTGTTTTTCTCGTCATCGCGGATGAAGTCGGTGATTTTCGCACCTCGAAGTGGTTCACCTGGTGGGCGGATTGGATTATCCCGAGGTTGGGGATCAACCCGATCGCCTCGGATATTTACAACACCTCTCAGACCGCCATTGATATAAGGGAACTTTTTCGTGGAGTAATAGCGATAGCTATCGTTTTCCATTCGTCCATTGAATTCGTCGAGGTCTGCGGGTTCCTTGCCTTCGGAATCGGTGTAGCCATAAATGGGAAAACCATCAAGTGCATAGGCGATGGGGTTGCCCTTGCCCGCTAATTTTTCGAGATGAACGGGTGCAATGTGATAATGATAGTCATCGCCTTTGCCACAATGCCCGCCGAAGTCATCTAGCTCGCCTGCAAGATAAGTATCATCACCCCGATTATTGAGAGCATGAAAGATTGGTACGCCATTGATTGCTAAAGCGATTGCGCCGCTATAAAGTGCTTTTTTACCAGAGATGGGTTTTGCAGAAAGCTTGGGCCGAAGAGTGATGCGCCAAGCGTTGGAACCTTTGTAAGGTTGGGGAATGGGCACTTGTTGTTGCCAAGCTTTAATACCAACCATCATGGGATGATCAGGGAAACCGTTTGAGCCTACATAAAGATAGGTGTCATCTTTTCGTAGTTCGAGAGAATTTTGATAGGGTTCAAAATGTTTCATGATCTCGGAAGGTGGTGAGGTGTCTTTGATTTCTTCGGTGAAGCAACCGAAAAGGCAGATCATGAAGAGCCCTACAACAATCGTCAGGGGATTAAACAGTTTGATTGTCTGATAAACCTTCATCATTGCGATGAGTAAAATAAGAGCGAACAAAGTTGCAAGGAAGATGGCGGAAGCGTTCAGGGGTAGATTAGCATTGGCATCAAAGTTTGGAAGGAAGGAAAGTTCGTTAAAGTTGATGGCATGGCCATCATGCGCATGAACTTGAGTGGTTGAAATAGTGAAAAGTAAGAAAGAGAAAATAAAGCTTAGGTAAGGTTTCATGATAAAGTGTGCCTTGCAAACTTGTAGACTTTAAACAAATAGTATAATCGCTAAAGATTAAGCTTAGATTAAGTTTATCGCAAACTTTCTTGGGCACGCTTTCAGAAGATGTTACCATAGAGTTCTGATTTTTAATGACCTAAGGAATTTGTATTATGAGCCGATTTTCCGCAGTAATCACTGGGATGTTTTTGTTTTCCTGCATTGCTAATGCTGGTAATGTTGAAACTTTTGCAGGCACTGGGGTTAAAGGATTTTCGGGTGATGGTGGCCCGGCTTCTAAGGCTCAGCTTAACAATCCTTTTCATATTGCGCGTGGCCCTGATGGCGCTCTTTACATTTGCGATGTTGATAATCATCGAGTTCGCAAGGTTGCCAAGGATGGGATTATAACCACGGTTGCAGGAAGTGCTAAGAAGGGTTATGCAGGCGATGGCGGCCCCGCAACTGCTGCATCGCTTAATCAGCCTTATGAAATCGCTTGGGATAAAGCAGGCAACCTTTTCTTTGTTGAAATTGGCAACCATGTGGTGCGCAGAGTTGATGCTAAAACTGGAATCATCAGCACCGTTGCGGGTACGGGGAAAGCAGGTTTCGCTGGCGATGATGGCCCTGCAATTAAGGGGCAACTTAGTGCGCCACACAGCTTGGCTATCGATGCTTCTGATAATATTTTCGTATGCGACATCATCAATCATCGTCTTCGTAAGATTGATATGAAGACCGGTATGATTAGTACTTACGCAGGGAATGGCGAAAAAAAGACATCTCCTGATGGTTCGAAGATAGAGGGATCAACTCTTAATGGGCCCCGAGCGGTTTGCATTGCCCCTGATGGCGTTTTCTGGATGGCATTGCGTGAAGGTAATGCTGTGTTGAAACTGGATCCTAAGTCAGGCATCATCAATCATATTGCAGGCACGGGGAAATCTGGTTTCACCGGAAATGGCGGGCCCGCAAAGCTCGCTACCCTTGCTGGCCCCAAAGGTGTCAGCCTAGATGCTTCTGGGAATGTATATCTTGCAGACACGGAATCCCATTCTGTCAGAATGATTGATATGAAAAAAGGAACTTTGGAACTGTTGGTGGGCGATGGTAAAAAAGCGGATGGCCCTGATGGTGACCCGTTCAAATGCAGACTTGCAAGGCCCCATGGTATTTTTGTTGATGCTGATGGTTCGGTATTTATTGGTGATAGTGAAAACCATCGAGTTCGAGTGCTAAGAAAATAAGCCCTTAAAACCTTTGATAGATGTCATAAAAGTGTACCTTAGCAGCACTTTGTGGTACTATTTAATGGCATTGATTGTTTTAATTCTCGCCAGGTTGGAGTGTTTGTTCATGCAATTTGTTCTTCCCCTTTTAATTAGCACCCTGAGCCTGGGATATGCAGATGAATCCCCTGTTGATTTCAATCGCGATATCAGACCGATACTTTCGGAGAATTGCTTTTATTGCCATGGGCAGGATGGTAACAAGCGTAAGGCAGATTTACGACTCGATCAAAAAGAATCTGCTTTCAAAACAGGTGCTATTGTTCCTAAGGATGCCGCTAAAAGCGAACTGGTAAAAAGGATTCATTCAGACAAAGCGGCGGAGCTGATGCCCCCTGCAAAATCGAATAGGCGGTTAAGCGCAGAGCAGAAAAAACTTCTCGAACGATGGATCAATCAAGGTGGGGAATACAGTTCGCATTGGGCTTTTGTTGCCCCAGTGCGCCCTACCGTTCCCATGGTGAAAAATAAAAGCTGGGTTCGTAACCCCATTGATGCCTTCGTGCTTGCAAAGCTTGAAGCCGCTGGTTTGGCACCCTCTCCTGAAGCAGACAAAGTTACCTTGATTAAAAGGCTTTCAATCGATCTCACCGGCTTGCCCCCTACTCCCAAAGAAGTTGATGACTTCGTCGCAGATAAAAGCGATAAGGCTTATGAAACCCTCGTGGATCGGTTGCTTGCAAGTAAGCATTATGGCGAGCGCATGGCTTTGGGTTGGCTTGATGCTGCCCGCTATGCAGATAGCAATGGTTTTCAGCAAGATGGCGATACCTGGCAATGGATTTGGCGTGATTGGGTGGTAAGGGCGTTCAATGATGATCTTCCTTTTGATCAATTCACCATCTGGCAGCTTGCGGGCGATCTTCTTCCTGATGCGACGCAAGATCAAAAAATTGCCACCGGGTTTAACAGGAATCATTTGCTTAATGGTGAGGGCGGCGCCATTGCTGAAGAGCAACGGAATGTAATCTTGTTTGATCGCATGGATACTACTTCGACCACTTGGCTTGGTTTGACCATGGCTTGTGCGCAATGCCATGATCACAAGTATGATCCCATCACGCAGAAGGATTATTACAGTTTAATGGATGCGTTTAATCGGTTGCCTGAAAGTGGAACACCACAGTTCTTTTCATCACGCATAAGGGTGGCAGCGCCATTTTTAGAGCTTCCAACAGAAGAAAATAAAGCGCAAATTGCAACTTTTGAAACGCTTATCAAGGCTGCAGAGGGCGATGCTAAAAAAGTGGTCGATGCTGCTTACGAGAAATGGAATAAGGAAGTAGTTGGGGACGTGAAAAAAGCAATGGAAAAGGGTGTGCCTGAAAGCGTGCTCAAGGTTTTGAAAAAGGGTGAAGCCGATCGCAGTGATGCAGAAAAGAAAGCGCTTGCCACTGACTTACGTAAATACTTCGATGAAAAAGTAAAGGCCGGCCTTACGGGTAAAGATGCTGCTGTTGCTAAGTTGGAATCCGCCAAAAAGCAATTAAATGATTATAAGGGTGATAAGTTACCAAGGGCGATGGTGATGAGCGATGCCAAGCCGCGCGAAACCAAAATCCTTGATCGGGGCGAGTATCTTAATCCCAAGGAAAAAGTTTCGTTCAACACGCCAGAATTTCTGCCTAAGCTTCCGAAGGATGCGCCTTTAAATCGATTGGGCTTGGCACAATGGCTTGTCGCACCAGAGCACCCTTTGACTTCACGGGTTCAGGTAAATCGCATCTGGCAGCACTTCTTCGCAACGGGTTTGGTTAAGACCTCTGAAGATTTCGGTGTGCAAAGTGAATTCCCCATTCATGGCCAGTTGTTGGATTGGCTTGCTGTCGAATTCCGTGAGAAAGGCTGGCGCACCAAGGCGATGCAAAAAATGATTCTCACTAGTGCTACCTATAGGCAAGCTAGTAAGACTACCCCCGAGCATCGAGCGCTTGATCCTGAAAACAAATATTATTCCAGATCGGGTAGGTTTCGTTTGCCTTCGCCGTTGCTTCGAGATTGGGCCCTCGCAAGTTCTGGTTTGATCGATCTTAAAGTTGGTGGCGCACCTGTTTATCCTTATCAGCCCGATGGCGTTTGGGAGGCACTTGCAATCACCAAGGAACGCGACTTCACCTACCCCGCTTCTTCAGGGAAGGATCTTTATCGAAGAAGTTTATACACATTCTGGCGTAGAACTGTTGGCCCTGCGAATATGTTTGATGCATCAAATCGCCAAACTTGCAGAGTTAGGCAATCCACCACCAGCACCCCATTACATGCTCTTACAATGTTGAATGATCCAACCTGGGTGGAAGCTGCGCGGGTGTTGGCTCAAGAAAGTATGAAGGCTAATAAAGATGTGGATGCAAGGCTTGCGGATGCGTTTCGGAAAGTGATTTGCAGAGCCCCAACTTCGGATGAAACTAAAATTCTACGAAGGGCATTTGAAAAACAAGAAGCAATTTACAAAGCCGATCCGATGGGCGCAAAGGCGTTTTTAAGTATGGGCAGTAGTAAAAGAGATGAGTCATTAGATTTATCTTCTCATGCGGGGTTAAGCGCTGTTTGCTTGGCCATCATGAATCTTGATGAAGCAATGACAAGGGAATAATCTAACTATGAACCACCATCAATTTCTTAAAGATAACATTTTAACCCGCAGGGAAGCTCTTGCTTCAATGGGAAGCGGATTAGGTACCGCTGCACTTGCAACCTTGCTGGGCGCCAATAATGCCCATGGCGTGGAAACAAAAAAAGGCACAGGCGGCCTTGCTGATCTTCCTCATTTTGCACCCAAGGCTAAGCGCGTGGTTGTTCTTTGGCAGGGAGGCGGCCCTTCCCATGTTGATTTGTTTGATGAAAAGCCCATGATGAAAACCATGCAGGGAAAAGACATCCCCGACACTATCAGAGGTGGCACCCGACTTTCCACCATGTCGAGCGGCTATGGTAAGTGGCCCTGCCTTCCCGCAATCAAGCCTTTTAAAAAGTATGGTGCCTCGGGGATTTCTCTTAGCGAGATGCTTCCTAATATTGGTCAGATTGCTGATGATATTTGTGTAGTACGTAGCATGAATACCGAAGCGGTGAATCATGCGCCTGGTGTTACTTTTTTCATGACGGGCGCACAAACGCCTGGCAGGCCCAGTTTGGGTTCGTGGCTCTCTTATGGCTTGGGTAGTGAAACAGATAACCTGCCTACTTTTGTGGTGATGACATCCTCGGATAAGGGTAGAACTTGCGGTCAGCTTTTCTTTGATTACTACTGGGGCAATGGCTTTTTACCCAGCAAATTGCAAGGCGTTCGCTTCCGCAATTCGGGCGATCTCGTGCCCTACTTGGCCAACCCAGCAGGCGTTAGCCCTACTGCTAGGCGTGCGTTGCTCGATGATATTTCTGAACTCAATGCCAAACACTTGGCGAATGTGGGCGATCCAGAAATCGATACTCGCATTGCCCAGTACGAGATGGCTTTCAAAATGCAAACCAGTGTTCCAGATCTAGTTGATTTCACCAAAGAATCAAAATCCACTATCGAACGCTATGGCCCAGATGCACTCAACAAAGGAACCTTCGCCAACAATTGCCTTGTTGCTCGAAAGTTGCTTGAACGAGGCGTGCGCTTTGTGCAATTGATGCATTCTGGTTGGGATCAGCATGGCAACCTTTTCACCCAGCTCGAAAACCAATGTAAAGATACCGAAGGGCCTTCCGCGGCTCTGGTAAAGGATTTAAAAGAACGCGGCATGCTTGATGATACCTTGGTGATTTGGGGCGGAGAGTTTGGCCGTACGCCTTTTGGGCAGGGTGATCCTGCGAACCCTAAAGGTCGTGATCATTTTGGCAAATCTTTTAGCTGGTGGATGGCGGGTGGCGGTATCAAACCGGGTAGCGTGTATGGTGCCACCGATGATTTCGGTTGGAACACCATCAAAGATCCTGTTCATGTTCATGATATGCAGGCGACTATTCTTCACCTTTGTGGAATCGATCATACTAAGCTGACTTTCCGTTATCAGGGCAGGCAATACAGGCTGACCGATGTGCATGGAAACATTGTTAAGGGAATACTTGTCTAACCATTTCCATGAAAGATTCATCATGAAGAAGATATCCATTTCATCACTCTGCTTCATGACCTTAGTTTTTTCTATGCAAAGTTTGATGGTTCATGCCCAACCTAATACCATTCCGTTGATTGGATACACAGAACTTAAAACGAATCTTGATGGGGGCAGGCATCCGAATGTGCGCACCATGCGTGCATCCTTAGTGAAGGCTGATGGCTCCTCTCCTAGTAAGATTGCAGATCAATTAGTTACCGATCCCGATTCTTGGACCCAGTTTGCAGGGTGGTCTCCCGATGGCAGGCAGGCAATCATTGTTAGGAGTTGGGAAGATTACGAAAACGCACAATGGGAAGAGAAAAACAAGAACTTTCGCTACACCAAGAAAGGTTATCTGGTTGATTCATTCTTGGTGGATTTGGAAACGAAGAGGCCGATCAATGTGACGGGAATTGATCGGGTCAGTTTTTATAACACGGGTTTATTCTTTTGGAAAAATGAGCAGGGAAAACTTGGGTTTACTGCAATCATCGATGGGAATTCCCATCCCTTCCGCATGAACCTTGATGGCAAAAACAAAACTGATCTTACCAAAGATTCTAAGGAGTTCTCTTATGGGTTCAGTAGTTCCCCCGATGGTAAGCGCATTGCCTATCATAAAAATTATCAAATTTATGTTGCAGATGCAGATGGTAATAATGCCCAAAAGATCGAAACGCAGAATCCATTTAATTTTGCGCCCGCCTGGTCTCCCGATGGTGCATGGTTATTATTTGTTTCGGGGGAGCATTACAACTGCCACCCTTGCTTGGCCAAAGCCGATGGTACAGGATTTAAGAAACTTGCCGATCGTGGAGGGTATCGTGGCGTTGTTGATTTTCTAGATGTACCTGATTTTCATGGCGGTAGCAGCGATGTACCCTGCTGGTCAAAGGATGGAAAATCTGTCTTCTATACCGCAATTCTTGAAAATAAGGTCGAGCTTTTTCAAATCACAACGGATGGAGCCATTACTCAATTAACAAAATCGAAAGCCATGACTTTGCATTATCATCCTCAGCCTTCGCCAGATGGGAAGTATTTGGTGTATGGATCCAAACGTGATGGAGTCAGGCAGTTGTTTGTCATGAATCTTGCAGATAAAACTGAAAAGCAAATCACCAATCTTCAAACAGGAAGTGCTGCAATGTGGCCTCATTGGCAGACTTCAAAATGAATTAGTAAAGTATTCAGAAGGAAAATGAAAGTATGGGTTCTTTAAAAATAGGTCAAAGCCTTGGGCTAAAAAACTTGGTGGTATGGTCAGGCCTCCTTCAGATATTACCTAGGTTGGAATGAAACACTGGCTGATGCTAAAACACTGCAGCAGGCGGCTAAGGCTTATGTGGATAGCCAGGGTAGTTTTAAAGCGTTGGTTGTTTCGCTGCTGTCTTGCGATTCTTTTTTAACAAGATCAATGATTGATAATCACTTGGAAAAATAATATGAACCTTCCCCAAAATAATTCTCCGACCCGCAGGAAGTTTATTCAAACCACCGCAGCGACAGCATCCGTGGTTGCTGGTTCAAATGCAGTTGCAGCCTCTGAAACTCCAGGAGTAAGATTCAGCAAAAATATGAATGTTGATGTCTTGGTTTGTGGTGCGGGGTGTGCGGGATCTGCAGCGGCGTTGGCTGCATCTCGGGCAGGGGCAAAGGTGATGGTCATCGAAAAAGCCCCTTTCGCAGGCGGAATTATCACTTGCGTCGGCTTGCCCTATTTCGATGGCATTGCCAACATCCGCGATAATCGCATCGTGGTTCGCGGAATTGCACTCGAACTTCTTTCAAAATCAGGCGTGTGTGCCCCCGATGCTAAAACAGTTTCCAAACACAACCCCACCATTCCCAACTCCTTCGAGTTCAAACTTCTTCTCGATAATCTTTTCCGGGAACAAAAAGGTTCGCTCTCTATTCTTTTTAATTCTTTTGTCTGTGGTGTAGAGTCTCTGGGTGGAAGGATCAAGACAGTTCATGTTGCAAACAAGGATGGTTTGGTTGCTCTTCATCCCAAAGTGGTAATTGATTGCACGGGCGATGCTGATGTTGCTGCCTGGGCTGGAGCGCCTTACGAACAAAACACCGAGGTGCAGCCTTTGACTCTTCATTTCCGCATAGGCCATGTGAAAAAGAATATCGACATGAGCAAGAATTGCAGGGATGCACTTGCAAAAGCAGTGGCTCGAGGTGATCTGCCTTTATATTATGGGCCGGGCGTGATGTTTCTTTATGGCGATGATGAAGTATATATTCATGGTGTGCGTGTACCTGCGAACCCGACCGATGCAGCAGATTTAAGCCGTGCTGAAATGCAGGGTCGTGCCGATGCCCATGCGATGTTCCGTACGTGGAAAAAGGAAGTTCCCGGATTTGAGAATTCTTATTTCATCGAGGCTTATCCATGGATAGGGGTGAGGGAATCGCGAAGGATTATTGGGCAGCATGTTCTTACAGAAGAGAACTTGATGAAAAGCCAAAGGTTCGATGATGCGATAGCAACAGGCTGTTGGTATCTTGATTTGCATCCAAACAAAACAACGGTGGGCAGCGCTAATAATTTTGATCCCAAGAAGGTTCAGCCCGAACCCTACGATATTCCCTACCGTGCGTTGCTGCCTCAGAAAGTGGATAACCTTTTGGTTGCTGGAAGGTGCCATTCTGCAACCCGTGGCGCTCACGCCTCAACCCGGGTAACGGTAACAGCGATGGCAATGGGCGAAGCTGCAGGTCAAGCTGCAGCGATGTCGATTGCAAGCAATCAAAGTGTGCAGGAAATCAGCGGGGTAAAAGTTCGCGATGCACTTAAGAAAATTAATGCTGGCCCTTTTACAGATGCTTGATTTCTTTTGATAAAGTGTTACTTACTTTTCAATTGTTCCTTGGCAATTGCCAAGGTTGAGAGCATGAAGCGACCGATATCATCGCGCCTTTCACTGTATTTCGATGCTTCTTCAGGCTTGCCATCAAACGCTTTAGGGTCTGCAAAAGGAACGGGTATGCGTTTTTTAGCGCCCATGACCACTGTGCAGGCGCTATCTGCTTCATCACAAACCATCAGGGCGATGAAATCTTTTTGAGGGTTTTTCGGGTCGCTATAATTCTTGGAAAACTCAATGCAATTCCAGCCCTGATCTTTTAACCAAGAAACTTGATATAAGGGGTTGTCCTCCCCTTTGGGGCCTGGTTTTGCTTTCTCGCCAGTGGGTTCAATTTTAAAACCTATTTCTTTGAGTGCTCGAATCGATCTGCTGTTAAAGGCACTTGGCGTCGTTCCGCCCGAATAAAAGCGCAGGTCCGAAAGGCCATGATACGCTGCAGAGGCATTGCCCATGGCTGCGCCCATCATGCTTCGTCTGGAATTCCCGGTGCATATTAGGATGATTGAAAGTTCGTTTCCTGATTTGTATTGCTCAACAATTACTTTTGCTAATTCTTTCTGCGCTTTCTCATGAATGATATCGATGGATTTCCCATCCGTTGCAATGCTCTTAAGGTGATTCGTAATAGCAGGGAATATTTTACCTTGAGGCTCGGGCTGTTCTTTTTGGCCCGGTAACAATAATCCCGCAAGCAATAACAGTATCATTTAAATGCCTCCCTTATTTTCTTGATAATGATTCTATCATCTATGAGCCATTTTCTTTCACAAGAAATACTTTTGGTCTTCCTAAAATTTTCATGCTTTTAAGTGCTGCTTTTTTAGGGTAAAAGAAAAGCATCTTTGTTGACTTATCTTCAATTGAAAGTTTAACCATGAACCTTGTGCCATTTGTAAGATGCATCGCAAGCCTTTTATTTGTTTCAACTTTAAGTGTTTCGAGTTCTCAGGCTGCAGAACCTGCGCCTGTTCGCATGGAATCGATAGGCGTTGCAATGCGCGATGGTATTGTGCTAGCAACGGATATTTATCAGGTGGGCCAGGCCAAGGCACCCGTGGTGGTGATGCGAACTCCCTATAACAAAAGCCGGGTTACGCCCATTGCAGAACGCTTTGCTCGCGAAGGATACATCGTGGTCGTGCAGGATTGCAGGGGTACCTTCAAATCTAAAGGCGATTTAATCCCTTACAACAACGAAGGTCAGGATGGATTTGATGCCATCGAATGGGTTTATAGGCAATCATGGTGCAATGGCCGAATAGGGATGTGGGGAAGTTCATATGTTGGTGCAACGCAATGGCAAGCTGCTGCAGAAAAGCCCCCGGGTTTGGTTACCATCAGCCCCACTGCAACCTGGAGTAGTTTCTATCGTAATCTTTATCTGGGTGGCGCAGTAAGGCTTTCGCTCATCGCAAAATGGGCTGGTGGTAATTCTACCAAGCCTGAAAATGCCAAGGTTACCGATCAATGGGATGCTGCCCTCATGCATCTTCCTTTAAGTGAGATGGATACGAAAATTGGTTGGCCTATTCCCTGGCTCACCGGGATGCTTACCCACAACAAGCCCGATGGTTTCTGGAACCGTTTGAACCTGACCAACCAAATCACAGATCTTGATCTTTCGGTTTTGCATTTGGTTGGCTACTACGATTTCTTTTCGCGGGAATCCGTGGATAACTTTATGATCATGCAAAAGAAGGCTTCAAAAACGATAGTTCGCAAGCAGCAGCAATTGATTCTTGGGCCTTGGGATCATGGCACCATCGGGAAAAGCAAAGTGGGTGATATCGATTTCGGCCCCAATGCAATCTGGGATCCGGTGCAGGCCAACCTCGATTGGTTTAATCGTTTCTTAAAGCAAGATGCCAAAGCATTGGAAAAGCCTTTCATTCCTGTGCGTTATTTTTCGGTGGGCGATAATACTTGGAACGATGCGGGCACTTGGCCACCCGAAGGATTTGAAAACACCGCCTTTTATTTGCATTCCAATGGTAATGCGAATGGTGTTAAAGGCGATGGCGTTTTGAATTTAGCTGCACCCGAATTAGATGAAACAGCGGATAGTTTTAAAGCCGATCCCGCTAAACCTGTGCCCGCTCTGCCTATCACCGATAAAAGGCCATCGCATCTTGCCCACTGGGCGCCGGTTGATCAAAGGCCAATTGAAGAACGAAAAGATGTTTTGGTTTATACTACCAAGCCGCTTGATAAGCCCCTGCGATTTGCAGGAAATCCTAAGGCAGAACTTTTTGTTTCGACCGATACCAAAGATGCAGATTGGGTGGTCAAATTAATAGATGTTGCACCGGATGGTTTTTCTTACAACCTTGTGGTTGGAATACTTCGTGGTAGTTTTCGCGATTCAATGTTGATGCCTAAGGAAATGAAACCTGGCGAGGTTTATAAAATCACGGTAGATCTTGGCCCAATTGCTGCGGAACTTCCTAAAGGGCATTCCCTGCGTGTTCAAGTTTGCGGCTCATATTTCCCCTTGTTTGATCGCAATACCAATACTGCAGAAGGCCCATTTTCAAAAACCACCGTGATTGCAACCGAGAAAGTTTATCACCAGCAAGACATGGCTTCCCGCATTATTCTTCCGTGCAAGAAGTAAGGAGTTCACTTTTTAAGGCGCTGCAGGAATGGCCGTTTTATGCGCTAATCAAGCCCAGGTTCAAATCGTTTTTGCAAAAAGATCCACGAGCACACAAGTTCGTGGATTTATTTTGATAAATAGATGATGAATGATAGGTGTGGTTTTAGTTAAGATCGCATCCGTGACCCTTAAAAAACCCTTGAAAACAAGCTGTTTATTGCCTTCACGGGTTCTTCGCTTTACCCACTTCATATCTTTGTTTGAATGTTTTCCTTCATCCTAGTTAAATACCTCAGGTGTTGAAGTTGAAATTGTTTACGAAGTGTGTTTTATCTGGGGGGAAATTATTTTATGTTGAAGCGTTTGAATTATACGAAGAAGGGGAAGAAAGCTTTTACCCTTATCGAACTCTTGGTTGTTATAGCGATCATTGCAATCCTTATCGGCCTTCTTCTGCCAGCAGTGCAGAAGGTGCGCGAAGCTGCCGCCCGTATGACTTGCACTAATAATATGAAGCAAATGGGACTTGCCGCCCATAACTTCTTATCCACTTACAGTGTGTTTCCGCATCCAGGTCAATTGGATTCCACTGGGACTTCTACTACGCAATACATGCCACATTCGTTTGGTACACAATTACTGCCTTATATCGAACAAGAAATGGTATATAAAATGTTCGATCATACTACAAAAATATTTCCAGGTGGAACTGCAATCACTGGTTACAATGCT
>Ga0208482_1000100_pt1 | contig 27360 bp, 29 predicted proteins | sample LakMenEpi26Sep10_FD_150737 | JGI IMG/M metagenome (GOLD analysis project Ga0208482, IMG submission 150737) | Freshwater microbial communities from Lake Mendota, WI - 26SEP2010 deep hole epilimnion (SPAdes) | ecosystem: Environmental > Aquatic > Freshwater > Lake > Epilimnion/Euphotic zone ... | reverse complement strand
CCCGTTCGCAAACCGCTATTGGCAGTGATCATTGGGCTATTCATGCACCTGGTTTTCGACGGCGCCTTCGCCAACACCAGCATGTTCTGGTGGCCATTGGGCGGGTTCGCAACCTATGAGCAAGCCCTGCCCTCCATCGATCGGGGCTGGATCAACGTTGGCCTCGAGTTGGTTGGTGTCGGTCTCATCCTCTGGGTTCGGTCGCAGATTGGCCAGACAGGTAAGAAAATCCAGCAAACCCAATAAACATAAGGGTGTGACGTCTGTCGAGGGATATCATTTCCCATTTTTTCGGCTTGAAGGTTAAGTAAAATTCATTAACCACCGAAAGTGAGTTTGTATTCCGTCACGTTTACGTCTGATCGTTGCCCCAATTTTCATTGTTGCCGCCCTTGGCTTGGGCTCGGCCACCTTGGATCTGGCCATTCCGTCGGCTGAGGTGCCTTTCCTGGAGGCCGGAGGGTCGGTCGAACCAGCCCTCGTCGCTCCATCGTGGTCGAAGTGCCCTCAGTGGTTCGGCACGGCCATGCGGTTCTGGCCGGTTAACCAGTGGCCGATAATCGACCATATTTTGCACCGCGAGTCTCGTTGCCTTATCGACGCGTTCAACCCAAAGGACACCAACGGCAAGCCGTCGTATTCCTTGTTTCAGGTGAACGCTTTCTGGTGTAGCCCCGTCGAGTATTACGCCGGTGGATTCCTGCAAGAAAAGCGGATACTTGCAACCTGTGATGACTTGTTTGATATTGAAAAGCAATTCTCAGCAGCACGCGCAATCTATGTCGAGGGACTCACACGCCATGGATACGGATGGCGCTCGTGGGGTCTGAGGCCCACTTTCAAACCTGAAACAGTTTTGTAAAAGTGACGGTGAGTTGGCCTATAAGCGGGGTTCTGTAGTCGTCGCAATTTCTCGCGCCAACCGATGACCATCCCTCTGTGCAACCTACCCGAGAGTTGCTGGCTACGAATAGCCAACGAGCGGACAGCTCATGCTCTCTGCATGGTCTTGCTTCGAATGGGGATACCAAGCCGCACAAGTTGCCTCATGCGCTGGTGCGCTCTTACCGCACCGTTTCAGCCTTGCCTGTGACGGAGGCTTTGCAGCCACTGCCCATCGGCGGTTTGTTCTCTGTTGCACCACACGTCAGGTCGCCCCAACCTGGCTCTCGCCAGCATTCTGTCCTGTGAAGCCCCGACTTTCCTCAATGAACTAGTGCAAGCACTCGTTCACCGCGGTCACCCGGCCTACTCACCGTCGAGATCAGTGTACGGGGGTCAGCAGGTGACGTTGTCGTAGATCAAGCCGTTGAGGCTTGGCGTTTCCATGGTGAGCGATGGCTTGACGCCGTCGGCGTTTGCCTTGCCCAAAGAAATTTGAATGATGGAAAGACCGCCGAATGCTCCAGGCACCGAGGCGATGTTGGCCTTGCCGGTTGCTTCGTTCACCGTTGGGCCTACAGATGCGTATCCAGGGTTAAGCACTTGCGCCAAGACGACTGCGTGTCGTGCCTCGTCGTGTGCAATGCGCATTGCATCGCCGCGCAACTTGGGGCTGGTGAGCGAACGAACGACACCCTGATATGTCTGGGTGGCGAGGTTCTCTAGGCCGTGTGCAAGCGCCACAACGTCGCGGCTTACATCTTCGTTGCCTTCTGTCGTGATCAATTTGAGCGCTGGCTGCACATACAAACGGTCAATTCGTTCGTTGGCACACTCGTGTGCTTTTCCACCAAGGGAAACAACAAGTGAGTTGATCGCTGCGGCGTGAGCAAGGTGGTCGTCGCGGAAACGCTTTGCAGCATCGGACAATTTTGCAAACTCTCCAGCGAGCAACCCATCTTCAATCACCATGTTGTAGGTGTCGATGGCGTTGTACTCAAGTGATGCCGCGGTGCGAAGCAACACGATGTCGGTGATGTCGCCGCTGTTTGCAGGCTGCAGCGCTGGAACCGATCCGGCACTTGCAATGTTGGTGCTGCCCTGAACGCCGCTTTGCTTGCCACAAGCCGCGAGGAACGCGGTGCCACCGATGGTGAGTGCACTTATACGAAGAAGTTCGCGACGCGAGAGATTTTCGAAGTTGCTCATGGTGCCACCGTCGTTTCAGGAGTTGCTGGTGCGGACGAAGCAGGAGCAATCGAGGCCGCAGGGTTGTCAAGTGCGCTTGAAAGAGAAAGCGTTGGAAGTGTGCCGAACACGGCTGCATGTCGAGCCTCGGCGGTGATGATCGAGGCAACGAGTTGCGCTCCATCAATTCCCTCTAAGTTGCTGAGAATGTCGATGTGGGTCTTTGCAAGCGTGTTTTCCAGGGCTTGCAATGTTGCGTAGATGCTCTGCATGGTGGTGAGCTGACCAACATAAGTCTGATAGATCGATTCGTTGCGACGGTTGGTCGCGTCTTTTCCAAGCAGACCGTTGATTGCTTGGGCGTAAGCCTTGTGGTGTTCGGTGAACATGGACAGCATCGCAGCCTCGTCGCCAGTGAACTTGGATGAAGAAACAACTGTTGCGTACAGGTCGTGCACGGCAAGTTCGGCTTCTTGAGCGAACGCAAGCAACTGCTTGTCGTTGCTCGTTGGCTGTTTTGGTGGCGCGCTACGCGGTGCGCGTTGCTTTGCGATGGGCACGATGTAGTTCCTTTCCGAAGGTTCAACAAGTATTGCCCAAACGGGGCGTACTTAATCTAGAAGTCAAGACCCGATAACTCGGGTATCCAACCACCCGCGCGGGACAATGCGCTTGCCCATTGATCCCTGTTCAGAACTGCGCTTGGGGCCACCTGTTGGGCTGGTTTCCAGGTTGAAACCGCGTCTGGCAAGGTTTTCCACGTGCCTACGGCGACGCCGGCCAGGAATGCTGCACCGAGCGTGGTTGCCTCGGTGACGGGAGACACTTCAACCGTTCGCTGTGTGGCGTTAGCAAGCGCCTGCACGAAGGTGGGGTTCTTGCTCATGCCGCCGTCAATACGGATGCTGTCGATGGTGAGCCCCGAATCGGCCTGTGATGCGTCAACCATGTCTGCGCCGCGGTGTGCGATGCCTTCTAGCACTGCTCGAACAATGTGCGCGCGGCTCGTTCCCCGCGTAATTCCAAGCAGCGTTCCGCGAGCACCGTAATCCCACTTGGGCGTACCGAGGCCGAGGAGTGCCGGCACATACACCACGCCATCGGAGGTTTCGACTTGCGACGCAACTTCGTGGCTGTGTTCTGGTGAATCGATCAGTTGCATGTCGGCGCACAACCAGTCGATGTTTGTGCCGGCAGAAAGCATGATTGCTTCGTTGCCCCAATGGATTCCGTGAGCGTCACTGTAAGCAACGATTGGAAACGTACCGCCTGCCAGTCGGTTCGCAGATGTTGGCGCTGTTGACCCGGTGAATGTGTCGAGCATGCCACCTGTGCCAAACGTGATCTTTGTTTTTCCTGCAGTGATACAACCTTGTCCAATAAGTGAACCCTGTTGATCTCCGACGAGAGCAGCAATGGGGGGAGCACCGGGCAATGCGCTGGCAGCGCCAATCACGCCGGATGAAGGAACAACGTTCGGCATCATTGCAATATCAACACCCATGATGTCAAGCGCGCGACTCGACCATTTGTGTGAGTTTGGGTCGTACAAACCGGTTACTGCGGCGTTGGAATGGTCGGTGACGTGCAAATCACCGTTGGACAAAACATACGTAACCCAGGTATCCACAGTTCCAAAACAAACATTTGCATTATGTGAGTAATTCTTCAACATCCAGGATGCTTTGGTTGCTGTTTGGTTTGGGGCAAGCGACATGTTGTGTTCGCTGCGAGCCATGATGCATTCCATAACCGTTCGCAAATCTTGCCAACCCAATGCAGGGCCGCAAGGTATGCCGGTGGCTTTGTCCCACATGATGGTGCTAGCTCGCTGGTTAGTGATGCCAACCGCGCTTACCGACCCCGCCGCTTGCAGCGCCGCAGCAGACACACGCAATACGGCATCGCGCATCAGTTGTGCATCAAACTCCACCAAGCCAGGCGCGGGGGATTGTGGTGCGAAAGCTTCGTATCGGAGATGTTCTATTGCGCCCGTGTCTCGCACTACCGATGCGCGTAGGCCGCTTGTGCCTACATCGATGACAAGAGCACTCATGGCCAGATTGTGCCGGCGCGCGAGGTGGTAAGACCAAGCTTGCCTGGGTTGAAAATGTCGGTTGGGTCAAGTGTGTTCTTGATTGCTTGCAGCACGTGCATCGACTGCCCGAGAGATTCGCTCATGAAACGAGCGCGATTGATGCCGACACCGTGGTGATGCGAAACATTTGAGCCGGATGCGATGGCGGCACGTTGGCCGGCGTTCCAGAGCGCAACGTATGCGCTGTCAATATCGTCGGTCTTGTCGCCGGCAAAAGTGAAGTACAGGCACGCGCCGTCTAGATAGCTGTGAGAGAGGTGACATGTTGCCGCGCGAGCACCTTCGACGCCGAGAAATGCGGCGCGAACATCATTGAAAATGTCAACCAACTTCGACCAGGGCGCTGCAACTTCCATCGTGTCCACGATGTAGCCCTTCGAAGTCAGTGCTTGCAGCCCGCTGGTGTCATTGCGGTGGTGCAGCCATTTCTCCACCAACTGCACATCGCCTGTAATGGCGCCGTGATTGCGGGCCGATTCATCGACGATGAACATAGTTGCTTCAACGAGGCGTTGATCACCTTCATCAAGCACCAGAAGTGTGCACTGGGTTCCATCTGTGCCGTGGCTGCGCTTGCTCTCGCTTTCGTCGTATAAGCGAAGTACTGCAGGCGTTGCTTCCTTGCGTACCGCATCTCGACATGCAGCTATGCCATCCGCAAATGTAGGGAACAGGTATGCGGCTCGTTTTTCGAATGTTGCCTTTGGGTGTGCGCGAAGCCAAACGCGTGTGATTACACCAAGTGTTCCTTCGCTGCCTACGAAGAGGTGAGTGATGTCGCTGCCTGTAGCTGCGGCTGGTGCGCCACCGGTGCGAATGACAGAGCCATCGGCCAGCACAACTTCGAGCGCCACAACCATGTCTTCGATTTTTCCGTAGCGGGTAGAAAACTGGCCAGCACCGCGGCAGGCAACCCAACCGCCAACAGTCGCAATATCAAACGACTGAGGGAAATGACCGACGGTAATTCCGTATTTGGTCTGAAGTTCGCTTTCCATGTCTGGGCCGAATGTTCCGGGAAGCACCTCGACAATTCCAGAGACTTTGTCAACCGACACGACTCCGGCCAGTTGAGTGGTGTCAAGCACGACACCGCCAAACATCGGTACTGCGCTTCCGCAAACACCACTGCGGCCTCCGCTTGTTGTGAGCGCAATGTTGTGCTGACGACAAATGTTGACAATGGCCACCACTTCGTCCGTGTTTTTCGGGCGGCAGACGGCATGCGGTTTACGTGGCGTTTTGCCGGCCAGGGCCCAATGCATAGCGAGTGGCCACCAGTCGCGACCATGTTCGGCGCGGTCTGCATCATCAACCGATGTTGAACAAACCTTTTTCAGTTCTTCGATTACCGCATTGTCAATGGTCGGCCCTCCGGCAAACTGTTCACCAACGGTGTCCGGCGAAATACTGAATGCAATGGGTGGTGTTGGTTCGGTCATGATCAGTCAGTTCGTTTGGGACGCTAGGTATTCGGCTTCGCTTACTTCGCCCGCAGCTGCTTCTTTGGCGCACGAGTCAACATAGTTCGCTACTTGGCGCTCAACTTCCGCATCATCCCACTGCAACTCGGATGCCATGAGTTTGGCTACAGCACGGGCACTTGCAAGTGATGCGGGCCGGTTAATGATGCGGGCTCGAGTTCTACGAGAGAGTATGTCGTCAAGTGTTCGCGCCATTTCGAAACGAACGGCGAAAATTGCTTCAGCACGCAAGTAGGGAAGCCCAACTATTAGCGGCTCGGCCAATGATGCGTCGCCTGCAATCAACTGTTGGATGGTTTGTGCCTCGCTACCAAAGCGTTGATATAGATGTAACGCTTCTCGATCGAGTTTCTTGGATGACTTTGCGGTTGCTCCAACAAACCGCAGGCGCTTTGTTTTGCATGCTGTCTTTTTGCCAACTTGCTTCAACACTTCGTCAACCGTGTGCTCTGCCATTTTTCGATATGTGGTGAGTTTGCCGCCGGCAATAGAAACAACACCAGTTGCTGACACGCGCACTTGGTGCTTGCGAGAGAGGTCTGCAGTTTTTCCGGTGGCGGTAGTGCCGTCTTCGTTGCGTACCAGCGGTCGCAAACCAGACCACACCGCTGTTACGTCGTCGGCTGTGATGTTGCCATTGACGGACTGATTGAGTGCCTCAAGCACGTATTCGATGTCATCGTGGCTCGATTGCGATTCATCCACGCCGCCAGCAAAGTCGGTATCCGTCGTACCTACGTAGGTGTATTGATACGTGCCGTCTCCGTTACTCACCCAAGGCACCACGAAGAGACTGCGCTTGTCGCGTCGCACCGGAATAACAACTGCAATGTCGTTACGCACCATCTTCCATGGCACGGTGATATGGATTCCTTTGGCGGGGCGGATGCTGTGCGGGTCGGTGCCCTCATCTGCTTTACGAATGTTGTCTGCCCACACGCCTGCGGCGTTCACTACGCATCGAGATGTAATCGCAAACTCTTCATTCTCCACCGTTCGAACAATCGCGCCATTGGCTCGACCATTCGAGTCGTGCGTAATCTTTTGCACCGAGCAATAGTTGGCCAACGCTGCACCATGTTTGGCGGCGGTTCGTGCAATCGCAACGCACAGCCTTGAGTCGTCGGCGGCGGCATCGAAATACAGGTACGCACCAGCCAGTTTTTCTTTGTTCATTGTTGGCATGTGATCGAATGCTTCGTCGGATTTCAAACGACGATGCAGTTTGCCAATGCGCCATCCACCCGTGAGGTCGTACATCCACAGAGCGCTTCCTAGTGCTCTGGCGATTTTCTTCGAGATCACGCCATCACGTGTCAAGATCGGAATCATGAAGGGGAGGACGCTGACGAGATGTGGAGCGTTTCGAACTAGGCGCTGGCGCTCATGCAGCGCCTCATAAACCAAACCAATTTCACCTTGCTGTAGGTAGCGAAGGCCGCCATGAATGAGTTTGCTGCTTTTGGAGGACGTGCCGGAGGAGAAGTCATCTTTTTCAACAAGGCCCACGCTGAGTCCGCGCGAAGCGGCATCCAGCGCAACACCAAGGCCCGTAATACCGCCGCCCACCACAAGTACGTCAAATTGTTCGGTTCGCAGCCTGGCAATGTTGTTTGCGCGCACGAAATCCATCGCCCGAGCCTAAACGGGATGGCCAGAACCCCGGTCATTGGGCTGCCATGAGGCCTAATTCACATCACTTGCTAATTAGCAAGACTTGCAAATTAGATCAAACTGCACTAAATTGTCATCCATGCAGTCACCAGCTTCTCTCGCAGTTGCCTATCGGGCCAATGGCCGCAAGCTCACACCGCAGCGCCAACTCATTTTCCAACTAATGCACGAAAACGAAACTCACCCAACCGCAGAAGATTTGTATGCGCAGGCGAGTGCGCAAATGCCAGGCATTTCATTGCGAACGGTGTATCAAACCCTGAACGAACTTGCTGAGATGGGCGAATTGCAGTTCATTGAAATTGGCTCTGGCGCAACACGCTTCGATCCAAACGTTGGCGATCACCACCACGCCGTTTGCGATAGTTGCGGACAAATTCGTGACGTCCATGTTCGAGGCGCAGCAACGTTGCGCCCCACAGATAGCACCGACTTCGTAATCAACGAAGTTGGTGTTGTTTTCCGCGGTATCTGTTCTGCCTGCGAAACAAGTCGCCGCAAAGGTTCGACCCAGCGCGGCGCAAAGTCTCCTGTTCAACAGGCGAAAGCAAGCAAAAAGTAAAACCACACATCAAAACAAACAAAGGGAGAAATCATGGCCGGGCTCAAAGGCACGCATACACATGAGAACCTCAAGGAAGCATTTGCTGGCGAGAGCCAAGCAAACCGCCGTTACTTGTGGTTCGCACAGAAGGCAGACATCGAAGGTCTTCCAGACGTAGCTTCACTGTTCAAGAACGTTGCTGACGGCGAAACCGGTCATGCACACGGTCACCTCGAGTACCTCGCAGAAGTGGGCGACCCAGCATCGGGCGAACCAATCGGCGACTCCGAGCAGAACTTGAAGGCATCCATCGCTGGCGAAACATACGAGTACACACAGATGTACCCAGGTTTCGCAAAGACTGCCCGCGAAGAAGGCTTTGCCGAAATCGCAGAGTGGTTTGAAACACTTGCACGCGCTGAAAAGAGCCACGCAGGTCGTTTCACCGATGGCTTGAAGAGCATTTCCTGATTTCAGGAAGTTTGTAATTGTTCAATTTGGGTCGCACCGAGAGGTGCGGCCCAAATATGAATGAAACGAAATAGTTCAACGAAATAGAAACGAATCGACATCCAATGACAACGATTTATGATCCACATCACCCGCTCTACCTAGACGAGGCCGACACCCGCAAGGAACTAGAGCGTGTATACGACTTGTGCCATGGCTGTCGTTTGTGTTTCAAGTTTTGTCCGTCGTTTCCAACATTGTTTGATTACATCGACCAACACGATGATCAAGACGCGGGCAAGATGACGCCCGCTCAGCAAGACCACGTCGCAGACGAATGCTTCCAGTGCAAGCTTTGCTACATCAACTGCCCGTACATCCCAAGCCTGCACGAATGGGCATTGGATTTCCCTCGCCTTATGTTGCGTACCGACGCCATGCGTCGCGCAAATGGCCACATGTCAACCCGCAACAAAGTAACCACCGCTGTCATGGGTCGTACCGATGCGTTGGGCAAAGCAGCCACGTCGGTCAGTGTCGTTACCAATGTTGTGATGGGCGCCAAGCCAGGCTCGCTCATCCGCAAGGTTGTTGAAAAAACTGCTGGCATCTCAAGTGTTCGTATGTTGCCACCATTCGCAAAGACTCGTTTCAGCACGTGGTTCAAGCGTCGTCCAAAAATCCGCCTCAATAATCCGAAAGCCAAAGTGGCCGTATTCCCAACATGCTTGGTGGAGTATCAGGATCCATCGATCGGCCAAGATCTCATCAAGGTCTACGAACACAACGGCATCGAATGCACCATTGCCAACAACGCTGCTTGCTGCGGAGCGCCATACCTGCACAGCGGCGACATGGCCACGTTCACGAAGGTTGCAGCAAAGAATGTTGCCAATCTTGCCGCTGAGGTTCGCAAAGGCAACGACATCGTGGTTCCTCAGCCAACATGCAGTTATGTATTGAAGAAGGATTACCTGGACTACGTCGGTGGCCCAGATGCCCAGTTGGTGTCGGAGAACACCTACGACGCTGCCGAATACTTGATGAAGATTCACAAGACCGAAGGTCAGTCGCTCGAACTCGACTTCAAGGGTCACGTTCCCGAGACGATTACTTATCACACGCCATGCCACTTGCGCGCGCAGAACATTGGTTTAAAGAGTCGCGATCTTATGAAACTCACCGGTGCGAAAATCAAACTGATCCAGCAATGTTCAGGCATCGATGGCATGTGGGGGCTTCGCGCAGAAAACGCGGAGTTGTCCATGCCGATCGCCGAGAAACTCGGAAAGATGATTACAGAAGCACAAGGCGAAGTCGTCACAGGCGATTGTCACCTTGCCAATACAGCAATTAACGAACAAACAGGAAACCACCCAGTGCACCCGCTGCAAGTTTTGGCACGGGCGTACGGCATACCAGAGGAGAAGAAATAGTCATGTCAACCCCCACTAACACTGTCCCTTCGCGCAAGTTATCAATCGAAGACATTCTCGACCTACGCGCCTACGAGCGTGTGCGCGCCGAGAGTCGTGCCGAAGTTATCGAACTGAAGAAGTTGCGTCGCATTTCCCTTGGCCCAGTAGTCACGTTGATGTTTGAGAATCGTGTAACCATGCGCTCACAGATTCATGAAATGATTCGCGCCGAGAAAGTAATGCGCGACGAGCAGGTAATGGAAGAGTTGCACGCGTACAACCCACTCATCCCAGAGGCAGGCCAGTTGTCGGCAACTCTGTTCATCGAACTGGTAACAGAAGATGAAATGCGTGAGTGGCTTCCAAAGCTTGTCAACATCGAGTCGTCCATCGTCGTCCGTCTCAGTGACGGCTCCGAGGTTCGTTCAATTACTGAAGAGGCTCACGCCGAGCAGCTCACTCGCGATTACGTGACTGCAGCCGTGCACTATGTGCGGTTTGAGTTCACGCCAGAGCAAGTAGAGAAGTTTGCCGCTGGCGGCGCTCAGATTGCGTGCGACCACCCGGCCTACCAACAGTCGGTTTCCTTGCAATCCAGCACGGTTACCGAACTGCTCAACGATTTACGGGCATAAGCCAAAAGCCCGTAAATCGGGCAATTTGACGACGGTTATGGGTCAATTGGCGTCGACATAGGTGCTGGTCGTACCATCACCCGCGGGGAAGTTTTTTCAGCGGTGCTGAGGGGGACTTTGTGTCGATTGTGGATATGACGTGGAGAAGCAAAGGCGCATGCCACGGCTTGGACGCCGAGATGTTCTACCCGGACAACGAGGATCACGCAGACTTTGCTTTATCAGTGTGCGAGCAGTGCGAGGTCCGCATAGCGTGTTTGAACTATGCACTTGACAATCGCGAGCACCAGGGCATTTGGGGCGGGGCAACCGCTCGCGAGCGTCGTCGCATATTGCGCCAACGTCGCCAGAGCGCGTAAATCACTTTCGCATTTGAGGAGCATGCAATGAGTTCAATCGAACTCGTTGGAGGATGGTCGAGCGTCATTGCCCAGCTCGTGTCTGGTGAGCATCTTTCTTCCGCCGACGCAGAAGTAGCCATGACTGCAATCCTTCGTGGAGAAGCGCAACCTTCACAGATTGCGGCATTCGTCATTGCTCTTCGCGCCAAGGGGGAGTCCGCAGACGAACTGCAAGGCATGCTCGCAGCCGTTATCGGCGCTTCGGGGGTAGTCGAACTTCCCGACAATATTGCTGCGCGAGCAATCGACATCGTTGGCACCGGCGGCGACAAATCACATTCGGTAAACATCTCGACAATGGCCTCGCTTGTTGTGGCGGGCGCTGGAATCCCCGTGTGTAAACACGGCAACCGCGCTGCATCTTCGCAGTGCGGAACAGCCGACGTGCTTGAGGCCCTCGGTGTCGCGATTGAATTGGATGGTGCAGGTGTTGCAACGTGCGTCACTCAGGCAGGCATGGGCTTTTGTTTTGCGCCAACTTTTCACCCAGCATTCCGACATGCGGGGCCAACACGCAAAGAACTTGGAGTACCAACTGCATTTAATTTGCTTGGGCCTATGGCCAATCCGGCCAAAGTTTCGTACATGGTCGTAGGCGTCGGTAACCCATCATCGGCGCACAGCATGGTTGCGGCAATAAAAAGTCGAGGAGTACAGCGAGCATGGGTTGTGCACGGCCACGGCGGCCTCGACGAGTTGTCGCTCAGCGGGCCTTGTCATGTTGTTGAACTTCGTGACGGACTCATCAACGAATTTTCAATCGATGCAAAAGATTTGGGCCTACAGCAATCCGATGTGACTGCTGTTCGTGGTGGCGATCCGGCACATAACGCAGCAGTTGTACGAAAGACGTTGGCGGGAGAAAAAGGTGCGGTGCGCGACATCGTGCTGCTTAATGCTGCAGCGGGCTTAGTTGTTGGAGGCCTTGCACCGAATATGGCTGAAGGGCTCGATCGAGCCGCAGGCAGCATCGACTCTGGCGCTGCATCCAATGCATTGGACAAACTGATTGCCGTCAGTTCGAGTGTGGCACGATAGTCGCCCATGAGTGATTCAGTTTTTGTACGCGTGCCAGCAAGTTCGGCCAACTTGGGGCCGGGGTTCGACGTTCTCGGGATGGCTCTCTCGTTGTATTTCGACATGGGTTTCGACGATGGTGCACCCATTCCGGAGCGGGCGAAACTTTTGGATGAACATCACCCAGCAACAATTGCGTTTCGCCTAGGCGGGGGAACAGGCGGTGTTTGGGCTCAGTCGGAAATACCAATGGGCAGAGGGCTTGGGTTTAGCGGCGCAGCAAGGGTGGCTGGTGTCGTTCTGGCACACATTCAACAAAACGGTTCTGATGCATCGTTGTTTGGTGCTGCACGCAGCAAGTTGTTGCATCAGAGCACCGAGTTGGAAGGGCATCCCGACAACGTGGCCGCCTCATTGGTTGGTGGCGTTACTGCCAGCGCATCCGGTGAAGTGGTGCAGTTTCCTTGTGCTCTCGAACCCGCAATTATTGCATGGATACCAGAAACTCAAACCAGCACAGAGAAGTCCAGAACCACCTTGTCTTCAACTGTCTCGCTGGCCGATGCCGTTGTAAACATCGGTCATACAGCACTGTTGCTTGGCGCACTTGCAACCGGCGACAAAACAGTTTTGCGTGTTGCAACCACGGAGCGCATTCATCAAGACATTCGTCTTGCAAACGCACCAACGTCACTCGAGGCGTTGAAGGCTGCGCTCGGTACAAGCGCGTGGTGCGCGTGGCTGTCTGGTTCGGGCCCAACGGTTGCTGTCATGTGCGATAAGGCTGAAGCAAATGTCATTGCTGCTGCGCTGCCAACATCGGGAGCAACAAAGATTCTTTCAATAGACAATCATGGCGCGGTGGTGCTTCCCCGCAAATAGTTGCTCTAGAGGTTGGGGTCTACAAGCACTCGGCCTTGCATCTGTCCAGCAAGTATTTTGTCCAGTTGCAACGGCAGGTCGTTCAAGCCAATGATTTCGGGTACTTCGGTGTCGAGCCACTGTGGTCGCAAATCTGTATCAATTCGCTGCCACAAAGATCGACGCAGCGGCATTGGTGTTTGCACACTGTCGATTCCAAGCAGGCTTATGTTTCGCAAAATAAATGGAAGCACTGTTGTATTTAGGCCGCTGCCACCCGTGAGGCCACTTGCTGCAACTGCCGCGCCGTACTTGAGTGTTCGCAGTACGTAAGCCAGTGTCGTGCCACCAACGCAATCGACTGCGCCAGCCCAACGCTCGCTTTCCAATGGCTTCGGGTGCTCTGCCGAGGTTTCTGCTCGATCAATCACGCTCGAGGCGCCAATGCTTTTAAGCCAGTCAACAGATGACGCTTTGCCGGTTGATGCAACAACTTCATACCCGCGTTTCGCAAGCATGCCCACTGCAACCGAACCCACGCCGCCGGTTGCGCCCGTAACAAGCACAGGGCCATCACCTGGCCGAAGCCCGGCACGTTCCAGTGCGTCAACAGACTCGGCCGCAGTGAATCCGGCAGTTCCAATCATCATTGCGGTTTTGCTGGTCATGTTCTGCGGCATCGCAACCAACCAATCGGCCGGGATGCGGGCAAATTGGCTATAGCCGCCGTGGTGAGAAACTCCGATGTCGTTGCCATGGGCGATTGCATAGGAGCCAACTGGAAATTCGGGGTTCGCTGACTGCACTACTCGGCCCGCTAGATCTACACCGCCAATCAGCGGGTCGATTCGAGCAACCCGGCCCTTTTCCGAAGATGCAAGCCCATCTTTGTAGTTGATGCACGAATACTCAACTGCGAGGAGTACGTCGCCCGTTCCGAGGGAATCGATTGCGACATCTGTAACCGACCTCGTCCATACATCGTTTACTTTGCCAACGGTAAATGCACGACTGCTTGTAGGGGTTGTCATTCCCAAGACAATAGTTGGGTGCACCCCGTTACACCCCGCAGGCATGCTTCCTATGTGTGCAATTCACGTACACATGTCATCCAAGAACAGAAACAAGCGCCTACAGCCAGACACAACAGGGAGACCAAAATGAACCAGCCAAACCGAACCATCACCATCACTCCGCAGAGCCCGTTGGTCATCAGTTGCGACACCTGCGTCATGCGCAGTACCGCGGCTTGCGACGACTGCCTCGTCACCCACATGTGTGGCGATGCACAGCAAACTGCCGTAGTTTTCAACTTCGAAGAGCAACGAGCACTCAGGTTGCTCGCAAATGCCGGAATGGTGCCTACGCTTCGGCACCGTGCCGTTAGCTAAAAACCCAACGCTTCCCGAAGCCTTCATCGATACCTATACGGCCGATGTACTGAAGGTAGGGCGGTCGAGTGGTCTCGATCAGGTTGGCGTCGCGCCAGCAGAAATCTTTTTGCAGGCTCGAACCGCACTGATCGAACGAAAATCACGCGGGTTGCACGACACCATGGAGTTCACCTACCGCAACCCAGAGCGATCAACCGACCCACGCATGGCATTGCCAGATGCGAAGGCAGTGATTGTCGGCGCATATTCGTATTCGCAGCCATTGGTGCAAGTCCCAAGCACACCCAGTTCGCGCATTGCTCGATATGCCCAGCGCGACTACTACGCAGAATTGACACTTGGGCTCAACGCCATGCGCGACAAACTTCGCGACGAAGGTTGGAAGGCAGTGGTGTTTGCCGACGACAACTCGTTGGTCGACCGTGGCGCCGCACACTTGGCAGGGCTTGGGTGGTTTGGCAAGAACGCCAATCTTTTGCTGAAGGGGCACGGAAGTTTTTTCGTGCTTGGCAGCGTTGTAACTAATGCGCCATTACGAGCGAGCACGACTCAAGTAGATGATGGTTGCGGGGCGTGCAAGCGTTGTGTCGATGCGTGCCCAACCGGGGCGATTGTTGAAAACGGGGTAGTAGATGCCGCTAAGTGTTTGGCTTGGTTGATTCAAAAACCTGGAGTGTTCGACAGACAATATCGAGTTGCGCTTGCCGATCGCATTTATGGATGCGACGACTGCCAAGAGGTTTGTCCGCCTACCCAGCGCTTGAGCATCACAAAGAAACAGAATGCAGAAGTGCGGCAGTGGGTGCCCATCTTGCAGTTGCTTGACATGGACGATGCTGCGCTCTTGAGCAACTTCAAACATTGGTACATCACCGATCGCGACCCAACATGGGTGAGGCGCAACGCTCTCATTAACTTGGGCAACATCGCGAATGGTTTGGATCTAGATGTCCAAGAAATAATTGTTCGATATCTCAACCACCCACAACCGGTGCTGCGTGCACATGCGGTCTGGTCTGCCTCTCGACTAAACCTTCGACACCTCATCAATTTTTCGGATAGCGATCCACTCGTGGCCGACGAATTGCGGTTGCTACCAGATCCACGCTGACTTGCCTGCCAGTATTGGTGCACCGTTATGAAACATCTGTTGGTCACCAATGATTTCCCGCCCAAGATCGGTGGCATTCAAAACTTGTTGTGGGAATGGTGGCGTCGTCTGCCTCCAGATTCGTTTGCGGTACTCACGTCACCCCATGCCGGTAGCGAGCAGTTCGATGCGCAGCAACCTTACGAAATCCGTCGAACCCGCGAACCCGTGTTATTGCCGCACCCTTGGATGGTGCACCGCATCAACCAGATGGCAAAAGAGGTTGGTGCCGAAATGGTTGTGCTCGATCCCGCAGTGCCGTTGGGCATCGTTGGCCGATCGTTGCAATTGCCGTACATGGTGGTGTTGCACGGGGCCGAAGTAACAGTTCCAGGCAGGTTGCCACTTTCAAGATTTGTATTGGGCAGAGTGTTGTCTGGCGCAACTCACATCATTGCGGCAGGTGGCTACCCAGCTGCTGAGGCAAGAAATGTGGGTGGTGATGCCTTGCCGATAACGGTCATCCCCCCAGGGGTCGACACCGTTCGCTTCGCTCCGCTTTCAGAAAGTAAAAGAAGAAGTGCACGCGAAGAATTCGGAGTTGCGCAAGATGCCGAACTCGTTGTTGGTCTCAGCAGGCTTGTGCCGCGAAAAGGTTTCGACACGTTGATCAAGGCGGCATCGGTTGCGGCTGCTCATCGACCGAAGTTGCAGGTGCTCATTGGCGGCTCTGGCCGGGACAGTGACCGCCTGAATAAATTGATTCAGTCAACCCGCGCACCGGTGAAACTGATCGGTCGTGTGTCAGACGAAGCGTTGCCTCGGTTCTATGGATGCGCCGATGTCTCTGCCATGTTGTGTCGGTCTCGGTGGGGTGGGTTGGAACAAGAGGGTTTTGGCATTGTGTTTTCCGAAGCGGCCGCTTGCGGAGTGCCACAAATTGCTGGCGACAGCGGCGGGGCAGCGGAGGCCGTTGTCGACGGCGTTACCGGCATCGTGGTGAGTAACCCAGAATCGGTCGATGATGTTGCTGGCGCACTCAATCAGTTGTTGTCAGACCCGGCGAAGCGAGCGGCTATGGGTGAGGCTGCGCGAAGTCGAGCATGTAACGAATTCGATTACGACGTGCTTTCGGCAAGGCTTGCCCGTGTGTTAGGAGTAGAGAAGTGAATTCACTCATCGTTCGTTCAAACATCTTGTTTACGGGTGTATTCACCGTCCTGACATTTGTCGCTGCCTGGTTGTTCACGCCTGGCTTGCGGGGCATGATCGTCGCGGTTGATTTAGCGCTGTTTGCAATCGGTTGTTTTGCCTTCATCTGGTCGTATTTTTCTGGGGTTCAGCGCAGTCGCACCGATGAAATTTCGGTTGCTGGACTGTTCGCTCTAGCTGGCGGCGTGGCGCCGCGTCGCATAACTATGGTCATGAACAGTTGTCTTGCGGCGCAGGTCGTTGTCGGCCTGATTGGCGCAATCGTCCGCAGTTCCACCGACGGTCGGGCTGGAAGCACATTGGCTTTCGGGGTGTTGGTGCCCATTTTTGGTCTGGGGCTCAATGGCCTTTGGTCCAGTCGGTTGGGTGTATTCCCGCCCCGTCAGCAATGATAGAGACATGGTTGATTCCGGTTCAGACTCTGTTGTCGTAGCGGCAGCACCCGATCGTTGCTACGCGGTTGCCTCGTCATTCGAGCAGTATCCGCGATGGGCGCGTGACGTTAAAGAAGCGATTGTTCTCGATCGTGATTCCGAAGGCCGTCCGTCATCGGTGGAGTACAGAGCATCTGCTCTAGGCCGAAGCACACACTTCATTTTGCAATATGACTACTCGCAAGCACCACGCCGACTTTCGTGGCACATGGTCGACGGTGACATCATGCGGTCAATCCGTGGCGCTTACACGTTCGACCAAGTTGCAGAAGGAACTCGCGTTTCTTATGACCTCGCTATCGAGCTGGTCATTCCGTTGCCTGGGTTTGTCAAGCGCCGTGCAGAAATGCGAATTCTGAGCACGCTGAAAGAGTTAAAGGCTCAAATCGAATCGTGAAGTTTGCTGCCGGCGTCGATGTCGGTGGAACGAAGTGTCTTGCAGTGCTCCTGGACGAAGGCGGCAACGTGGTTTCGCAAGCACGGATTCCAACACCGCATGCAGATGTGTTGGCCAACAGCATCGTTGATCTCGTTCAGAGTTTGGGTGCGTTTGAGTCACTAGGTGTTGGAGTGCCTGGCCTGATTACAAGCGGTGGCGTTGTTCGTTCCAGTCCTAATATGCCGAGTGCAATCGAATTGCCATTGCGCGAGCAACTTGAGGCTCGATTGAACAACAAGGTCTGGGTAGAAAATGATGCAACGTGCGGCGCACTTGGCGAATGGAAACATGGCGCAGCCGCAGGTTCGCGCGATATGTGGATGGTCACGTTGGGCACTGGAATTGGCGGCGGCCTGGTTTCGGGTGGCGTGTTGCAACGAGGTACGCAGGGCTTCGCGGGCGAGATAGGCCATATGGTTGTCGATCCCAAAGGCCCGCTGTGTCCGTGCGGCAAATGTGGCTGTTGGGAGCGGTATGCATCGGGAAGTGGCTTGGCATTTCTTGGCGGCAGCGATAGCGGCGAAACAGTCATCACTGCAGCTAGAAGGGGCGATAGTGCTGCGGTGGAAGTAATCGATCGTTTCGCATATTGGGTTGCGTTGGGATTGGCAAATCTGGCCAACATCACTGATCCAGACACCATCGTCATCGGAGGCGGTCTTTCACAAGCAGCAGACGTCATCATGTCTCCAATTGGTGAATGGTTCAAAAAGCTGTTGTATGCGCCAGAACATCGACGTCACGCCGCATTGCGTGTGGCAAAACTTGGAGAACAAGCCGGAGCCATTGGCGCCGCATCGCTTGCAACGCTGGAGAACACATATGAATAATAAGTACACGCTTGGTTTGCACGAAGTTGGTAACGGTTGCTTCGCGTATTTGCAGCCCGATGGCGGCTGGGGCTACAGCAACGCTGGTCTTGTCGTCGGTGACGGCGAATCGCTCTTGGTTGACACGCTGTTTGATCTCACACTGACTCAACAGATGCTCGATTCGATGTCGATTGCCACGTCTTCATCGCCAATCAATACGGTCGTTAACACACACGCCAACGGTGATCATTGCTATGGCAATCAACTTGTGCGCGACGCAATGATTATCGCAAGTGCCGCTACCGCGAAGGAGATGGGCGAAGTGCCACCTTCGATGCTTGCTGCGTTAAACAAAGCGCCGGGCGAGGTGGGCGATCTGTTCCGAAGCTTCTTTGGTGATTTTTCATTTGATGAGATCGAATTGGTGTTGCCTACAGAAACCTTTAGTGGCAAAAGAAGCGTCTCCATTGGCGGCAGCGAGGTGCAATTGATCGAGGTTGGCCCAGCGCATACTGCTGGAGACACCATTGCTTATGTTCCCAACGCCAAAACGGTTTACACAGGCGACATTTTGTTTATTGGGGGGCAGCCGATTGTTTGGGCGGGCCCACTGCAGAATTGGATTGCTGCATGCGACGTGATTGTTTCCTTGGATTGTGATGTGGTGGTGCCGGGGCATGGGCCGATTACCGACAACAAGGGCGTGCGCGACGTACGCGATTACCTCTCGTTTGTTTTATCGGAGGCAACCTCTCGTAAGTCTGCTGGTATGGACGCATTTGATGCAGCTAAAGAAATAGCTCGTGAAATTTCTGGCAATAATGCGCTTCGATTCAGCGACTGGAAAGAATTTGGCCGAATCAGTGTCAACGTGGACACGGTGTATCGCAGCCTTGATGCTGCGCATAAGAGCCCCGACGTCATCGAGCAATTCCGACGTATGGCGCAGATCGAATCGAACCACTAATCAATGTCCACGTTTGTAGAAAAGTGCGACGTACTGATCATCGGTGCTGGTCCAGCGGGCCGGGCACTTGCTTTCGAGTTTGCTCTGCTGGAAAAAAGTGTGATCATCGTCGACCCAAAGCCATTGGAGCAGTGGAAGTCAACGTATGGAACATGGGTGGACGACCTAGACAATCGAGACGATGCTTCCGAATTGCGAGGATGTTTCCAACGCACTTGGCCACAAGTTCGCGTCGTTGGGAAGCTTGAACATCAGCTATCTCGGCCGTACGGCATCTTCGACAACAGATTGCTGCAGAAGTATCTCTCTCACGATGCTGTGAGTTTCTACAGGGGCGATGTTGTTCGAGTGCAGCAAAGCGACGACAAATTTTTGCAAGTGCACCTTTCAACTAACGAACAGTTCGAAGCGCGCACAGTTTTCGATTGTGGTGGCACGCAATCATCGTTACTCCTTCGCAATAACCAATACACGGGTGGTTTTCAGTCTGCCTACGGTGTGCACACCGAAGCTGTCGGTGCGGTTCAAGCGGATTCATTCACATTGATGGATTGGTCAACACCGCCAGGCGCAAGTGCTAGTCCAGCAACGTTCTTGTACGCGTTCGATTTGGGTAACGGCACTGCCATGGTTGAGGAAACATCATTGGTGGAACGTGAAGCGGTGAGTGATGCTGTGCTTCGGCAACGGCTTGAGCAGCGTTTGGGGCGGGAGTTATCTCAATCGACGCAACAGGTGGAACATGTTCGCATCGCAATGGGCGGTTCTCTGCCATCGCGTTTCGGTCACGTAGTCGGATTTGGTGCAGCAGCCGGTTTTATTCATCCTGTAACGGGCTATTCGGTTGCGGCTTCGTTGCGCGCAGCGCCTCGCGTTGCGCGTGCCGTTTCGGATGCATTGGTACGTGACGAGGGTGTTGAAGAGATTGCGCGCGTTGGTTGGAATGCGGTGTGGCCAACATCGTTCCTCCGCACTCGCGTGTTACACGACTTTGGTTTGGCCGCTCTGTCTCGGTTAACAACCGCCGACATTCAGGTGTTCTTCGACTACTTCTTTTCGCTTCCACAGTCGCACTGGTCTGGTTATCTTCGCATCGATACGAAAGCCCGCGTCATTGCTCAGAACATGACTCGTTTGTTCTTCAACGTGCCGTTGCGTATCAAGATAAAACTTGTGCGCAAATCGCCCCTAGGGCTTATTCGCTGTTTACTTCCCGGCAGATTTTTGTAGCAGTCGCTTCTCGCGAACAACTAGGGCAAACCAGCCACCAATCGCACACATACTGAAAAGCAGCCATTGGCCCACGTAGCCAAGATGTGGCCCATTTCCAAAAACTGGGGGAGCAATGATTGACAACATTTCGCTGTCTGCTGGATCTGATTGAACTGCTTCAAGATAGACATCAACAACTGGGGCGGGTAGCTGCTTTGCGAGACGGTCAATATCAACACGCTGAATATCCGTGAGCACTCCGGTTGCCGAGTCGGACACTGCACCAGTGCGACGCTCCGCACTCAAGCGAATGCGTCCTGTTATCTCGACAACACCCGTTGGCGGCGGGGGCTGTGGCGCATCAAGAGGTACGAAACCCCGGTTGATCAGCACAATCTTGCCGTTATCAATCTCGAGAGGTGTCACTGGGTCGTAACCGGCACGACCATCTTGAGAGACGTTGACAACATTGACGCTTAATTGCTCAAGGTAGGTTCCCGAAACCGTTGCAAGTCGCCATTGTGCATCCTCGCGATTTGGGTACTGCTGCAATAGCTCGGCTAGGGGCTGTGGTGGTTCGCTGAATCGTAGGATCAACGTCTCATTGAAGGCTTTACGTTCAACGTGGCGGTCCCATTGCCAATTAGCAAGGACGCACATGGTGGCAACAAGCACAACAAGGACTGCGTGAATCGCAAGCCATTTCGGTCTGAGAAGAAACTTGTACATGCGCACTACAACCTACAAGCCAACCCAACTAGCCTGCCATCTATGCAATCCAATCCTCAAACGGCAACGTTGGTCTTTGATGGGGAATGCGTATTTTGCAATGCGTGCGTGCGTTGGATGCAGAAACACATGCGAAATACGCCTGATGTAGTTGCGTGGCAGAAAACGAATGTTCATGAATTGGGTCTCACCGAAGCCCAATGTTCCGAGGCTGTGCAGTGGGTGAGTGGCGATAGGAAGACTCACCGCTCTGGCCATTTGGCTGTTGCGCAATTGGCCCGCGATTCGGGCGAATGGTGGCGTTTTGTTGGCTACCTCATTCCGTTGCCCATCATCACCCAGATTGGTGCGTTGGTTTACAAAAAAATTGCTAACTCTCGACGGTGCGCTGTTCGTTCAACAGAGTAAGTAGCCAATCAAAGGCATCGGTGTCACCACGCCGAAGCTGCGCAAAGCGCAATTCCGTTACATTCTCGATTCTGCAGATCAGTTCGTCAAACGATTCCCACGAATATCCCGTTGCTTTTCGTAGGGCATCTTGTAGTGCGTAACGAGGATTGCTGTCGTATTGCGCAACGAGTTTTTCCACACCGCTTTTCGTAAGAGTTCGTTTTTGTTTCTCTGCCACAATTTTTCGGGCGATATACGGCGAGAAGTAGCCCTGGTATCGGGCTTGAATGTCTGGCAACTTCCAATCGTTGGCAGTAACTGTGCCGCGACAAGTTTGAGCTCCGCATCCGCACCGAAATTCGTCGTAATCGGCAGTGTCGCTCATGGCGTAGTCGTAAGTCAGTTCCTCACCTTTCAACACGTCTCGTATCGTCACAATTTGTGAGGCGTTTCGCATGCCGCAATTGGGTTCACATGAATGATTGATGGTGTCACCGGGCTCGCGTTGCGGAGGGCCCGTTAAATAGGAATCGCGTTCAATTTGAATTGAGCGGCTGCGAACATCGGGTGGTTCCAACGAGAAAGCGGCTGTTGTCAAGATCGGGCCGCCGAACGTTGCGATGTGCGAACCCTTGGGTATTAGTTCGAGCGCAAAACTGCCAAAACCTTTGGGAGGAATCGAACGGGACTCAACGGTCGAAGCAAGCAAATTGTGCATAAAGAACCCCCCGACGCCAAGCGCCACGGTCCTCACAGCGCCAACTCCGCCCGCTGTGGTGGTTTCACCATATCGGGCTGTATCGTTATTGAGGCAACATCGTCTCGGCCTGCTCGGCCAAGGCGGTGGTGCGTAACAGTTGCATCAGGAGAGACCAATTGGTCCGGCAACCGGGGCGAGCCCACGGTGCCACTCACCTTCGGGTGGGGATGTGGCTTTACCTTTTTGGTAAAGCAACGGCCGAGCCAGTTGGGCAAACGAAATGGAATATGCCAATGGCTAGACACGATTACCCAGCAACAGGAGCATGGTCTGTTGGTCTGCCCGTTGGTAATCGGCAGTTCGCAAACTTTCCTTCAGATCGTCCTTTTGCACTTGATGGCGGAAAGCATTTACACAACGTCACCATCGCATACGAAACGTGGGGTTCACTGAACTCCGATGCAACAAATGCAATCTTGTTGTGTCATGCATGGACTGGCGACAGTCATGTTGCTGGCCCTGCACGTGACGGGCATCCAACCCCCGGCTGGTGGGAGGGAATCATCGGCCCAGGTTTGGCAATCGATACCAATAAATGGTTTGTTGTCTGCAGCAACGTCATTGGGGGTTGTCAAGGTTCGACAGGCCCTGCTTCGCCGCACCCTGAAGACGGCAAACCATACGGTTCGCGTTTCCCGGTCATCACTGTGCGCGACATGGTTCGAGCACAGGTGCGTCTCAGCGACATGCTCGGCATTGCTCGTTGGCACAGTGTTGTAGGTGGGTCGATGGGCGGAATGCAGGTTCTGGAGTGGGCAGTCACGTTTCCAGATCGCGTAAAAACAATTATTCCTGTCGCTACATGCGCGCAATCAACCGCTCAGCAAATTGCGTGGGGCGCAATTGGCCGCCGTGCTATTGCGCTCGATCCAAAATGGCGCGGCGGCGAGTATTACGACGCCGAGATTGGTGATGGTCCATGGCAGGGGTTGTCTATTGCGCGCTCGATCGCGCAAGTTACCTTCCGCAGCGACAACGTGTTCACAGAACGCTTCGGTCGCGAACTGGCAGACACCGATGCCGACTACAACGGCTTGGGTTTGTGGGATCGGTTCGAAGTCGAGGGATATTTGGATCATCACGGCGATCGGCTCATTCGTAGATTTGATGCAAACAGCTATCTGATCATTGGAAAAGCAATGGATCTGCACGACATTGCACGCGGTCGTGGAACGCTGGAATCTGCGATTAAACGAATTGCGGCTAAGACGTTAATCATTGGCATTTCAAGCGACATCTTGTACCCCTCGTATCAGCAAAAGCAGATTCACCAGATGCTTACCGAGCAGGGGACCGATTCAACCTATGTCGAAATTGATTCACCCCATGGCCATGATGCATTTTTGATCAACCTTGATCAGGTCGGCGCGCCAATTAGTCCCTTCTTGGAGCAATCCTTTAGCGAGTGATCCGGTCGGAGACGACTGCTGCGCATTTTGAACCAGTTGGTAGCCGCAACATTGCAAGTTTGTCTTCGTTTGACGTATGGGCCATTGCAAAGACGTTTTCAGTGTCATCGACATCAACCCTCTGGCTTTGGTGGGCATGCCCAATGACGCGCCAAGCGCCGCTATAAGCATTCGAGTTTCTCCCTCGAGCGGTAACGAGTACGGCGTTCGATCCAAAGTCGACAACAATCCTCACACGCTTCCAGTTTCCTTCATCGTCCATCAACTGCATTCGACAGATACTTCGTTTTCCGTCTTTGGATTCCCAATAGCTGCCGCCTTGGCGCGCAAGTTTCATGAGAAAAAGCATCAATCCAACGAAGAGCAGCGAGGACACGACATTGAGCAGGCTCGACGACACAACTTCAGTATGGGCTGGTGCGGTATCTTGTTCCACGTGGTTCTTGTTTCAATAGGCGTTCTAGCGCTATTCGTTCGGGTGTCGTTGTTGGCGCTGTTGTTCGTTGGCGCGGGTCTTGGCCTCGCGTACCTCACGTGGTGGTTCTGGACAACAGCCCGCCCCGAGTCACCTGCGTTGGCGGCCCTAGAGCTGATGAGTGAGCGCGAGTACATGCAGTTGCCAGATGAAGAGAAGGATGCGTTCCTTGCACCATGGCGTCAATTGCAGCACGTTCAGGCACGCAAGCACTTGACAAAAGTCCAATCTCGACCGAAGCCTCCGCGTCGGTTGGATGCAGACGAGTCACAAGTAGATATTGATCCTTCAGAGGACATTCCTCGGCAGCAAGATTCTCAGAAGCATGCGGCGATAGACCCACTTCTTCGCGGCTAGTCGTCTAGTTTTGTCATATGGCCGGTCAATTCGATCCAACAGAAATGATTGCACGATTTAAGGAGCGGGCCTCGGCCGTTAAGCGTCGGCCGCTTCCTCCAGTTGCTGGCGAAGAAAGGCAAATGTTCCTTAATCAGGCACAGACCGACTTTCAAGACTTTGCAATGATCGGTGATGCAAGCGCCTCAATAGAAGATGGTTTCTTGGTACTGCGCGTCGACTTGCGTCCGCCCGATACCAAAGCGTGAACAGAGTTTCGTCCGCGAGTCGTGCCATCGGTGCGCGCGCACAGATTTTTCCGATTAGTGGCGTTCTCGTTGCAAACCTTGTTTGGGGCATAGGCCCAAGCCTCACATTGGCAGTTGACATGTCAATCAACTCCACAATTTTCTATCGAGTGTTGCTGTGGCCATTCATTTTGTTTGCAATCGTGCTATTCAGAAAAGCGCCACTCAATTTTGAGACACTCAAGGTGAGCATCATCCCTGGAATGTTCTTCGGCGTTTCCACTATTTTTGGCTTCGTCTCATTCCGTACAACTTCAATTGCCAATGCAACCATCATCGGCAGTGTTGCATCTGCAATAACTCTCTTCGTGGCTCCCTTTTTTCTCAAAGAGAAGATCAGTGTTTTGCAGGTGATATTTGCAGTAACAAGTTTCTGTGGTGTTGCGATGGTTGCGCTCGGTGCTGGCAGTGGGGGAATAGCAACCTTGCGCGGCGACGCATTCGCACTTGCAAACGCAGTGTTTTGGACCGGCTATTTCGTGGCATCAAAGAAAGCCCGCGTTGGCGGAATCAATACGTGGTCATTCATGTTCGGCGTCTCCATCGTTCAGGCTGTAATCGCTGGAACGTGGGGTGCAATAACCAGCGACGATCTCACTTCAATTTCGATGCACGATGTTTGGCTTATCTTGGCGATGACATTGCTGTCGGGAACTGTTGGCCACACCACCATGGTGTGGGCCCAGCGCTACGTTGCGGCTGGCACCTCGTCATTGATCTGTCTTATTGGCCCCGTTCTTTCAATGTTTTTTGCCTGGGTCTTTTTTGGGCAGACCATTCGCACGTGGCAAGCATTCGGATCGGTGCTTGTGCTCGCATCACTCGCGGCAGTGGTGCGGTTTGGCACCAGCGAAAGAGTTCAGCGCGACGTGTTGAGCACCGCAGACCCCCTGCTAAACTCAAACCCGTAATACCTGCGGACGTGGCTCAGTGGTAGAGCATCACCTTGCCAAGGTGAGGGTCGCGAGTTCGAATCTCGTCGTCCGCTCCAGTTAGTGTCATTTTCATGGTTTCAACGATTGTTCAGCAATCCCGACAAGCATTTGACTCGGGAATCACTCGGCCTTTGGCGTGGCGCAAGGCCCAACTCGAAACAATGATCACGATGCTCGAGAAGCATCAAGACGAGCTGTCGGCGGCCCTCAAGGTCGATCTTGGACGCGGCGTAGAAGAGGCGTGGCTCTACGACATTGGTTTCACCATTACCGAAGTGAAACTGATGCTGAAAAATCTGAAGAAGTGGACGGCGCCAAGAAGGGTGCCCACCCCAATGGTCACCAAACCTGGTTCCTCTATGCGAGTTCCTCAGCCACTTGGCGTCGTGTGCGTAATCGCTCCTTGGAATTACCCCGTTCAGTTGTTGCTCATTCCTGCTGCAGGCGCCATCGCTGCCGGAAACGCAGTGGTGATGAAGCCATCGGAAGTGTCGTCCGAAACGTCGCGTGTGCTTGCAAAGATCGTGCCGCAGTATTTCACCGACAAGGCAGTAGCCATCGTCGAGGGCGGGGTGCAAGAGACAACAGAGTTGCTCAAGCAAAAGTTTGATCACATCTTCTATACAGGCAACGGGGCAGTTGGTCGAGTTGTTATGCGCGCTGCTGCAGAGAACCTCACACCTGTGACGCTCGAGCTTGGTGGAAAGAGCCCAACCATTGTCGACGCGTCTGCAAACATCGCCGTCGCTGCACGACGCATTGCTTGGGCCAAGTATGTCAACGCTGGCCAGACGTGTGTTGCGCCTGATTATGTTCTTGCGCACAAGTCGATCGCAAACGAACTTGTTGAAGCCATTCGCACTTCAATCACCGAGTTCTATGGGGAAGATCCGCACGCAAGCAAGGATTATTCGCGAGTCATTTCGCCGAAGCATTTCTCGAGGCTTACCTCGCTCATTTCCTCTGGCAAGGTTGCCATTGGTGGTCAATCAGAGCAGGCAGAGCGCTACATCGCGCCAACCGTCTTGGTTGATGTAGATCAAAACTCGGCCGTCATGCAAGAAGAGATCTTCGGCCCAATTCTTCCTGTTCTGGAAGTTGGTTCAATTGATGAAGCAATTGGATTCGTCAATAGCCGCCCACACCCATTGGCGCTGTATGTGTTTGCGCAAGACAACAGCGTGAATGAAAAAGTTGTTGCAGAAACCACGTCGGGTGGCGTAACGGTAAACGGCACCATCATGCACATGACTGGCCCGTATTTGCCGTTCGGCGGCATTGGCGAAAGCGGCATGGGCGCGTACCACGGTCAATCTGGCGTCGATGTATTTCAACACCTCAAGCCTGTATTGAAGCGATCCACAATGTTGGATGCACCGCTTGCATATCCGCCATATACGAAGCGCAAGTTCTCTATTCTTAAAAAGTTCATCTAAACAATCAGACCAAGGATCCCCTTATGAAAATCGGTGTACAGCTCTGGCCACAGGCAACAACAGTGAAAGAGATGCGCACGGCATGGCGTGCAGCCGATGCAATGGGTGTCGACAGCTTGTGGACGTGGGACCACTTCTATCCACTCTCGGGAGACCCTGAGGAACGCCATTTCGAGTGCTACACGCTGCTTGCCGCCATGGCTGCAGATACATGCCACGCATCGGTTGGTGCTTTGGTCACTTGCTTCACATACCGCAACCCACAGCTATTGGCAGACATGTCGCGCACAATCGATCACATCAGCGATGGCCGTTTCGTGCTGGGCATTGGCTCCGGCTGGTTTGAGCGCGATTACACCGAGTACGGCTA
>Ga0208482_1000099_pt1 | contig 27474 bp, 21 predicted proteins | sample LakMenEpi26Sep10_FD_150737 | JGI IMG/M metagenome (GOLD analysis project Ga0208482, IMG submission 150737) | Freshwater microbial communities from Lake Mendota, WI - 26SEP2010 deep hole epilimnion (SPAdes) | ecosystem: Environmental > Aquatic > Freshwater > Lake > Epilimnion/Euphotic zone ... | reverse complement strand
ACCAAACAGGAAAGGTAGGGCATAAGCCAGCCTGGATTTCTGACAACTTGAAGGATGGTTCCTTTGTCGTTTGGTAGAAAGCCAGATTGATAAAAAGTTTCGCCATCGTAGCGAAGCGGGTTATTCATGGAGATGAGTGTTTCCCTGTTTTCGTTAAGGCTTTCGTTGGACAGTTTGATTTTGCTGGAGAAGTTTTTTGGGGTATTGGTGCCTAGGTAGCGTTCGTGTTTGAATTCGATGAGTTCCATAGAGAAAGGCTTGTAAGATCGTTTAAACCTAAGTGCCATTTCTGTTTTAGTTCCATCTTCCGTAATAACCGATTGCGTTGGTTTTAAAGAAGAAAGGGAAAGCCATATGGAGGCAAGATAGGTTCCTATGCTTTTGCCTGTTTTTTTATCGATCAGGTTGATGTATGCGGAAGGCAGGTCGATTTTTTGATCTTTATCGGTACCTGAGGCCTCGTTCTTTTCGTTGGCCCGAATTCTAACCCCATCCCCAATGTTGGCGAGATTGACTCCGCCCTCGTTTTTTTCAGGGTCGATTTCTTCGACTGAGGAATTATTCATGTACTTGATGATTTCGATGTCGAAGGGAAGAAGTGGGGTAGAAATCTTTCCTCCGGTCCTAAGAAGATGGTTTGGAATTACCACTACTTTTTCTTTTTTGGGAATCGACATGTCGGAAAAAGCAAGTTCAGGGCCGTTGACTTTTCCCATGAATCCTGATGTTTCTTTGAGTTCAAGATAATTGGTTACGCCACCTTGCTCGATTGTCATGTTTCCTTCTACCGCGAAGATGCCTGTGATTAATTCACCCAGCATTAAAAGGATAATCCCAGCATGAATGGAAATGATACCAATGCGTTTGGTGGAAAATTTAAATCTTACTGCATGGGCAGCTAGTAAGTTTGCAAGCATGAGCCCACCTATAGTCCAGCCGCCCGGGAAAGGAAAAGAGCCTGGCCATTGCGCAGTTGGAGATACCCAGCGGAAGGTTTGGCAAAATCGGGCGAAAACTTGATTGGGGATGAACACATAAAAAGAGCGGAAGTAATCGCTCACCGCAGTCCAGATTGGGTTATCAACTTGAGCCAGAGTGCCTGCAAAAACCAAGACCAGGGAAAGAACAAATAGCACCACGGTAAGTTGTAGTGAAGCAAGAGGCTTCAAAATCTTCATCATGCTGAATTGAAAATTTTTGTTAGGGTTGAATTTGTTGTTTTGTTCGCTCATTATTTAGCTCCATCTGCAAATTGAAGAGAAGAAACAAAGCTTTCGAAACTTTGCTTCTGCATTTTAACAACCGTATTTGGGCCCTTCATCTTCACAAACCATGTGGTATCAGGGGTGCTTATTACCGCACCCAAAATGCGATCCGTGGTACCCTCGATATCGATGCATAACGCAACACTGGATTTTGTTTGAAGTTTGGTTAGTGCGCTAGTGATCATCTCCGGAGATTGCGGGGCAAGGCCCACCTGCTGACGCCAACGATTGATGTTACTTTCTAACCCACCAGCAGGGCCAGCAAGAGGAGTAAGAGTGATGTCGGCTTTTCCGGCAGTTTCATTCACTTTGAAGGTTGCAAGGCTCATCGCAGAATTAGGCACTTGCTCCCAAGTGTCAGGTTTCTTGAATTCTTTCACACCAGGTGAGGCTTGATTAGCGGGCGGATTAACGGGCATTTTCGGGAAAGACTTTGCGAAAGGTGGAGTCATTGCACCTTTTTTGCCCCCAGGGCCAGTGTAGTCAGCAAGTATGGCTTCAACACCTTGTATGGTTTCTTTTTTGATAATTGTTGGGAGGTCGCCTTCGGATACAGGCCCCAATCCTACTTGTTCGCGCCAGCGATTGATGTTGGCAAGAATAGATCCTGCATCTTTACCCAACTTAATCACTGTAAGTTCCAGCTTTGGATTTGCTTCTGGATCGATAAGGAAAGTGGCATAACGAAGTTCGTTGGTTTTGCCGGCTTTCCAATTGCTTGGTGCGTTCCATTGAATGGGTGGAGAAGAACCTTCCGCACCAAATCGAACGGTGCGAACAAAGGTTTCAAATTCTTCTGTTTTAGTGGTAAGTTTGCTAGCAGGGCCCATAAGTTTAAAGAACCAAGTGGAATCCCCCTTGGAAAATATGGCAGCCAACAAACGAACGGGCTCATTGGTTGAAGAGTTTCTTTCTGGAGGATCGAGCCGATTAACTTCGTAGGCTGTGATTTCTTCTTTTTTGCAACCTTGTGCTAGAAGGGTGAAAAAAAGGACCAAGCCAACTTTAAATAAATCTGTTACGCTTTTTGTCATTCGATTTCCTGAAAAATATATCATAGTAACTGTATTTTAGCTTAGGGCTGTAACTACATGAAACAATTTAACGAAATAGTTTCTTCAATTTCTTGGGTTTGATTTTGTCGAGTGTTGTTCAACTTCATTTTGATTACTTAGATTCTATGGTCTATTTAGGCGGGGGAGGGTTGGTGTCATCAAAACGAAATTCTTCATGAATCGGTCTTTCTTCACTTTGTCTGGTTCGGCTTCGTTGCATTAAAGCATACTTTCGCATTTGATCATTTTTTTGAAAAGAAAAAGACGACCAAAGCCTAGCGCCATTCCATCCAGCAAGTAATAAAGCCAACCACCCAGCATTTAGGGTGCTATCTCCTAATTTAATTCCGGGACTGGGATTTCCCGTAATTGGTTCATAGAGCAAAAGTCCACTTCCGAGCAGAATCCAAGTGAGGCCCAAAAAAATATTCATGAACATTATCCCATTGTACTGTAAACACAAACAGCTATTCTTATTATCTATCCAAACCTTGAAAGGTACAATCAAAATTATTTCGTTTGTACGGTAGATGTGTAATAATTAGCCCCTAAATAACTTTTCCATTTGGAGTTTAAAATGCAGTTTGAAATACTTACCCCAGAGTTAATCAGCCTTTTACGCAAATATGACACGCCCACCATTTGTAATGTGGTCGAGTTGTTTGATTTAAGACCCAGATCTTCAGGCTATATGGATAAACGAATTCAGGCTTGTTTCCCTTCTCTTCCCCCTATGGTTGGTTATGCCAGCACTGCAACATTTAGGTCCGCTGCGCCACCAAGGGGTGGGAATGTGTATGCTGGGCTTTCTGGGCAACTCGAAGATTTTAAAAAGTTCCCTGGACCCGCAGTTGTTGTATTTCAAGATCTTGATGAACCATCCGCCTCTGCAACTTTTGGCGAAGTTATGTGCACCACTTACAAAACTTTTGGCGCCGCTGGATTAATTACTAGTGGAACAGGCCGTGACCTGGATCAGGTTGCTGCAATTGATTTCCCTGTTTTTACTTCGGGGCCCGCCTGCGCCCACGGCTATTGCCAAATCTTGGATATTGGCGTTGGCGTTCATGTTGGCGGGGTCACTATTTTTCCGGGTGACATTATTCATGCCGATAGAAACGGCGTAACCACCATCCCACATGGCACTGCATCACTTATTGCCAATGCTTGTGCGGAATACATGGCTGCAGAAGCCGTAATCATGGATTATTTGAAAACAAGCAAGCCAACGGTTGCAGGCTTTACTGCTGCAAGGGAAGAATGCAAGAAGCGAATTGATGTGTTGGGGGCAAAATTAACAGCTATGGTTTCGAAGAAGTAAGTTATTTTCCGAGGAAAGCGATCGAAACAAAAGTCGGCTTGTCGGTTGGGTTAAAAACAATCAGGGAGAGCATCCCGGGCTCTTTGTTCCGGAATGAAATGGAGGGCGCATCGCCTACATCATCTTCTAGTGCAAGTTGTTCATTGTTTTTATCCGTAACAGCAAGGTCGATGTCTTCGGAACCAACGCTACCCGAGGTGATAGCTAGGAGAGTGCTTTTACCGGAATCAAATTCGATGACTCTTGAACCCCCCGGCCCCAGGTAAAAAGATTGCGAGCTTTTAGCCTGAGTTCCATTGAGAAACTTGTACCCTTTTTCAGTTAGTAATTTGATCGCAGGGGCCATTTTTTTAGTGGCAGCGGCCTGATCATTTTGATTTGCATCATCGTTTTGATTCATGGCAAGGCCGTCATGATTTCTTTCAAGTAATTCATAAACATGAGAAATTTCGAGAGAAAAGTTCAGCGCTTCGAGTGCGATGCCCATCTTATCTGCGCTTTTTCTCATGATAAAAGTGTTAACCCCTACCACTCTGCCAAAATCATCAAATAGAGGCCCACCGCTATTGCCCGGATTTAATGGAACAGTCACTTGCAAAAACATTGAATTCATCATTTTTCTTCCCACCGCCGAAATGATGCCATTACTTAGTGTGCGGGTTAGAATTTTATTTCCCCCACCCGGATGTCCGATCGCAAAAACATTTTCCCCCACCTGAGGAGTGTGCTTTTTGGGGGGAAGTGGAACAGGCTTGATGGATTGTTCTTCAAGCATGTTGCGGGCGCCGTGCACATCTATCAACGCAAGGTCTGAAGTCGGGTGAATATCAATGATGCGAGCAATAGTCGGGTTGATATCAAAACTTTTGTCTACATCATTTTTGTCGCCAGGAAAGAACTTTACACTCACCCCTTTTTGCTTGGCACCATCCACCACATGCCTATTGGTGATTACATAATATCTGCCTTTGAAATTAACAAGAAAGCCTGATCCTGATCCTACGCCAGGGTTGATAATGAGAGGAACGGAAGGAGCAAGCTTAGAAAAGAGTTCTTGAAGAGGGAGTTTTTGGTCGCCTGGAACAGCAGTTCCCATCAAAGTTTTAGTAGGTTCAGAAGGGCTTTTGACGATCAATGCTGCAGCAGCGTTGGGGGAATCATGAAAGATGGGAGTGAACCAGATGGTTCTGTTCGCATTCGTAGCAAAGTTTTTTAAGGCAGGCCAGAAATTGGCTTCAAGTTTACCATCGGTGCCGAATGAATAACTTGCATCACCCGAAGTAGGATCTTTTCTTCCTACTGCTTTACACAAGGATTGAAACGAGGACGAAAAGCGGGCGTTATCATTTTCATCGTACCCAATTTTTTCGTCAAATGAGGATCCATAAAGCTTGACCTTAATTGTTTGATTAGAGATTTTTTCTGCCTCGATCCTATTGCTTGATAAGGGCTTTTCCTTTAATGCTTTTAATAAAGTAACGACTTCGGGATTACCCTTTAAAGGGGATTTTCCTTGTTCCTGCCATATCTTTAACAAATAGCCGAAATCGCTTAACGATTCATGTGTAAGCCAGTCGAGTACCATATTTTCAGGAGGTTGGTCTTCAGGGATGATTTTTTTGAATTCTTCTAACGCATCAAGAGGTAATTCTTTTAATAGTTCTGCAGCTTTTTTCAATAATCCCTGCCCACGCCTCTCGTATAAAAACAGCCTGATTTTTTCCTCTGCTGGTTCTTTTGCAAAGGTTCCCAAATCTGCCAAGGCTGTGTTCGCTTCATTACTACTTAGCAAGGCAACTGTTTTTTTGAGGACTTCGTCTTTTAACTCCCATACTTTTTGTCTGTGAAGTAAAGATGCAGTTGCGACTTTTTCTTTGTTCGCTGGCTTTGCTTTTTTTACCTCTTCACCTTTTACAACCTTAGCTAGGATTTCTTTTTTTTCATTGGGTGAAGGTGTTTCATTTTTTAACCCCATTAAAAATATCATCGATCCAGACAGCAATAGTAAAAACAATCCAAATATAAGGCCAAAAATCGCAATGATCGGTACCGTACGGGAAGATGTATTCGGATTGGTTAAAGTTTGAGTTGGAATTTGTGGAGGGGAGGAAATGGCTGGCGCATTATTCGCCCTAGTGGTTTGAGGTAGGGCAGGTGGGGCGATGTAGGAGCCATTACCACCAGATCCTTGTGCTGTTTTAGGTTGAATCAAACCTGGCTTTGATGCTGTATTCGTTATTCTTTTTAAATCTACCCAATCTGAATTTCCCACTAAGCAAACTTTGGCCCGTGGCGACACGCTGTTATTCTTTGCCAACTCTTCCAAATGGGATAAAGAGAAGGGGCCTTTGGTTTGTTGTCCGGGTTCACTTAGCCAGTATTGCTGCATTAAGTAGCCTAGGTTTTGTTTACTTAAGGGATGACTTTTACCAAAGTCATGAAATTTAAGCAGACTAATCTCTTTACAGCATAACCCATACCTAGGTATGAATCTACCAGGAGTTGGTATTGTTAAATTTATAATCTTGGGCAAAATAACCTTCATGCAAAACGAATTGAATTTAATAGCCAACAGGCAGTTTGACCTTTTGGTGATTGGCGGGGGAATAACTGGCGCAGGGGTTGCACATGATGCAGCGGCCCGTGGGTTGAAAGTTGCTTTGGTCGAAAAAAAAGACTTTGCTTCCGGAACCTCGGGGATCTCTTCCAAATTAGTTCATGGTGGCTTACGCTACCTCGAACATGGCCAAATATCGTTGGTATATGAATCCCTGCAAGAGCGTGGCAGATTGTTGCGAAATGCTCCGCATCTAGTTAAACCATTACCCTTTTTATTGCCTGTTTACGCAGATTCCCGGGTGCCTGCCTGGAAATGGCGTGCAGGCCTGAAACTATACGACTTGCTTGCGGGGTTCGCAAACATTGCGCCCAGTAAAACCATCGCCCCCTTTGAACTTCGAAAACAAAATCTCCCATGGGCTAAATTCCCACCACTTTGCCTGCAATACTTTGATGCCCAAATGGATGACTCCAGACTTTGCATCGAAGTTATCGAGGCAGCCAGTCAAAATGGGGCAGCAGTTGCCAATCATCTTGAAGTAACTGCGTTGGATCTTTTTCCAGGTAGACTTTCCAGAATTCAAATGCGTGATTGTCTGACTGGCGAGCAAATTGAATGCGAATCCAAGGTGGTGCTGAATGCCACCGGGCCTTGGTCCGACCAAGTCCGAAAACTTGCGGGCGAGACAGGCCCGGATCTCGTCAAACCTACCAAGGGCGTTCACATCATCATGAGTGATGTTGGCTTGAATGCTGCGATGCTTCTTTTGCACCCCAAAGATGGCAGAGTTTTCTTTATCATCCCTTGGCTTAACCGAACTCTCGTTGGCACAACTGATACCGAATGGGATGGCCAATTAGGCAAAGTTTCTGCAACTGTAGAGGATATCAATTACCTTGTGGAAGGATTCACTCATTTCTTGAAACCTGCTGTTAAACCAGAAGTTATACAATCCTTTGCAGGCTTGCGACCTTTGTTCAATGCGGAAGCCTCGCCTTCCTCCAGATCCAGAGAATTTAAGTTGCATCTTGGCCCTAGTGGTATGTTTTCCGCAGTCGGAGGAAAATACACAACCTACCGAGCCATGGCGGAAGAAATCACGAACGCTCTTTGTGGAAAATTAGGTAATCACAATCGTTGCACCACCATGAATGACATTCTTCCAGGTGGCTTTGCAATCAAACGCAAAGGGTTTGAAGCCAATGGCACCAAAGAGTTAGGCTGGAAGTATGGCTTGAATACGATTGATTCAATGCATTTACTGAATCGTTATGGAAAAAGAGCTGGCCTTGTCGCGCAATATTGTTTGGAAAACAAGATGTTAGCTGAAAGAATCGATCCCCAATTACCAGACCTCATGTGCGAGTTCGCATTTCATAGGGATTTTGAAATGGCCCGTCTGCCTGATGATTTTCTTTACCAGCGTACTAGGTTGGGTTATCTGTTGGATGATCAAGCCTTAGAAAAGGTCCGCACCCGGGTTGCACCATTCTGCAATAATTACCAAAGCTAGGTTGCTATCAACACAATGATTATTTAGACCCAAGCAGATTTCCAAGGATATTATCCTTAGGATAGCTATGGCCTAGATGCTGCCTAAATCCTTCTGCAGCCAGCACGCCTATTTCTTTTCCTTGATGGGCCGCGAAGTTGCGCATGGAAATAAGGTATTGATCCATGCCATGATGTTTTAAAAGCCAATCGCGTTGGCTCGCATGAGCGGCAAGCATTTGCGATTTTGTTTCAATTGTAGAGGTGATATCAATCAAGAATTGGGGCACGACTTTATTACCCATAGGGTCTACCCCCTCGATCGGGTCGCAATAATAGAGGTGCGGTATGTGAGGGATTGGCTTGATTGTAGGCGAATCGTCAAAGTTTGGGATGGGGGCACAAAAAGCGGCGGCCCGTACGATTACGCTTGTTTGCTCGTGATCCATCATGTAGTCGGATGGGCTATGGGTAATAATAATTGAAGGATTTACTTCACGAATGAGACGGGTAACTTTTATAAGGGGTGCGGAAGAGTAAAAAACAAGCAGGTCTTTTTCTTCGATGCAATGATACTGCCCTTGGATTAGTGAAGCAGCTTTTGCTCCTTCTTTTTTTCGTATACCTGATATCTCTTCGGGCCCGAGCGTTGCAGATCCGCAATCCCCTGCGGTCATGGTTGCAATGTGTACTTTAAACCCTTTTTCCGTTACTAACCTTGCCAAGGTTCCTGCACACAAGAACTCCGCATCATCAGGGTGCGCTAGCACACAAAGTATTGTTTTATTCATTAATTGTTTATCTTGGCGCAATCAAGGCTTGCTGGGAGGTAAGTCTTTTTTTTGCTGGGTATTTAACGGGGGTTCCGTGTTGATTGTGGCTTGAGGTTTCTTCGGAGTCAGGTTTTTCCTAGACATGAAGGTGGAGATCACATGTTCTTCAATCAAGGGTTTTCCTTGATCATCTTTTTGATCAAATGGTCCAGGGATCAAATCCACATCTTGGAAAGGTCTGGGGGAAATAAGGGAAACAATTGGCAACCAAGTTGGAATCACACCTGGGTATAACCCTGCATGAGATAAAGCAATGCCTGCAAATTCAAGCTGTTGCAACCTTTGCAGGATTTGCTGTTTGATCAATTGCCCCTCTTCGCGATCGAAGAGGTTTAAATAGCGAAACTGTACTTCGTACGAGCTTTCTTGAGTGGAGGAATCCAGCCCAAATTCAGTCAGAACACGAAGATCTTTATCGCCAACCCTTTTGGTGGTGAGAAGCACTTTCTCTTTCCAATCGGAGATAGATTCTTTTTTGCGATAGATTTCGAGAGCAGCTCTTGGGTTATCGTGAAGCCTTTCGGTTTCTGCATCAAAGAATTGTTTTCTACAGTTCATGGTTGCAGGCTGTGCTTCTGCTCGGGCCCGCACATAATGATGCATGAAATTGCTCATGTTTCTGTAGACATCGAGTTCTTTAAGGAACCAAACCGCTTGGTAGCGATCTTTTTCTTCGGGCGACATTTTGTCTTCGCGCAAAGTTGGGGGCTGCTCGAATTCACCAATGTTCGCAGCTTTTCTGAATTCAGCAGCAAGCTTTCGTTTAACAGCTTCATCTTCAGCGGATTTGAACATCATGTGGTTCTGCTCCGCGTGATCTTGCCACATGCGGGCTGCATCTTCCCATGCTTTAAGGGACCATTTATCACGGCCATTCCCAATAAGGGCAGGGGCCCCATCACTAAAATTATCGCCTTCGAACCAGCCATAGATTCTCCAACCAGAATCATCAAACCAGCCTTCTTGCTGCAATCTTTCGCCTATGTAGCTTTGTGCCCGGGCAGGGTAATTTCTGAAAATAAGTGTTGCTATGTTCTTTGGCTTGCGTTGCAGGTTTCTATCCACCACAGGTTGGGTGGAGCCTGGCAATACATCCGCTGGAGGAATTGGCTCTTGAGAATAAGAATACCAAGCACGCGCATCAGCGAAAGCATCGAAATCATCACCAAGTCGTGATTCGTGGGTTAACTCGCCAGGTAGAAATTCTACTTGGGGCTTTTCAACACGCCTTGGGGCAGGCAGCACTGGGAACCTTTGTTCAACTGGTTTTAACTTGTCCTTCTTCGCTTCCCAAGCATTAGGTGGTGCTGGCGGTGTATCTTCGAATAAGGATGGTACCACTTGATTATCAGATAGAAACCCGATTACCGCATCGACTGATTCGCATGAAAATTGCCTTGCTTGTTCATACTTTGTTTCTTTTCGGATACCATCGCGCAACCTGCGAACCAACTGCGGATGATCCTTACAGAAATTATCGAATTCGCGCATTGCCTTTTCGATACGGCCCTTCATCGTCTGGTTGGTTGGGTTTTCCGCAAGGTAGGATGCGAATTCGGCCCATCGTAATTCCTTGCCTTCATCGGTGAATACTCTGAATCGGGAAGGGTCACGCTCGCTGGGCGGGATGCAGCTTAGCTGAAATATTGATCTTAAAGTGTTGGTTTCATCGCTTTGACAAATCTTGTGCTGATTGTAAAAACCAATATTGAAACGCAGATCAGGGTGATGCCGATTTTGCTTTTCACCCTCTGCAAGCAGTTCGATACCCCGAGTGATATAAAAGTACTTATCTTTCACTCTGTCAGATTCCACGGAGACATTGTAAGCAAGATTCCAGCTTTGAAATAGCCATGGTGTTATGAAGTAAGGTTGTAATTTGGTTAACGAGCGAACCAATAATTCGAGTTCATTCCACTGGTTCTTTTTTTGTTTATCAATTGCAGAGATCCAAAGCGCACAGGTCGCAAGGCCCCTAGATCCAGTAAGCGTGAGGCGAATTACAGAACCAGATAGTTCTACATCGCCTCGATTGATTTCTCGGATTGCAAGTTTGCTAGCCTGAGCGTCAATGTTGTAATGGCGCCAAAACCAAGCGAAGGTAAATAAAACAATTATAAGTCCGATATAAATGAACTTACGATCTCTTGCCTGTTTTTGAAAAGGACTTGCCATGCTACACCTCTAACCTGAAAGAAGAAACAGGGTATCGATTAAATCAAGAAGAAGCGATTTCGCGCCATCTCAGCAGGAAATACGCCAGTATTGCCCACGGAGCTAAATAGCCAACTAATATAAGAGCGTTTAATATTATTTGAGTTCCTGAGATATCGAAACCCTCTGCAACAAATACCGTGAAATCCAGCCTCTCTACATCTGGAATTATATCCAGCAACCTGCGAATTATCCAGCGGAAGAAAACATCACTGGTCGTGGCTATTTGGTTTGCAGTCGTTTGTTCTAATGGCGCAGCCATGTTCTCTCTTCTTACCAACCTGAAGAGTGCTTCAACTGGCCCACCACCAGGGTTTACACCCATCGCAACTTGCTGAATAAACTCTTGAACTAATCCGCCCATGTATAAAATCAAGGTGAAAAGCAAGCTGATAACACCAGTAAGATAAGTGCTAAGGCAAACTGCAATTCCAGTTACCAAGCACATGCGCAACCAAAGCCCCATTGAACCCTTGAAAAAGTTCAGCGAGAACCAAAGTTTTTCATTGGTGGAGTCTGGGTCATCTGCACGGAAGTACAAGTCGTATTTTGCCATGCCGATGTATTGTGTCGGATCAAGGCAAATTACTTTTACTTTAATGGGCTCAATGGCTCTGTTCGAGCTACGAAGTTCCGTGGCCCTATTATTATCGGGGGTGCTTGCGTTTTTGAATAACCCTGAAGGGACATCCAAAGAAAGTGTTTGGTAATCGAAGATTGGCTTACTGGGGAAAACAAAATAGCCATACTTTTCAGCGAGTTCATTTTCGATCTGGGCATCGGATTTGCCATTACGGTTTAGCAGTGCCTGCCTTTTTTCTCGTTCATAAATTTTGTCATCGCCTTCTCGGTAACGCCAAGTTTGGAAGGTGAAAGAGCAAGCCACGCCCCGGTTTTCACGGCCCTTGGTGGTACGATAAATGTCGAATGTGAATTCTGCACGAACCTTTTCCCGGTCTGAAAGATTTGCTGGTGGAAAAGGGAAAGTCCAAACTGCAGTCGCGGTGCCTTTTCCGCCCATGCCAGGCCCAGCGATGTAACTGCGATATTCCCACTCGCGCCCTACATTGTCGCCTTTTTTGTCGCTTTCTGTGTTTAAAAAACTCAGATCACCATATAGAGGTACTCTAGCTTTTAAACTTTCAGAGGCTGCTGCAGGATCGATCCCTCGAATCACATAAAGTAGACTTGTTGCAGTCATTACAAATAAAATCACTGTCATTAATGCAGTGAAACCTAAGAACCTCCCAACAACGATTTCAAACCTTTCAACAGGCTTGGTGACAATTGTGTGGATGGTTTGGCTTTTAATATCTGCGGGTATGCTGAAGGCTGCAAGTAATGAAGAGGTTAATAAAAACAAAGGCGACATTGCCCAGTAAACAACCTGTACATAACTTCGAACCTGATCCTCTGGTTTGTAGGGGATGAACCAGCTTGCAAAAAGAAAAATAAGCAACAGGGCAGCAAAGGCGTAAACAACTTTTCTGCGGAGTGCCTCTTGGAAGCTTAATTTGGCTAAGCCGAATATGCGCCTTAGGCTAAACCTAGGTAGGTTGCAAATAAAAGGGAGCAAGATTGCAGCAAGGCAAAGAGCGCTAGCAAGGAGCTGAAAGTTTTCGAGGAATTTTGCGTTTTGCAAGGCCTCGTATTTGTTTGCATTAGTAAACCGTAATCCGATGGTAATTACAAACAGAATCAAGCCAGAGCCTGCCAGAGCACTAAATAATATCTTCTTCCAAGCTGGTATCCTGCTTTTCTCGACGGCAGAGGTTCGTAGCCATCCAAATACCAGCCATAACAGCAGGCCTAGGCAGGCAAATCCGCCCACACTTTGTACCCATTGCAAGATACCCGAGGGAACATCCACCCAGGATAAAGGGTCTCGTTCAACGAACAATGTTGCAAATATAAAGGAATCCATGTTTCAAAAGCTCCGGCTTTTCCTTTTGCTATACCCAAGCGAAATGTTGAGGTTATTTTGTTTTGACATCAGAAGGTAAAAACCTTCTGCCAGGATGAGCTTTGCTCTCTTCCACAATATGAAGGAAATAATCTTCCAAGGTGGTGGTCGGGTGCCCAAGGGAATCCAACTTTCCACCATGACGAGTCAGAACTTCTGTAAGTTCCCTGCGCAAAGTGTCATTAATTTGCAAGCCGCTCGCTCTAAGCTCTAGCCTGTTTACATCTTGCAATAGTTCTTTTACATTACCATAGGCTTGCAACTCGCCTAAATTTAGAATGGCAATTCGATCACAAATATCTTGTACATCTTCCAATCGATGGCTGCACATGATGACTGTTTTGCCTTGATCGCGGAGTTCGACAATCAGGTTTTTCATCCAGCGGGCGCCTAGGGGGTCCAAACCGGAAGTGGGTTCATCCAAGATCACAAGATCTGGGTCGTTGATCATTGCCTGGGCCAGGCCAATTCGTTGCCTCATCCCTTTTGAGTATTCTTTAAGGATGCGTTTGCGGTTTGATGTCAAACCAACCCGTTCGATCCATTCTTTTGAACGATCGTTTCTGGTCTTGGCGTCCATGTTAAATAATCTGCCATAAAAATCTAATGTCTCTTCAGCATTAAGGAAGCGGTAGAGATACGATTCTTCGGGCAGATACCCAATGCGTTCGTTTTTTGTAACATCGGCTGCGGGCTTGCCAAATACAAACGCTTCGCCATCGGTTGGGAAGAGCAGGCCTAAAAGCAGTTTGATGGTGGTGGTTTTCCCAGAGCCATTTGGCCCCAGCAAACCGAATATTTCACCTTTTTTGATTTCGAGGTTTAAGGCACGCAGAGCAGTATGCTTTTGGCGGCCCCAAAAATCGCGGTACACTTTTGTAAGCTTGCGGGTTTCTACGATTACTTCACCAGACATGAACACCTCTATTGCACTTGTTTCCTGAAAAATATTAAACAGATCAATCTGTCAAAATTTCTCAATATACCCAAACACATATTGATTGAGTGTCTACAGTATTTTGTAGCCTATAAATCCTTCTTCCTTGTCACTTCCAAGTTATCCTAATGCTACCAACGACGGAGATCAAGTAATAAGAAAAGGATCTTTTAAAGAAATGATATTTTACTTGTAAATGGGTAAGCGATGTGAAGATTTGGAGAGTATTGCATCGTGATAACTATACGCCAAACGACTGTTTCTTAAGCTTGAATTTAACTTGTGTAATTAGCAGTAAGGGATCCATTTTCCTTCGATGCTAAGTATTTCGTTTGGCTTGAACCCCGCTTTGTACTCGAGCGATTGGCACCCCTTAACATAATATCCCATGTAAACATGGGGGATGGCCCTTCTCTTTGCCTCATTTATCAACGTCATTACATTCCATATTCCCAACCCGTGCGAATAAAGGTTTGGGTCGTGAAAAAAATAAATCGCAGATAAACCGCATTTTAGTCCATCCACATACCCCACACCGCAAAGTTTTCCGTTTTCACGATACATCCATTGCTCTACTGGAAAGGGGTTGTCTAGAAACGAGCTATCAAAAGAAAACTCGTCCCGATGTTCTTTAATGGGCCAATCCCTTGAAAATGACCTTTCTGCATGAAATCTGTCATAAAGATCCATGATCTCCTCGGAGAGGAATGGTTCTTTGATTTCTAAGGTGATGCGACCTTCATTTGCTTTGAAATTCCTAGCCTGACTTCGGTTTGGCTTAAAATCTTTTACAGGAATTCTTAACGATTTACACTCATTGCAATTTTCGCATCTGGGCCTGAATACTTGCCTGCCAAAGTGCCTCCATCCTGCTAGTAATCGTTGTTCATATTCGGCGCTCGACATCTCTATTATTAGATCGCATTCGGTTATGCTTTCTTTGTCTGCTAAGTAATGGCAGGTATCAGGTGGGGTTATAATATTCAACGATATTTGCATCTTGGCCTTCCATGGAAAGCAGTACTCGGTTTTAAATACTATTGCCTTGAACCTCAATCATTTCAAGGCAAGAATATTCATATGGCTGCCTTAAAGATTTGTGCTTTAAGGTTGCAGGATGGTTAAATTTTATAATTTAAAGGATCTTTTTTATGGCTTATCAGCATGAAGGATTATGCAAGCTTGCGGAATTTTGTGGTATTGAAAAAGGTTATTATGATGCGGGTGGGAAGTGGGTTCAGTCTTCTAATGAAGCATTTATCGCTATATTAAACCAGTTGGATATACCAATAAATCATCCGGATGAATCTCCACATTTTTTGCATTCAAAGTCGCTCATAGAGTGCTCTAAACCACTTGAACCCGTGAGTGTTTCCTGGTTTTCAGAAGAGCAGGGGTATGCAGAAATCCCCTTGCTCCTTCCAAAGGATGCATTCCAAGGCGTTTGCAAAGCTCGTTTAAATCTTGAAAATGGCACTCAGATAAATTGGGAATTCTCAACATTTGAACTGATTGCATCATCTACGAAGTCCGTTTTTGGTAACGCGTTTGTTACCCTCCAAATTGAAGTCCCACAAAAAATACCCCTGGGATGTCATCTTTTTAACATTGAAGGCCCATTCGGCAATTTTCAATCCGCCCTTTTGGCTGCCCCCAAGAAGGCCCATGGCGCAACTTTCGAGCGCCAACAAAGAAACTGGGGCATTTTTCTGCCCTTATATGCTGCAAAATCTGATCGGAACTTAGGTGCAGGCGACTTTACCGACCTTGAAAACCTTATCGAGTGGACGGCCAAGCAGGGGGGGAAAGTCGTTGGCACTCTTCCTTTGCTTTCTGCTTTTCTAGATGAACCTTGTGAAATTAGCCCTTATTCGCCTGCAAGTAGGTTGTTTTGGAATGAATTTTATCTCGATGTCGAAAGAATTGCAGAGTTCGAATATTCACCCGATGCCAGGAAGTTGTTTCAATCACCAGAGTTCCAGCGCGAAGCAAAAAGTTTAAGAGATTTGGATTTGGTTGATTATCCAAGGGTCATGAAGCTTAAAAGACGAGTCTTGGAATTACTGGTTCTAGATTTTCTGCAAACTGCCAATCCTGTTAGAAAAGCAGCATTGGATGCTTATATTGCCAAAAGACCTGAAGTCTTGGATTTTGCGCTTTTTCGTGCCAATGTTGAAAAATTCAAAGTATCTTGGCATTCTTGGCCCTCTGATTTAAATGCAGGCGCCTTAAACGATAACGATATCGACCCTTTGGTTCGGTATTATCACCTCCTTTCTCAATGGTGGGCTGAAGAGCAGATAACTAATGTTTCTGAAAAAGCTTTGCAATTCGGTGCCAGGGGGCTTTACTTGGATTTGCCCTTAGGAGTAAATGCTGATAGTTACGATGTGTTTAGGCACCGGGAGCTTTTCGCAATGGGCGCTTCAGGCGGGGCGCCCCCTGATAGTTTCTTTACCTTGGGGCAAGATTGGGGTTTCCCACCTCTTAGGCCTGATAAACTTTTAGACAACAAATTAACTTACTTGCGAAGTTGCCTTAAACACCATATGAAGCATTGCTCCATGCTTAGGGTGGACCATGTGATGGGTCTACACAGGCTTTATTGGGTGCCTAAAGGGCTGGGAGCCAAGAATGGGGCCTACGTTCGTTACAATTCAGCAGCTATGTATGCTGTTTTTAATTTGGAATCCCATAAACACAAGGCGTTAATCATTGGGGAAGATTTAGGAACAGTACCCCCTGCGGTTCGCCCGATGATGAAAAATCATGGTTGGCATCGGCTTTCTGTAGGGCAGTTTGAGGTAAACCCAATAAAGGGCAGGGTGCTTAATGAAACTCCTGAAGGGGCGGTTGCCAGTATAAATACTCACGATTTACCCACTTTTGCCTCTTATTGGTTGGGCACCGATATTGCTGAAAGAGTGGAAATGGCCCTATTAACAGAAGAAGAGGCACAACAGGAACAGAATGCACGAAAAATAATGCGTGAAGCCGTATTAAAGGAGATTGGTGCGGAAAACCATGAGGAAATTACTGAGTTAGATCAAGAAAAACAGATGGAAATGGTCTTGGGCAGTATCTTCGAGGAATTAACACAAAGCAATGCTGGTACAGTACTTGTGAATTTAGAAGACGCTTGGTTTAGCAGGGAACCTCAGAATGTACCCGGAACTTGGAAGGAAAAGCCCAATTGGAGGCATAAATCGAGGTTCAAAGATGCGGAATTAGACGGTGTGGCGTATTTAATGAAGATCGTGGGAAAAATAAATCGAGCAAGAAATAGCTAATTTTTAAGTGTTTTTTGAAGCTTTGCAAAAAATTTCTTAAGCTCCCCTTGTCTTGGGGCTCCACAGCCCTAAAAATCATTATGTGTACTGGATAAATGTTACGACACTTAGCCAGTAAACGACACAGAGCTTCCAATGGGAGCTTTTTCGGTCTTTGACAATTAGGCAGCGGTAAGAAGTTGCATCGCAAGATCAAACAACAAATTAGAGTAATCTAAGTCGAGTTGTTGAAAGTGAACTTTGCGAGAGCCTTTAGAATAGAGAGAACTTAAGGATCGTTACATTTGATTAATATTTTCTTAGCGGGAAGTATTAATCGTAATCTGGAAGTCGATTTTTGGTTTTTTTAATTCGTGGAAACATGAAGAGGAGAAGACGGGATCGATGCGTCCAAATTACTAAGGGCATGTGGGGGATGTCTTGGCACCAAAAGACGATGAAGGGCGCGGAAAACTGCGATAATCCCGGTGGAGCTGTTAAACAAGCGTTGAGACCGGGGTACCTGAATGAGCTTACACTGAATACATAGGTGTATGCGGCAAACTCGGAGAACTGAAACATCTCAGTACCCGAAGGAAAAGAAAGAAAAATCGATTCCGTAAGTAGCGGCGAGCGAAAGCGGAACAGCCTAAACCAACTGGAATTTCTAGTTGGGGTTGTAGGATCAGACTTAAGACTGAGTATACCTAACCAAAGCGTCTGGAATGTCGCACCATAGACGGTGAAAGTCCCGTAGGTAAAAGGTAGAGACAGTTTGTTTGACACCTGAGTAGGGCCGGCCACGTGGAATCCGGTCTGAATCTGCGGGGACCATCCCGCAAGGCTAAATACTCTTTGGTGACCGATAGCGAACAAGTAGCGCGAGCGAAAGATGAGAAGAAACCCGATAAGGGTAGGATAGTGAACCTGAAACCACATGCCTACAAGCGGTCGGAGCCCAGTGGCGCAAGCCCGGGTGACGGCGTGCCTTTTGCATAATGATCCGGCGACTTACCGTCATCAGCCAGGTTAAGCCGTTCTGCGGCGGAGCCGAAGCGAAAGCGAGTCTGAATAGGGCGAATGAGTTGGTGGCGGTAGACGCGAAACCACGTGATCTACGCATGGGCAGGATGAAGTGAGGGTAACACCTCATGGAGGTCCGAACTCACTAGTGTTGAAAAACTAGGGGATGACCTGTGCGGAGGATTGAAAGTATCATCAAACGTGGAGATAGCTCGTTCTCTCCGAAATAACTTTAGGGTTAACGTCGTGACAGATGGCATTGGGGGTAGAGCGACTGAATGCGCTGGGGGGCCTACCAGGCTACCCCTCGCAACCAAACTCCGAATACCAATGTACCTTATCACGGCAGCTAGACGGCGGGGGATAAGCTTCGTCGTCGAGAGGGGAACAACCCAGACCGCCCGCTAAGGTCCCTAAATCATGCTCAGTGCGAAAGGAAGTTGGATTCCTGAGACAGCCAGGATGTTGGCTTAGAAGCAGCCATCATTTAAAAAGTGCGTAATAGCTTACTGGTCGAGGAGTCCTGCGCCGATAATGAACGGGACTAAGCATGATACCGAAGCGGCGGGTATAGTAATATACGGTAGGAGAGCGTAGCACACTAGATTGAAGGGGTACGGACAACGAGCCCTGGACGAAGTGCTAGTGATCATGCCGGAACGAGTAACGATAAAACAGGTGAGAATCCTGTTCGCCGAAAACCTAAGGTTTCCTGGGGAAGGTAAATCCGCCCAGGGTTAGTCGGAACCTAAGATGAGGCCGAAAGGCGTAGTCGATGGACGGCAGGTTAATATTCCTGCACCGATTTTGTAGACAAACTGAGTGACGCTGGCAAGGAAAAGATCGGCCTGTTAGATTAGGCCGTCCCGAAAGGGCGAGGGCGTTTATGATCCCGAAGTCTTCGAATTGACAGACAAGAAAAACCTCAGCGCGGACGAAACAAAACGCCCGTACTAAAACCGACACAGGTAGGTGAGATGAATATTCTAAGGCGCTCGAGAGAACGCTCGTGAAGGAACTCGGCAACATAACCCCGTAACTTCGGGATAAGGGGTGCCCTCCTCCGGGAGGGCCGCAGTGAAAGGGGTCTAGCGACTGTTTACTAAAAACACAGGTCTCTGCGAAATCGTAAGATGATGTATAGAGACTGACGCCTGCCCGGTGTCGGCAAGTTAAGGAAGAGGGTTAGCCGTAAGGTGAAGCTCGCAACCGAAGCTCCGATAAACGGCGGCCGTAACTATGACGGTCCTAAGGTAGCGAAGTTCCTTGTCGGGTAAGTTCCGACCTGCATGAATGGCGTAACGACTGGACCACTGTCTCCACGAGCGACTCGGTGAAACTGTAGTTGTTGTGAAGATGCAACATACCCGCAATTAGACGGAAAGACCCCGTGAACCTTTACTGCAGCTTAGTATTGGGTTTAGAACCAGCATGCGTAGCGTAGGTGGGAGGCTTTGATCTAGGCGTTCAGGCGCCTAGGGAGCCAACAAATGAAACACCACCCTTGCTGTTTTTGAATTCTAACCCCGACCCATGAATCTGGGCGGCGGACAGTGCTAAGTGGGCAGTTTGACTGGGGCGGTCTCCTCCCAAAGAGTAACGGAGGAGTTCAAAGGTACCCTCAGCCCGGTCGGCAATCGGGCAACGAGCGTAAAGGTAGAAGGGTGCTTGACTGCGAGTCTCATCAGACGAGCAGGTGCGAAAGCAGGACTTAGTGATCCGGCGGTGCTGGATGGAAAGGCCGTCGCTCAACAGATAAAAGGTACTCCGGGGATAACAGGCTTATCTCCTCTGAGCGTTCATAGCGGCGAGGAGGTTTGGCACCTCGATGTCGGCTCATCGCATCCTGGGGGTGGAGAAGCTCCCAAGGGTTTGGCTGTTCGCCAATGAAAGCGGTACGTGAGCTGGGTTTAGACCGTCGTGAGACAGGTCGGTCCCTATCTGTTGTGGGCGTAGGATACTTGAGCAGTTTTTTCCCTAGTACGAGAGGATTGGGAAGGACGTACCTATGGTGTTCCTGTTGTCACGCTAGTGGCATCGCAGGGTAGCCACGTACGGCTCGGATAAACGCTGAAGGCATATAAGCGTGAAACCCTCTGCAAGATTAGGTATCCATGTTCTTAGAACGAAGACTCCTTGAAGACCACGAGGTTGATAGGCTGGGTGTGCAAGGCTAGCAATAGTCTTAGCTGACCAGTACTAATAGTCGATTGTTTGGACGCATTGATCCTTTTTTCTCTTCAGGTTCTCCAAATGTTTCCGCTTCTTACCGCTGCCTATTTGTCACGATCTTCCCGGTGAGCTTATCTAGATGGCCACACCCGTTCCCTTTCCGAACACGGCCGTTAAGCATCTAGAGCCAATGGTAGTCCGTCAAGGGCGAGAGTAGGTTATTGCCGGGTTTTTAAATAACCTCCCTTCGGGGAGGTTATTTTTTTATACCTCACTTTTCTTATTCATTTTTTTCATTCACATCATTATTTCTTCATTTTCCATTTCATCTTATATTTCGCATTCTCAACCAAACGAAACCCAACTTAATTCCCAAGGCCATCGTTTCGAGATTTCCCTTTCTCTTCTAAACTTTAAGTCCAAAGAAATAATTCCTATCATGGAAGTTCTCTGGGTCCACGACCTGATTCGCATGGATGGATGGATGGATGGATGGATGGATGGATGGATGGATGGATGGATGGATGAGTTTTATAAAAGTTTTTAATGCTTATAGATCTAGTTTGCAAGCGAAGGATGTTTCTTTTCAGTAACCGCATATTAATCCAGTGGTTCTCACTATTCGCCTTTGCAAATGTAATATTGTTTTTAAGCGCCACTGCAGTGCCTATTCTTACCCACAAATAATTTATTATACCGTGTGCATTAATGTCTTTCTGAGCCGGAAGTGATTACGACGGTAATAAATGATCTTCACTTAACACCTTCAAGTTAGAAAGGCCAAGGAAGGAAATCAAAAGAGCAATCTATCTGGTGTTTCTTTGCTGTTTAAAAGCATTCTTACCGCCAAGACGCAAAGAGCGCAAAGGAAGACAAGAAAGCCGGACTTGTCTGGTGGTTCTTAGCGGACTTTGCGTCTTAACGGTACAAATGTTTAGTTTTGGAGTTTTTCCGGGATGACTAATTTCGGATGGAGGAATCAGGTCAACAATCGCTGACGCCTCCGGTTCTGAAAGATATGTGGGTAAGAGTAAGCATTACGCTGGAGGAGTCGGCTTTTTCTTCACTGGTTGTATTTCAAGATTCCGCATTTTCACAGAGAATGATGAAAAAGGTTATTACCCGGGAACGGTGATCTACTAATTGGTGGGATTAAACCAATCCCTGAGCGACTAATAACGGCCATTTCGATAAGCTCACTGACGGGATAAGGAAAACCGACCCCTGATTTCCCGAATGGCCCAGCTTCGTCATTGTTAAATCTGGTCCCTGAGCTTGTCGGAGGGGCCTGCTTCATGTGCATTCGTTATTTTCGCCGTACGTTCTTTTTCAACTTCGCGTAGGCGGGGTTCCATTCTTATTTTTTCTTTCACTGCCCGTTTTACAATCAGGAAGTCGTACTTCGCTTGCGCTGGTATATATTAATCTTATCTACCTACTTGATGCCCATTGGTTAATGGGAGTAGCAGACGAAGCCAATGCGGGGACGAGACCGTTTTGCGCGAGGATCTCTTGTAGATTCCTGCCTTAAGTCTGGGTCTGCCTTGCGCCGAATTTTCCTTAGTATGAATGGTAACCTGTGCGCGTTTTCCGTTTATATTTAGCGGCCATTCTTTTCCTTGCTATTGGGAATTTAATTTGTCTTCAGGTTGCTGGTTTGTATTTTTAAAGTTTAGGCATTGGTATTTATGACACCCCATCAAATCGTTCTTATGATTTTTGATGTCTATAACAAGGTTGGGCATCGCCAGTATGGTGAATCGGTAACCGAATTGGAACATGCTCTGCAAACCGCGACCTTTGCAATGCAGTTCAATAGTTCAGATGCTATTGTGGTTGCATCACTTTTGCATGATTATGGGCATCTTCAACATGATGAAGGTGAAGATGTTGCGAGCCATGGTGTAGATATGCGCCATGAAGATCTGGGTGTGATAAAGCTGAAAAGGTTTTTTGGACCCGAGATATTAGAACCCATAAGGTTGCATGTTGCTGCGAAAAGATATTTGTGTCATAAAAGTAAAGCTTATATAGATGGCCTATCGCCTGCATCACGTCTTAGTCTTCAAATTCAAGGTGGGCCGATGTCTGCTGATGAAAGTGCTGAGTTTGAATCGAATCCTTTTTATAAATCTGCAGTCGAATTAAGGCGATTTGATGACATGGGCAAAGTTTCTGGGATGAAAACTCCAACTCTTGATAACTTCTTTTCCTTGGTTTTATCGTTTGTCAGATAGTGATTGCCTTCTAAACTACAATGCGTCTTGTTTTATCATTTAGTTGCCAAGCAGAGCAGTTGAATGTTGTTGGTTAGTTTGTTTTATAACATTTACAGTATGTTTCTGTTACTATTGGTTCATCGCTTTTGATAAAGAATAAATTTTTATTGGCGGGATTATGAGCGTGATGGGTTTTAAAAAGAGTGTTGTTCTTCTTTTTGCATTTGCAATTTGGTTCTTGATTGCAAGTCTTCATGCGTTTGAGGTAAAAGCACTTGATTCTTCTTTTTTTAAGACAAAACTAACCCGTGTTTCTTCAGTTATTGATTTGGCTTTTTCTAATTCTGTTACGAAACTTGATTTTCTGCTTGAGTGGTCGGATAAGGTTGAGCCCATTTTAATTAATACCGTTGCTTATGAAATTGAATCCAAATACGACGGGAAAACCCTTGCTCCTATATCCACTATGGGAAAGTCGTTTGCTCCGGTGGAAGGGGCTAAGAGTTTGCCTTTTGTGATAAATATCCCTTATTTGAAAAGGGGCAAGGGTGATACTTTTTCTATCCAAGGGAAAATCAAAGCTATAATCCCAGAGGGTTTTGAGCAAATCGAATTAGGCAGTCTTTCTAAATTGGTTGCAGAAGGTGTGAAAGATCAACCTGGAGTAATTAAAAAAGGTTCTTCTTCCAGTCTTAAAAAAGTAATAACAGGAACTACTAAAATTTCCTTTGGTATTCAGACAGAAATAGGGGATCAAGGGCCAGAGTTTGATACGAGCCAGAATTGGGCAGTACTCAACCAGTTAAAACTTGTTAACAAAAAGAATCTTAAAGAATGGACAGCGGATGGTTACATTGTTGAGATGATGGAAAATAGGACTGCATCTATTACGTATCACTTCTTGCTAAAAGATAAGGCATTGGGAGATTTTTCAGATTGGAACCTGATTTATAAGTCTGTTACAGCCATGAAGTATAAAGATATACCATTTCAATTTGATATGGTTCCAATCCCGTAGATAAATAAATTGTTTTAAAGATTAATAAGCAATCAAGCTGGGAGCAATTATTTGTTCAGTTGCTGGTTTTGCTTTTTGAGCAGAGTTCTCAGGAAGATTCCAAAGCCTGTAACAAGAGCGAAGGGCATGCCAGCCATTAAGTAAATACTTTTGTTAAAAGCTTTGGCCTCGTTGTATTGTTCTTCTTGGCTTGCTTCTGGGGAGTTTCGTGTTGCATCCCTGCAGTTGGGGCAAGCGTTTGCATTAAGATGTAATGCAAGGGCAAGAAAACCCGCAAGGCTTATTTTTAAAATGATTGATTTATTGATGTTCATAATTTTTTCTCGCTTAATACATTCTATAGAGCATCCAATAGACCACAACACCAGTAATAGAAACATAAAGCCAGATTGGGAAAGTAATGCGGGCGAGCCGCATGTGTTTGGAAAGATTATCTGTAATGCCATGGTAGGCGGTAATTAGGATCATGGGGGTGACAATAATTGCAAGGATGGTGTGTGAAATGAGGATGGTGAAATAAAGGTAGCGGATGATATCTGGGGCCGCAGGGTTTTTGTCACGAAAACTGGTTGCAACCCCGCCTTTGACAACCAGATGGTAGTAGAGGTAGGAGGCTAGAAAGATTGCGGATACTGCAACAGCGGTCAGCATAAAAGCAGAGTGAAGCTTTTTGTTTTTGCCTACTTTGATTGCTAAAAAGCCAGCGATGATTAATAAGCCTGCCAAGCCGTTAAGGCTAGCATTCCACCCTGGGCAAATGAATTGGTTTAGGAACTCCACGGTCTTATTTCTCCAGGGAAAGTGTAACAATATGAGCTTCAAGAGCTTTGATTTTATCTTCGAATTTATCAACCGTGGTGCCTTCAGGCGTGGTGGGTGTGCCTTCAAAATAGCCCCTGATATGTCCAGCCTTGTCAATGAGAACGATTCTAGGGCTATGGATGAACTCATTGCCGGGTTTTGACTGCTCGGCTGAGTTATGGCCGACCGCGAGTCGGAATTTTTCTTTAATTAATTTATGTAGATCGTCTTCTTTGCCTGTAAGAAAGAGCCAGCGTTTGGGGTCTGCTCGGAAGTTTTCAGCGTAAAGGTTTAATTCTTTGGGGTTATCGCGTTCAGGATCAACGGTGAAGGTAACAATTCGCAGGTCAGCAATAGCCTTTAGTTTTTCCTGTAAGCGGGCAAGGGTGGCGCAAACTTGAGGGCAGGGGCCGGTGCAGCGGGTGAAAACAAAAGATGCTAGCCATACTTTGCCTTTAAGGTCGTCTTGAGAAATCTGTTCACCATTGCGTTCAAGGAAAGAGAAATCTCCTACGGTGCCAAAATCTTCAAGTTTTTCGGTGGTGCTCTTTTTATTAGTACAGCCGAGCACAAAGATGAGTGAAAAGAGAATCAAATAAGAATAAAGGTAAGACTTCATGGGCGTTACCTTTGGCGATAAAAAATTGTATCTGGGAGGAGGCCGGCAATCAAAAAGCAGCAGAGTAAAGCCGTTGGAAGGATGATGAACCAGACGTTTTTAACATCGCGTTTAAGGTGCATGAAGTTTAAACCTGCAAGAACGACTTGAAAGCAGATGACTCCAAGGATTGCAAAAAGCCTGGTCTTGTTTTCAAGATAAGCCCCGATGATAGGAAGCAGTAGCGCATTGAATGCAAGAACAGTCGCGGTAATAAACAGCAGGATTTGGCTATCAGAATGTTCTTTGTGTTCCATGTTTGTTGCCTAAAGGAAATAAATAATCGGATAAAGAACAAGCCACACGAGGTCGACAAAATGCCAATACAGGCCTGTGACTTCCAACGTACCTTCCATGGATTGCATATTGCCAAAAAGGCCTTTTACAAAGATTCCTAGCATGAATGCCAACCCAAATAATACATGGATTGCATGTACGCCTGTAAGTGCAAAGTAGCAAGAAGCCCATAAATTCCCGTTAGGGATTGCGGGGGGCAGGTGCAATTGGGGGTACTCTGCCAGTAAAATATTTACTTTTTCGCCGACTTGCGCAGGGGATAAAGGCCTCATGTAATCGTTTTGGGAATCTTTCCCATCGAGGGTAAGTTGATAAAGTCCGTAAGCATTTTTTATGACATCGGATTGATCTTTTAGATTGTCATTGTTGACCCCTGCGCAAATGATCCGTAATTGTGCCTGTACTTTACGAACATAGGCGAGGCCATTTTGCTGAAGTAGTTTTTCTCTTTGTATAGACATCCCCGGTAAGCATTCCCCGATATTACCAGGGATGATGCCGTGTGAGAATTTTCCTTTGTATTCAAAACCTTTGACGCCAAGAAAAACAGTTCCAAGGATAAGGGTTGTGCCAAGGAAAAATAGGGAAGAGGAAACTTTATGAGCTTTTAGGGCATTGATGGAAAGAAGAATAGCAAGGCTACTGCAAATCAAAATAACGGTGTTCATAGCACCAAGCCAAGGTTCCACGTGAACGGTTTTTTGGTTGGGCCAGTGAGGAATTCCAGCACCAGGGATTGGGGCACTTTCTCTCAAGAGCATGCAAGTTGCGAGTAACCCGGTAAAGAACATGACTTCCGTTGCAAGAAAAAGCCACATGGCTAGCTTGCCATTGCTTATAGGAAGATTGGTTGTGGTGTTCTCGCTAACAATCATGATGAATCCTTACCGGCGGAACAAAAGATTAAGGGTGTGGTCAATAAGGAGTAAAGCCCAGATACCCGGGAGGTAAATTAAGGAAGCTCGCATGACACTTCTGGCATTTTGCATGCTTCGTTCTTTATGAAATTTTAAAGTGGGGATTAGGAAAAAGATTCCTAATAGAACAGCGCCCATGAGATATAGCGGACCAGCAGCTTGGATCAATATCGGGAAAAGGCTGACAGGGATAAGAGCTAGGCAGTAGGCACGCATTTGTAGGGATGTTACATCGCCTGATGGATCAAAAGAGGGAAGCATTTTGTGGCCGCCCTGCGCGTATTGATCTCTATAAAGCCAAGCGATGGCGAGGAAGTGAGGAATCTGCCAGACAAAAAGAATCATGAAAAGTGCAAGGCCCTCAGGGTCGAGAGTGCCCCTAACGCCAACCCATCCAATAAGTGGCGGCATAGCCCCGGGAATAGCACCGATGAGTGTATTCCAAGTGGTGAGTTGTTTAAGTGGTGTGTAAATAAGCACATAAGAAACCAAGGTGGAGAATGCGAGTATTGCGGTAAGGATGTTAGGTACGGTGACCAATAGATAAGCTGTGCCACCCAAGCCAAGAAGCATACCGAAGAGAAAAGTTTCAAGGGGTTGCAATCTGCCTGCGGGTAGGGGCCGATTTTGGGTGCGCTGCATAAGTCCATCGGTGCGTCGTTCCCAAAGGTGGTTCAAAGCACCTGCACCTGCAGAAACCATGGTTGTACCGATGACGGTATTTAAGACGACAAGAAGTTCAGCGCCTCTAGCGCCAGCGTAAAGGCCTCCAGCAGCTACTGAAAATAAAACCATAGCAGAGATGCGAGGCTTGGTCAGGTCGAGAAAATCCATGGCCCGGGATTTGGTTCGGGCGGGGAGTTTCAATTCTAAAGTCGCACTAGCTTTCATTCTGTAGCCCTTTGTATTTTGCAACCTGACTTATTCTTAATGCTGCGGCAAAGGCGATGGCTAAAAGCAAAGCGCCGGTCAATGCATGTAAGGTGCGAACGGTAGCTTGTCCAAAAGAAACAGCTTCCTGAATCAAAGGTTTACCAGTTGCGAATTTGCCAAGGTAGGCCTCAACACCCAAAATCACCTGAACAAAAACAACCAAGCCCAAGAGTATGGTGTAGGGTTTGAAAAAGGCGCGGGCATAGGTTGAACCAGCCATCCTGAGCGAAAGCCAAGCTACAATTCCAAAAACGATGAAAGCGCCAATCATGTGTAATCGTTGCGCCCAAGGTTGACCTCCGTGCCTTACGATTACAGCCCATGCAAGCTGAAATAAAAGAGCGACTACAAGTGCCCAGCCGATGAATGGGAGGATTCGTTTTTCTTTGTCTTCAAGTTTTGGAAAACCACCGGGGAAAGTTGCAAGGATAGCTGTACCAGCAACCAGTGCGAAAACCATCTGCCCGGTTGCGCCATGAATAGTTGCAAGTTCTGGGCCGACCAAAGCATGAAGGTAAACTCGGAGTC
>Ga0208482_1000097_pt1 | contig 27631 bp, 20 predicted proteins | sample LakMenEpi26Sep10_FD_150737 | JGI IMG/M metagenome (GOLD analysis project Ga0208482, IMG submission 150737) | Freshwater microbial communities from Lake Mendota, WI - 26SEP2010 deep hole epilimnion (SPAdes) | ecosystem: Environmental > Aquatic > Freshwater > Lake > Epilimnion/Euphotic zone ... | reverse complement strand
CAAGGATTTGCTGAGCAGCCCCCAAATACATTTCAAGATGAAGGGGCGAAAGGGTTAGCGCACCACCGTTATTATCGAACCCTGCCGCTGGTGGATCCTGGGGAAATGCAGAAGGATCAAAATCAACGCCTACAAGATCTGCAATCGTATTTTTGTATTCACTGCGATTAAGCCTGCGTAAAATCGGCGACCTTTCCCGCTTGACCAACTCCGCAGCAACAGCTTGTTCAGTAATCCAATCAATTACGGATGCAACAGCCTTGGGGTCGGGTTGTTTTTCCTTTTTCGGGGGCATCTCATGGCTGTTAAGGACATTAACCACTTCCCGCCATTTGGATCGAGTTGCAGGGTCAGAAAAATCAATCGATAAAAGTTTGGGATCGGTGGCGAAGCTTCCTTTGGGTTTTTCGCCCGTATGGCACTGGTTGCAATGTAATTTAAAAAAGGGGGCCAAAACCCGGTCATACCCGGGTTGATCACCCGCTGCAGCCAACTCAAAAGTATCTGCACGCATCAAAAGCGTAATAATCGTTAAAATGCAAAATAGGCGAAGACGCATGGCTAAGAAAATCTCCAGAGGAGGTGTCACTTTTCTCACATAAATTCGATAAATACGTAGATAATTGTAGCATGATAATTATCTTAAAAAACAAGCAAACCTTCAATATTCCGCTGGTGCTTTGAATTGCCCTAAGTTAAAATAATAATTAACTGCCTAGGGTCCTGTTTCTTTATTCCAACCAGATAGATTCATGAATACCAAAACCATTCAAAACACGCTTAAGATTTCCATGATTGTTTTAATGGGCCTGTTTTTCATGCCTTTGGAGTCCAAAGGTGAAGAAAAGATGCTTCCACCAGAAACATCCATCGAGAAGGCAATCGACTATTACATCGAAGCCTCGTGGAAGGAAAAGAAGCTGAAGCCCGCAGTTGCAGCTGATGATACTGTTTGGCTTAGGCGCGTCAGCCTGGATCTTGCAGGTAGAATCCCAACCGCCTCTGAAGCCAAAGCTTTTGCTGAAGACAAAGATCCCACCAAAAGACAAAAAACAATCGAAAAGCTGATTGCATCGCCCTTGCATCTAAGGCATCAGGCTCAGGAAATCGAAACATTCCTTACAAATGGTACCAAGGGTGCCATGAGTGAATACCTGACCAAGGCAATGACTGAAAACCGTTCGTGGGATCGCATTTTCAAAGAAATCATCTTGGCAGATGAATCCGATGCATCGAATAAAGGGTCCAGCGATTTTCTTAAAACACGCGTCAAAGATTTGGACAGACTCACCAATGATGTAAGCGTGGCATTCTTTGGCGTGAATGTTTCATGCGCCCAATGCCATGATCACCCTTTGGTTGCAGATTGGAAGCAAGATCACTTCTACGGAATGAAAGCATTCTTTTCGCGAACTTATGAAGTGGGCAATTTCCTTGCAGAAAAAGAATATGGCGTAGTGAAGTTCCTGCCTAACAAAGGAAAAGAAAAACAAGCAGACTTCATGTTCCTTACAGGCAAGACAGTAAAGCCTGCAGGCATGACCGAACCCACCAAAGAAGAACTGAAAAAAGAAAAAGAGATGGTAGAGGAATGGAAGAAAAACAAAACCCAACCACCCAAACCTAAAAACTCGACTCGGGCCATGTTGTTAGACCTCGCATTAAGCAAGGGAGATCAAGATTTCTTTGCCAAGGCTTTTGTAAACCAAGTATGGAACCGTTTTTATGGGTTTGGATTGGTAATGCCCTTGGATCAGATGCATTCAGAAAATCCCCCCAGTCATCCCGAATTGATGGACTGGCTGGCCCGGGACTTCGCAAATAATGGTTTTAACATCCCAAGATTGGTAAAAGGGATGGTTTCCAGCAAGGTTTATGGCCTATCGAGCCGATATGAAGGGGAGAGCACACCGCTGGCAAAAGATTTTGCAATGGCGCGCTTAAAGCCTTTAACCCCAATGCAGATGGGGGTTTCGCTGCGCCTAGCAGGCCAATTCCTCACCGGAAATGATCAGGAAAAGAAGGTGGATGAAATTTCCCGTGGTTCCAGAGGACTAGCAGATCAGTTTGCCCAACCTACCGAAGATTTCCAAATCGGAGTTACCGAAGCATTATTCTTCAGCAACAGCAGTCGATTCCAGACAGAATGCTTAGGAGAAGGAAAAGACAAATTGGTAACAGCAATGACCAGCCTTGCTACCCCTGAAGAACAAGCAGACCTTGCGGTTTGGAGTGTTTTATCGCGCGGAGCAACCTCGGATGAAAAAGCGGTTATCGCAGGTTATTTGAAAAAACATGGTGCTAATGCGCAGGATGCCAGCAAGCAGGTTTTATGGTCTTTGATGGCAAGCCCCGAATTCAGATTTAATCATTAAAAAGAAAGCGAGTCTCTTCCCATGAATAAGATTCGGAAAAATTATTGTGGCTCGAATGAACATAATGTATCCCGCAGACAGTTTTTAGGAACTGCAGCAAGCGGCATAGCAGGTTCATCCTTTTTGGCCCAAAACGCATTATCTGCTGAACTAAAAAAACAAGGCAAGAGTATGATTCTCTTGTGGCTTGCAGGGGGCGCCAGCCAGTTCGAAACATTCGATCCCAAGCCAGGCGCAATTACCGGTGGACCTTTCCAATCGATTCAAACTTCGACCCCCGGTGTGCGCATTTCCGAACTTATGCCAAAGATGGCTGCACGCTTTAAAGATACCTGCGTGATTCGTTCGCTGAACACCAAGAATGGCGATCACGGTAGCGCATCGCAATTGATGATGCGGGGCCGTAAGGATGAAGCCTCATTAAAGTACCCCGATATGGGTGCAGTTTTGGCACGCGAGTTAGGCAAGCCTGAAAGCCAGGTGCCTGATTATGTTTCCTTCTATCTGCAAAGCGAAGGTCGCAACTTCTCGGGCAGCGGATTTTTGGGCGCTCGCTTTGGCCCTATGGAACTTTCCAAAAGTGTAATGCCTGAAAACATCAATAAGCCTGATCATATCAGCGAAATTGATTTTCAAGATCGCTTGGCACTTCGCAACTTGTGGAGCAAGAACTTCGAAAAAGGAAGATCATCAGGCACCCTTGCCAGCCATCAGCAAGCTTTTCTAAGAGTCAACGGCATCATGGATAGCCAAAAGCTTTTCGATGTGGCCAATGAACCTCAGAAAATTCGCACTCAATATGGGCCAACCCAGTTTGCAGAACAGGTTCTTATTGCTCGCAGACTGGTTGAATCTGGTGTGCCTTTCGTTCGTGTTGGTAGGGCTTGGTGGGATAGCCATGGCCAAAACTTTGAAACCCATCAGGAACTTGTTCCCGAATTGGATCATGTAATGGCAACCTTGCTTACCGACCTTGAAGATCGGGGCATGTTGAAAAACACACTCGTAGTAACGCTCTCTGAATTTGGCAGAACTCCTGGAATTAATTCCAGCTTGGGTCGCGATCACTTTGCCAACGCTTGGAGCTGCTCGCTTTCTGGTTGTGGGATCAAGGGTGGTTCAGTGTATGGCAAGACCGATGAAAAGGGTGACAAGGTTGTGGAAGGCGAAATTGGGGCAGCAAGCCTCTTCGCAACCATCTACAAAGCATTGGGCATCAATCCCCAGAAGAATTATTATGTTGGCTCGCGCCCTGTACCACTTACCGACCCAGGCACCGAACCTGTCAAGGAAGTATTGGCATAACCCTTAATCGAGGCAATCATGAATTACACAAGTTACAAGGTTGATAAGAATCTGGGCAGGCAGGATATTCTTTTCGCAGTAGCCCGTATTCCAAACTCCACCAAAGCCTATGTTGCTGGCTCGGATTTAAAAATCCATGAAATCGATTTTGCTAATGCTAAGCCCGATATTCGCTCCTTCCCAGCGCATTCCAGCTACATCACCGCATTGATTCTCAAGGATGACACCTTGGTTTCTGGTGGTTACGATGGCAAGCTTTCGTGGTGGAAAGCCTCCACGGGCGAAAAGATCAAAACTTTGGATGCTCATAAAAAATGGATCAGGCAAGCTGCGGTTAGCCCCGATGGCAAGCTCTTCGCCTCGGTCGCAGACGACATGGCACTGCGGATCTGGGATATCAAAGACGCAAAGATGGTACGCGAGATGACGGGCGAACATAAGCCGCTCACCCCCAACGATTTCCAATCCATGCTTTATGCCTGCGCCTTCAACAGCGATGGCAAACTAGTTGCGACCGCTGATAAAACCGGACATATCGTTGTTTGGGAAACCCATACGGGCAAGAAAGTTGCAAGCATGGAAGCACCCATTATGTACACTTGGGATCCCAATGCCCGCAGGCATTCCATCGGCGGGCCCAGATCCGTTGCTTTCTCGCCTGATTCGAAACTGCTCGCAGTGGGCGGCACAGGAAAAATCGGCAACATCGATCACTTAGAAGCCAACGGCCGCATCGAAGTTTTCAATTGGGAAAAGAGCGAACGCGTTCATGAGTTTGTAACTGATAAATCCAAGGGCTTGGTCGAACACCTCGAGTTTCATCCAGAAGGCAACATTCTTTTGGGTGCGGGTGGGGCAGGCGAAGGCTTCCTAGCCTTCATCGATCTGAAGGAAAAGAAGGTCGCTCATCAGGAAAAAGCTGCAATGAACATCCATGCTATTGCAAGCACCGATGGCATGAAGTCACTGCTGGCAGTTGGCCATCACAAGATATTGCACTTTAAAACAGCATAGAACTTTTTAGTTCCGCTAATAATAAAAGCCCCGAGCAACAACTTGGGGCTTTTGTTATTTTAACTGCTTCTGTTAATAATCCGTTATGATCTGACCGTCGCTGCGTTGCGCTAAAAGCGCAAGGGTTGCAGTTGGTATTCCGGGAATCAGTGCCCGAACGCTGGCATCACAGAAAACAAACTGAACCACGCCGGAATGATAACTGCCAAACATGGAAGCATGGTTCGCCGTGGCCAAGGCTGAAGAATCGGTGGGGCTGGTTGCCAAGGGATAACTAGGGCCTGCAACGCGGGTAAAATGCCATTCATGGTCGCCATTGTAAACGGAACCATCTCCCCCACCGCTTCCAATCCCAACTCCAAACCATCTTGAAGGAATATGCTTTTCCCCAATAAGAAGGGTGTTACTGGTTCCATCAGAAATATTGTTAAAGCTAAACTCGCCCATAATACTACTATTGGGCGATCTTTTAGACATGCCATTAGCACCACTGCCATCACGCCAATCGACCCACCCACCAACCCCTGCAACTGCAGTGTATCTTTCCTGACTACCAGAAACGGTATTGTAATCAGAACAGGCACCAGATGGGCTTTCCCCTGAGGTGCTAACACGGGTTGTTCTGGCGAAGGAAGGGCAGAAGAAAGATTTTACTTCCTTAAGGCGCGGATCGCCATTGGTTGTCGGTTGCTGATAGTACTGCTTGGTGGTATCAAATTGGTTATAAAGATTTTCTTGCTCCATGTAGGGCAGAATTAAAACCGCCCAAGTCAAACCGGGATCAAAGGTACGGGAAGGTGGAAATACTCCGAAAGTATTATGAAAACTGTGAATCGCAAGGCCCATTTGCTTGAGATTATTCTGACAGGTGGATTTTGAAGCTGCTTCACGAACTTTTTGCACTGCTGGCAAAAGCAATCCTATAAGAATGGCGATGATTGCAATCACCACCAAAAGTTCGATCAGGGTAAATCCTATTCTGGGAGCCTTCGTTTTCATAATGTTCTCACAAAAATGATGCGATTAAATAAGCCACTGTTTCACAATTCGCTCGATTTATTTACCGACTGCAGTTAGAAACAAAGAATATTTCTGTTCAAAGCTGTAGCAATGAGTCATTATTGTTATATTGAAATGAATTCCTAAATATGACAATGCTAATTAATTGATTTATTTTGAAAGGTTTAACGCCATGAATCGAAAATCTATTTGTTTACTCGTACTTTTATCAGGTTTAATTGGTTGTGATACCAATGAAAAGCCAGTATTTCCAGTTTATCCTGTCAAAGGTACTGTGAAATACGCTGATGGCAAACCCCTTACCGATGGCTGGATCGAGTTCACCTCGCAAGCTGGCGAAACCAAAGGCCGTAATTCCAACAGCAAGATCGACAAGGATGGCAGCTTCGAAATGGAAACCTTTGCCCGAGGCAAGGGAGCATACGCAGGCCCCGTAACCGCAGTAATCAGCGAACCTGCTTCGGAATTCGATCCTGAAACCGGCGGTGTAAAAAACTCAGGCGTCAAAGTTCTTGAGAAATACAAGAACTATGAAACCAGCGGCTTAAAATTTGACATCGAGAAAAAAGATAACACCCTCAATATCATCATCGATCGAAAGTAAAACCCTTGTTTGACTCTGGTTTCCATTCACTCCCGTCTCTTTGATTACAGAGTCAAGCACCCATGCTGAAGGCAGATTAGAAATCTCCAGCTTCGAATAAAACGATGGCGCAATTCCATTCAAACCTTAATAGCACCAAGCCTTTGGCTCGATCCACCTAGGGCAAGGCGCAATAACATTTCACTTGGTTTTAATTGCAATCTAATGGGATTGCAGTCATATTGAGTTCAGGCTTTTACTATTACGATTTAAGCCAACCTACCCGAAGTTGTTTTAGGATGCTTCACCATGAAAAATTTTATCTTCTCTTTGATTACATTTTCCCTTTTAAACACCTTGGCTTTCGCCCAAACGGGAGTATTTAAAGCTGGCGCATTTGCCCAAGATATCTCGCCTGAAGAATTGCCTATTTCTATTAATGGCAATATGAAAGATGGAAAAGCAAACATGGTGCATGATCGCATTCATGCGCGCTGCATTGTTCTCGATGATGGCATAACCAAGCTGGCTTTGGTGGTGTGTGATTCGTGCATGATCCCACGTGAAGTTTTTGATGCTGCAAAAAAAGCAGTCGCTGATAAAATCGGCATCCCTGCAACCAACATTCTTTGCTCTGCAACGCATACCCATTCAGCCCCCACTGCAACCGGGGTTTTTCAAAGCGAACCCGAGAAAGATTACCCTGCGTTTCTTTCGAAAAAAATCGTCCAGGGTATCCTCGAAGCTCATAAAAGAATGGTGCCCGCGCAAATCGGCTGGGGCGTTACCTCTGACCCAACCCAGGTTTTCAACCGCAGATGGTTCATCAAACCGGGGCAGATGAATACCAACCCCTTTGGCGAAACAACAGACAAAGTCATCATGAACCCCGGGTTTCAAAATGCCCGCGTTGATACATCTGCAGGCCCTACAGACCCCGAAGTTTCCGTTCTTTCCCTAAAAACAAAAGAGGGCAAACACATCGCCCTTCTTGCAAACTATAGCCTTCATTATGTGGGCGGCTTCCCAGCTATCAGTGCAGATTACTTTGGTGCCTTCGCTGAATCCATTGGCGTTCTTTTAGATGCGGATCGCTCTTTTGTTGGCATCATGAGCAACGGCACCAGTGGCGATGTGAACAATGTCAACTTCGCAGCCATGGCACCCGGTAAGCGAGAACCAGGCGAGCAAATCCGTGTAGTTGCCAACAGCGTCGCAAAAGCTGCTCAAAAAGCAGTGGCCAACATCAAGTATAAGAATCATGTTTCCCTCGCTTCTGAACAAAAAGAACTTTTACTAGGCGTTAGGCAGCCTTCCAAAAGTGATTTGGAAAAGGCAAACGAGATATTAACCAAGGCGAATAAAACTGTTTTAGATACCATGACTGAAATCTATGCACGAGAAACCGTGCTGCTTTCTAAATACCCTTCACAGGTTCCTGCAATCATCCAGGTAATGCGCATAGGCGATCTGGGTATTTGTGCAATCCCTTGCGAAGTGTTTACGGAAATAGGATTGGGACTCAAAAAAAAAAGCCCCCTCAAACAAACCTTCACCATCAGCTTGGCAAATGGATACAACGGGTATCTGCCCACGCCTGAACATCACAAACTGGGTGGTTATGAAACCTGGCGGGCTCGTTCGAGTTATCTGGAAACAGAAGCCTCAGTAAAAATCACTAACACTTTGATGGGCTTGCTCGAAAAAGTGAAGAAGTAATCACACGGATTTGAATGCCTTGTTAATTGATGGGTTTAAACATAGCAAAACCGCAAACTTTAACAAAAAAATGTGATTGTTCGATTTATTTTAGCACTTAACTCCTGCAATTGATTCAGCATGAAATAATGGAAAATCCATCAAGATTATTGTTTTAAGCAAAATACTCTTCACCATACTCTTCACCACCTTCTCCTAGGCGTTATAAGTAATTCAACCAATTGACATTGCAGGGTATGCTTTGATTGTTCCGAAGTTATCTCTTGAAAGCATCATCACTTGTGCCCACGGGCATCGGGAAGATTCCTTGGGGGGAATTATGATGATGGTGTTTCAAACGAGATAACCCATGCTAAAAATTCGATCTTTATTTTTTGCATCTATTTTTGCATCGACCTTGGTTGGTGGCTTCGCAGTCAAAGCAGAAACCCTGCCGATTGCAACCACCCAAGCTCCAGCCCCTTTTGCAGCACAACCTGCCAACCGATATTGGAATCTTAGACAAACCCCGATCACCGATGTGGTGCGAAAAGTTCGTGGCGCAGTGGTCAACATCCAAAGCGAAAAGCCTGCAAGCAGTGATGACTTTTCCATGATAGGTTCAGCTAAGAGCAATATCAATGGCATGGGTACCGGTATCATCATTGATTCGCGGGGGTACATTATTACCAACAACCATGTGGTTGAAGATGTTTCAATTTTGCGTGTCAGGCTTTCTGATAACACCCAACTCCCAGCACAGGTTATTGCACGCGACCCAGAACACGATCTCGCTCTTTTGAAAATCGATGCCAAGAAAAATCTTCCCGTAATCACGCTTGGCACCGCATCCGACCTGATGGTTGGCGAAACGGTAGTGGCAATCGGTAATGCCTATGGTTATGAACATACGGTAACGGTTGGCGTTGTAAGCGCAACCCGAAGAGATGTCAGCCTGAACAAAGAAATCTCCTACAAAGGGCTGATTCAAACCGATGCGAGTATCAATCCGGGGAATAGTGGCGGGCCATTGGTGAATATTCATGGCGAATTAATCGGAGTGAATGTTGCGATTCGTGCGGGTGCCCAAGGGATTGGGTTTGCGATTCCCGTAGATACGATGGTTCGGATTTCCGGTGAATTAATGGGAAGTAAACGGGGCAATGTAAAACATGGGGTTGGCCTTCGTAATGAAGTGAAGTTAGAACAAACCGATGGTATCCGCAGGGCAGCCATGGTTGATGCGGTGGAAGGTGGTAGCCCGGGTTCACGCGCTGGTATCAACAAAGGTGATGAACTTCTTGCGATTGAAGATTTCCAAGTCAAATCGAGCCTTGATGTGGAACGCGCCTTGGTTGATAAATCCCCAGGCGACAAAGTGGTTTTTCACCTCCGCAGGGATGGCTCTGAACAGAAAGTCGAAGTGACATTAGAACCAGGTAAACCTGTGGTTGCAGTTGCTGAAGTGGTTTGGCGCAGAATTGGTTTAAAGGTTCAAACCATTGGCTCTGATGCTGTTGCTAAGGCAAACAATCAATTACATGGCGGATTATTGATTACTGAAATAAGGCCGGAGAGTGTTGCTGCCCGTGCAGGATTTCAAAAAGGCGATATCTTGGTGGGCTTACACCAATGGGAAATGATCAGCATCGATAATATTTCGTTCGTGCTGAATCACCCTGAACTTCCTACTTTTCAACCCGTCCGATTTTTCATCGTAAGGGCAGGCCAGGTACATCGAGGCTTCCTACCACACATCGATTAACAATTAAAATGACCCCTTTTACAACGCACTGATCAAGGGATGATTTCAAGGGATTTGGACAGCACCTTCATTGATTTTTCCTGCGCTGCAATAATTTTCTTCTGAGCCATAGCAACCATTTCCAATGATTTTTCGCGATTTTTCACCATAGCCACCACAGTATCTGCAACCTTATTTCGGTCTGATTCCTGATCCATGTTGAACAACCAATCTTTCAACCCAATATCCTGCCACATGAAACCCTTACTAGTTTGTTCAGCCCATCGACATACAATTGCAGGCACTCCATTTCCTATACACATGATTGGTGAATGCATTTCGTTCCCAAACAAGCCAAGAGATTTCTTGTAAATACTGATGGCTTCATCGGGCTTCCAAAACTGTTTACGTAAAACCACTCTTTTACGAACAGCTTCTTCCAACGGTTCATAAAGCAACTCTTTCCCTACTTCCATTTGGCTGGCATCTTCCGGGCAAAGAAGAACTTTATGGTCGGTTTCTTTGATCAGCCTAATGATGGCATCACGCAATGGTTTATGATCCTGTTCCTTTTTTAATTGATTCTCCCTGTCCTTCCGCTCATCCTCTGCAGATTTGACTTTATCGTGTATTTTCCAATAGGGAGTGTAACGCAGTCGGGGAATGCAACAAACAAACCTACCTGTTTCGAGTTGATTTTCAGCAAGGAATTTCAGTGCAGTAGGTTCATCTTTCAAATCGGTTGCAAATGCGCCATCTGGTGCAAAGTCGAGGATTGGACATTTTACATTCTTGGATTTTGCCAAAGCTAAAGAGACAGAGTCACGAAAATATACAAACCTAGCATTGTCCATCAACTCCATCCCTGCAGGATCAATGGATGAAACAGTCACCCCCAAAATGCCATAGGGCTTGGATGTTTGTTTGCGCCAAAGCTGAAGAGTTTTGGTACCCACAATCGAAGGCCCGGACCCGTGCAGTAGAAAACCACATTTTTCCAATGCTTCTTTCTGTTCCGTTTCCGTTTGCAAAATACGAAGAGATGGGAACCTCGCAAGCAACATTTCCTTCACCCCATTGTTGACATTGGAAGGCCAGAGCCAGACTTTTTGATCCGGGAAATATTTTTGGAGAAGCGTTAGCATACCGGGCGTGTGCGCAACATCACCAATATTTACGGTTTGCCAAGATGATCTTAATAACAAGGGCGCTTTGCTTCCGGGCAAGGCTGCCAATGCAGGAAAAGCTAGGCAACTCCCCAACCACTCTCTACGATTTAATTGAAGCATGAAAAACCTCGGTAAATAGATTAACTTTATTTTTACAGCATTTGGAATTAATAGGGCTACTTACCTGAAGCGGGCTTCGTGTGCGATTGGAAAAACTTCACCATCAGTTCCGGTGCAAAGGCAGGAAACTGGTGGGTTCCCGGATGAATGCATACGACCAATGGTGCACTTTTGGAGGATGGGTAAAGAGTGCAATACTTGGCCCATTCTTTACCGGTGGATTCACACCCATTGATTTCTTTTACTCTTTCGATTGTCTTTTCTTGCCATACAAACTTTACCAACATATCGTTCTCTCCTGCAAAGTGAATGCAAGGCTTGGGCTTCGCATCGAACTTCACAGCAAAACTTGCACAGGGCGCAACAGCAGCAAAAACATCACCTCGAGTTTGCCAAAGCGTGTAGGTGAACCCACCGCCGTTTGAATGGCCCGTACAGTAGATTTTATTATCATCGATTTTGAATTCTTTGCGCAGATGATTAAGCAGTGCATCAAAGAATTTAAGATCGCGATCATTTTGCTCACCAAGTTTATGCTGCCAGCCTGTTTTTTTCCCTTCCGGATCGGTCAATATTCCAGGCGTGTTCAACCCCTGCATGTAAACCACGATTGCGGTAGGCCAGTGTTTTTGGATTGCAAAAGACTTCGATGCACCTATTGCGTTACCACCATGGCCATGAAAAGCAAACACCACCGGGGCGCTTGTATTCGATTTGGGAGGAAAGAAAACCAAGGCATCGCGATCGATTTTATCCACTTGCAACTGGATGTTTTTAGGCTCACCGACCTCCTGCGCAAAAAGTGGGAAGGAAAGAATCAACAAAGATAAAAGTGCGGGAAAGTATTTGTGCACGGAAAGCCTCGTAATGCAGGTTTTAAAAGAACAGCGCCACTTCCTAATGGTAATGAAGAAGAACCACCATCGCAATCATAAGCAGCAGGCCCACAATTCTAGACCCATCAACACTTATTAAAAGAGAACCAAAAGCGGGAACTATCCCTTAAACAGGCTTAGCTACCATTAAAATGTATATTAAAGTACATTTTTAATGATCAAGCCAACCAACGAATGTACACTTTTATGCAATAAAAGCCCTAATTAGTATGAACAAAGCCTCCACTCGCTTGCTTAATAAGTGTACTTATTTACACTATAAGTATAGGAGGTGTTTGCTGCCTTCTAAAGAACTTAGTTGTAGAAGTTGGAGGAAAAAAAATGGAACCATGGCGCTATATATTTCGAAGAGGTTTCGCCCCACTACTTTCAAACAGTGCATTAAATGCGTTGCAGGATGGATTGAAGCAAGATGATCCAGCCTTGGTTCAAGGCTGTGTGGTTTTCCCAAAACCAATGCCTGGCTTCTGGGAACTACCTGCTGCTGCAGTTGGGTTGCTTGCATATGTAGGTCGGGAAGGCGAAGGCTTGTTCTCGGTCTTTGAAGTTTCAGAATTTCACGAAAGGCTAAAAGAAGCTGCTGCGCAAAAGTTGGGGCAGATGGAAGCAGCAACCTTGTTCCTCGATTGGTTCGACAAAACCCCCAGAGACATAATGCGCAAAAACTTGCTTCAAGAAACTCACCTCGAGTTACGCAAAAGAAAAACAGCATCCCGAATTCGTGAAAAACAATCTCTCTCAGAGCGAATACCTTCCAGTACCAACCAATAACCATTCCATTCTTTTCAAGGAGACTTTCATCATGTTGTGCCGTAATTGTAATAAAGTTCGTTCTAATCGTCCCCGCGGCCTTTGCTATTCGTGTTACTACAAACCTGAAGTAAGGGCGCTATTCCCTTCGACAAGTAAGTTCGCCCGGAAGGGTTCAGGCATAGATGTGTATCTGCCTCCACTTTCGAATGAACCCACTGCAGCTTCACCCGGTAGTGAAGATAAAATTCTTGTGCTGATGGAACGTGCGAGAAATGGCCAGTGCCTTTGGCACCCGATGGATGCAGTAAAAGCGATGCCAGCTTTGGAAGTACCTTTGATTTATCAACTTGCTGGTGTTGCGTAACTTGGTTTTTAGGAAACAGGAGCATAGGTGGAGATAATGCTCATTGCGCTACGAAGCCCATCGAGAGCAGCACTGACAATCCCACCTGCGTAGCCTGCGCCTTCTCCAACGGGATAAAGCCCGATTGCAGAAGGGCTTTGCCTAGAGAGTGAATCGCGAACCACTCTTACGGGTGCACTGCCCCGGGATTCCGGCCCAACAATACTTGCTTCCTTTAAAAATCTACCCTGCCATTTTTTGTCCATAATGGGCAAGCCATGATGCAAGGCCTCAATCACCTGCGTGGGTAAAATCGATTCCAAATTGGTTGCAATCGTCCCCCTTGGATAACTCGAGGGTGGTGCTGCAGGGGAAACCCTTCCGCCCAAGAAATCTTTCGCACCTTGAATAGGGCAAAGATACTCTTTCTTCCCCACCTCGTACGCCATCTTTTCATACTTTTCTTGAAAGTGAATTCCAGCAAGAGGATGGCTGCTACCAAAATCGCTGGGGTTGATTGTGATCACCAGCCCGCTGTTAGCGTAGGGAGAATCATGCTTGGAAAGGCTCATGCCGTTGGTACAAAACGCCCCCGGTTCGGAAACGCTAGGCATGATATATCCACCTGCGCACATGCAAAAAGTGAACAAGTCATATTTCCCATTGGCGACCAAACTATAATCCGCAGCTCCAATCACATTTTCTAAATCAGAATGCCCATACTTCACCCGGTTGACTGTTTCCTGAGGCTGCTCAATGCGGACCCCCATTTGAAATGGTTTTTGTTCCATTAAAACACCGCGGGCATGCAGCGCATTATAAGTATCTCGGGCACTATGGCCAATCGCAAGAATCACCACATTGGCAGGAATATAACCGCTCGAGGTGTGCACCCCCCTGATGATGTTATCTTGAATATCAAGATCTTCCGCTTTGCATGAGAATTTTACTTCGCCGCCCAATGCTTCGATTTTTCTTCGAATGGATTTGACTACTGCAGGCAATCTGTTGCTACCGAGATGCGGTCTGAAATCATAAAGAACCGAGGGTTTACCTTTATTTTCCGCAAACATCTGCAAGATGCGGGTAACATCAGGCCCTGAACCCCGATAGGTTAATTTCCCATCGCTAAAAGTACCAGCGCCACCCTCTCCAAATAAATAATTACTTTCAGGATTAAACTGCCCGCCATCATCAAAATCCTTCACATCGCGTATGCGATCGCGCACCGGCCTGCCCCGTTCCAAAAGAATGGGCCGGTATCCAAGTTCAGCTAAAAAATAAGCAGCAGCAAGCCCTCCCGGGCCAGATCCGATAACCACTGGCCTGCCAAGCGTGGGAACTGATCCACAAGGTGGCATAACAAAAGGGACTTCAGAGTAAGTCTCAATACTGATGGATTGAAACCTAGGCTTGTGTTGCAGGATTTTTTCTTCATCCAGCAATTGAACTTCGGCACTGTAGACAAATTGAATTTGCCTATCTCTGGCATCAAGGCTTTTTCGCAGAATGCGCCAGCGTTGAATATCAGCGGTTTGAATACCCAAGGAACGAGCGAGCCGATCTGGAAGGGTTGTTTCCGGATCTTCAACTGCGAGCCTGATATTTGAAACGCGTAATGCCATAATAGTGGCTTTATGATGTTGAAGTAAAAAAGAAAAGAGGGGCACCCCATGAAAGGCACCCCTCCGAGGGAAAAACAGTGATAAAACCTGAGGAACCGGCAAAAAAGGCCGGGTTATTCAGGGTTTACTTACCTTTACGAGCCCCTGCGAGTTCGCCAAGGGATACTTTTTCCAAGCTTTTTCGAAGAGCTTCAGAAGCAGCTTTGCAAATGCTTTCAAGCTTGTTATTCAAAGGGCCACCAACATCTTCAGCAAATGGTGCAACGCCACGAATCGGGCCATCAACAGCTTCGATGATGTGCAGCAAAGAAACTTTGAAGGGGTCCTTCATAAGTTTGTAACCACCATTGGGGCCTTTGATGGAATTAAGAACTCTGGTTGAAACCAAAGGCTTCAACACTTTAAGCAAAAAGCGCTCAGGAATACCACGATCTCGGGCGATAAGATGGGATGGAACAGGCTTGTCAGATTTCTGAGTCGCCATGTAAGCGAGGGCGTGTAGAGCATAACTTGATGCGCGCGTCAACTTCATGAATCAATAAGGCCTCTTAAGGGCCCACCTCCAAAATAAAAAATTCGTCTGCTTGACAATCAAGCAGATCTAAACTCAACCTTCTGGGCTCACTGTTTGGGCGCGATTCAGTGAAAGGCTTCGTACGTGTAAGACTAAAAACAAACCATTTATGATTATTATTAGTCAACTTGATAGAGCGTTATCAAATAACACACTTATATTAATATAGGTAAATGAAGAGGATAGCAATAGGCAAACGAAATAATTAAAATAATTTCATCATATTCGCTGATTAAGATTATCTGTATATCAAATAAAAAAGCAGAAACAAAGGTTAAATATGGTACAAATTAGCTGGCAGCGGGTGATTTTTTCACATCATTTGCGCCAAATTCAACGCCAATAACACCTGTCGCAGACGGAAGAGAAGAACAATAAAGATTTTTACCGCAAAGAGCGCAAAGAAAGACAAGAAATCCGGACTTGTCTGCTGCGTCTTGGCGGTAAAGACTCTTGGCTTTGGAGTTTTTCAGAGAAGAAAAATTACAGATGAAGTAATGAGTATAACCGTCGCTGAAACTTCCGGCTCTGAAAGATAAGTGGGCAAGAGTCACATTAGCTGGCAGCGGGCGCCTTTTTCACATCATTTGCGCCAAATTCAACGCCAATAACAGCGGTAGCAGGTATTTCCTTGGCGCCCACAGAAACCAAACCTCTGCGGACTTGCAAGCGCCAAAGCATTGGCCCCTGATGATTTAAAATCTCTTGCGCACTAGAATCATCGCCATCGGTGCATAGGAAAGCGGTCATTTCGTCGCCAGGTTCGAGGATTTTATCTAGGTTTTCATCTTCGACGGTTTCCCGGGGAGATTGCGACTTCTTGGAACCCGCCAAGGCTAAAGGCAACCAGTTCGCAGGGCCACCAAAGAATGACTTTTCGGGCTTTTCTGTGCCAAATTGCACAAATGTGAAGGGGGGCGGGTAACTGTTTTTGCTTTTTTCCTTCCATTTGCGATTAAAGTAATAGTCCAGAGGGCTAAAAGTTTGATCACTGGAAACATTTTTAAGCTTGAGCCTAAGAACCAAGGAATCTCCCTTGCAAGGTTCTGATTTAGAGAACCCAGAAACCAACACCGAAACCGTTGCTTTTTCCACCGCAAGGGGCGTCACTTCCAATTCACCGACCCTAATGGCCACTCCGATTTTAGTGCGCAAATGGGCAGGCACGATCGTTTGGGTGGTTTCTTTATCATGATTGAATCGTATTTTGGTGCGTTTTGCACCCGGGTTATCACCATCCACATCGGGAATGTATTCAAGCGGATGCAAGGGGCCTGCAGTCTTCATGCGAACCAAAACAAGAATAAGAATTGCGGTAGCCATAACGCTGTAGGAAAGCAGCGAGAAAAAAATAATCGGCATGGCCATCGATTTTGAGGCTACAGGCCTTTTGCGGGCAGCTTCCCCAGTAATGGAGGGTGCATTATCCCATGGAGCAGGGGCACCGGCTTGGGCTACATCACTGTTTTCAGAAGCCATAAGATCGGTGGTGGGAGCACTTGCATAATTAGCTTCTACCGCAGGAGAAGCTGCGGGTGATTCATTTGCAGCAGCCACGGATGATTGATCACTGGAAGGGAAGGGTAAAATTTCTTGGGACAACTCTTCCGGTGCGGGGTTTTCGGGTGACTGATACTTAAAATTTATTATATCCGTTTCGGGTTCTAAGGTTTGAACCGGGGCAGGTGGTGTTGCTTCAGCGCTCCCTGCAGCATTAATCATTGGTAGCATCTGAATGGTTTGGCAATGAGGGCAGCGCATTTGCTTGCCCAGAAAGTCTTCGGTAATGCCCATCAGTTTAGTACAAGAAACACATTTAAAATGATAAATGCTCATGATTATCCTTTTACTTCTTCGTATAAATGTAAGCTGATTTTCTCGAGGGGCGATGCAAGCTTATCCTGAATGCCTGCAGACAATTCCAACCAATCCACCGAACCCACAACCTTCCTACCCGCTTTGTCGCCTGTCTTTTCAAAAGGCAACACAGCTAAAAGGGGAACTGCAGACCGCAGCGAAAATTCAACAGGGTTATGAATCGCTGCCAGATCCAAGGCTTCTTCGGTTTCCGACATAACCACTCCAGCCACCACCAACCCATATTGCCTTGCAACTGCTAGGGTCATCAGCAAGTGATTGAGTGTTCCCAAACTTCTGCGGGCAACAATAATGATTGGATATTGCAACCTTTGCGCGAGATCCGCTATTGATTCAGTATCTGTCAAAGGGCAAAGTAATCCACCTGCTCCCTCAACAATTGCAAACGCTTCGTCGCATCGCTTTTCCACTGCAAGTGCAATTGCTTCAATCGAAAGATCCGAACCTTCGAGCTTGGCAGCCAATGCAGGGCTTGCGGGGATTTCAAAGCACCAGGGAGTGATTGCGGTCAAATCTTTATCACCCGCACCACGGCTTAATGCCAAAGTATCTGAACTGACAAGAACGCCTTTCGAATTACGCTGGCAACCTGTGGCAATCGGTTTACAAACCTTGACATCAACTCCTTTAGAGATCATTGAACGGGCCAAAAGAGAAGCAAATCGAGTTTTGCCCACCCCTGTATCAGTGCCAGTAATAAAAAAGCCAGCCATCAGCAATCAGCCCCCTTGGCCGGATAATTGTTGCGAAAATTCCATCAAGCAATTGTAAAGCACTTTACCTATGCGATCCACTAATTCTTCAGGTATTGCAAGAGGTGGCATAAGAACCACCACATCCCCAAGCGGCCTGATCATAAGGCCATGTTTGCCTGCCAGCATGCAAATAACATGGGCGGCATTGATATTTGCAGGAAAAGGCGTGCGAGTTTCGCGGTTGCCAACCAACTCTATCCCAATCATTAGGCCCGATCTGCGGATATCTCCCACAAAAGAAAATTCCCGCAGGCGATCCAAATGCCTTTGCATTCTCTGCCCTTTAGCATCAACTTGCGCCAAAACTCCATTATCTGCCATTAATAGATCCAGGCTGGCAATCGCAACCGCAGCACCCAAAGGGTTGGCAGTGTAAGTATGCCCATGCTGAAAGGTTTTATCTTCTTTGCCCGGTTCATTCAAAAAAGCGTTGAAGATTTCTTCGGTTGCGAGGGTCGCTGCCAGGGGTAGGTATCCACCTGTAATTCCCTTCGCCAAGCAAAGAAAATCGGGCACCACTTCTTCCTGTTCGCAGGCAAAAAGCGTTCCTGTTCTGCCAAACCCCACCGCCACCTCATCAGCTATCAGCAGCACGTTATGCTTTTTGGTAACTTCACGCACCCGCTTTAAAAAGCCCTTGGGGGCAGTGACCATGCCTGCAGCCCCCTGCACCAAAGGCTCGATCACCACAGCAACTAATTCATCCGCATGCTGCTCCACTAATTTTTCCAACTCCAAGGCACAAGCCATGCCGCAACTCTCTGGTTTTAATTGCAGCGGACAGCGATAGCAATAAGGGGCAGGCGACTTTATCGTCGGGAAAAGCAAAGGCTTAAACATATCATGAAAACGCCCGAGATCTCCGATACTGACATCCCCCATCGTGTCGCCATGATAGGCCATTCCCAGAGCAAGAAACTTGGTTTTATTTTTTCTTGGATTAGGGCACTGATGCCAGAATTGAAACGCCATCTTTAATGCGACTTCAACAGCGGTTGCGCCGCTATCCGAATAAAACACACGGGTCAAACCCTTGGGGGCTAGTTCGATTAGCCTCTTGGCGAGTATAGTTGCGGGCTCGTTAGAAAGGCCTAAAAATGTGCTATGAGCAACCTTCTGCAATTGTTCCCTTAGCGCATTATCTAACTCCGGCACTTGATGCCCATGCAAGTTGCACCAAAGAGAAGAAAACCCATCGATGTATTCGTTGCCAAACTGATCCACTAAAAAAAAGCCATGCGCCTTGGTAATGATGATGGGCTGGCTTTCTAAATAAGAAGCCATGGGCGTAAAAGGATGCCAGTTGTAAGCTTTGTCCCAGAGTTCAAGCTGCATCGCAGTTTCATTCATGCCAAAATAAGTTCCAAGCTAAGGAATTAGATAATCGTAATAATAAGAACACACTGCCTATTTTACTGATTTTTCAAAGACCCTAAGTACGATTGTACCGGCTTTACAAATTGCAACCCTCTTTAAGAAGCAAAACAGCTCTGCCTTTTACCAGAAAACTATATGAAATCCCTTAAATTAGACGAATTTTAATGTGAGAGCTTAGATTTACACCTTTGAAAATTTAGCGACTAAGGAGTCAACCATGGGGAACGGATTCCCAATTTGGTTTGGCATTGCAGCAGGCATCGTGGGCTTCGCCCTGGCCGAAGAAGTTACTAACAAAACTGAAAATAATACACCTACAGCGCCTCAAGTCGAGGCTCCTGTTCCGGGCATATTACCAAAGCAGGTGTTCTTAACACCCGATCCTCTTGACTCTATCACCAACCCCATTCCTAAAAGTGTGATCCTCAGAGAGATGGATGGTTTCTGGGTGGGTGTGGATTATTTGAACTGGCGCATTAAAAACGGCCCTCTGCCCAACCCCATGGTTACCTCAGGCTCGCTTTCCGATGCTGTACCCGGTGCGCTTGGCCAACCCGGTACCCGTGTCCTTGCTGGGGGCAATAGCAGTAACGGTATGGATTACGGCCCGTTTTCGGGTATCAGAATGAATGGCGGTTTCTTCCTTGATGACGATCGAATCTTTAGTATCGAAGGCTCTGCCTTTTTACTTGAACAACGATCGTATAACTTCAGCGCTTCAACAAGCGACCTGCAACCAGTTGTTACCGCTCCGTTTTTCAACACCAACGGCATAGCAAACTCGATTTTCGCAACTGTTCCCGATAACCTTACCAGTCTTCCGAACAGCACCATCAACATTTATTCCTACTCCAAGCTTTCGGGTGGCGAAGCTAATGCCAAGGCCAGATTCGGCAACCCAGGCAATGGCTTTTCTTCCAACCTCCTGTTTGGTGGTAAGTTCACCGAACTTGAAGAAAACCTAATTTACTCAGTAAATTCCCAACGGTCTGCGGGGGGTATCAATACCACCACTCAGGGCACTGATCAATTCCTGACTAGGAACTGGTTTTATGGTGTACAAGTGGGTGGTGGTTTTAATTACGATTACAAACGATTCCATGCCAGCGCACTTGGTAAAATCGCACTAGGCCAAACCCAACAGAACATCGCCATCGCAGGCTCCAGAACCAACACAACCAATGGTGTATCTGCTGCACCTACCGATGGGTTCGTCTATGCCCTGCCCACCAACAACGGCATGCATAACCAATCAGCCTTCTCCGCTATACCAGAGCTTCAATGCCGCCTAGGCTATGATGTCACCAAGCATATCCAACTCTACGCAGGGTATGATTATTTTTATTGGACGAGTGTGCTTCGCCCCGGTAATGCAGTGGATTCGGTGATCAACACCAGCCAAAGAAACGGCCAACCCTTGGTGGGTGCTGCACGCCCCGAAGCAGTAATGTCTCCCTCAGGCATCTGGGCACAAGGTATGACCTTCGGCGTCGAACTGAAATACTAATCTTCAGTAAATAATGTCACTTTCGCAACAGCTCCTTATCTTAAGGGGCTGTTATCGTTTATATACCAACTGATTTCACCCCTACTTTATCAAAATAAGATGGTATACGGCTGCAATAAAGGCTATGATTAACTTACATTGAAACTTAAGTTCCATCCCACCTAGGCAAAGTTAAAATGCTATTTAACACGGTTCTATTAATTAGCCTGACCTTTGCAGCAGACCCATTGGATGATTACCAAAAGGTAATCAAACCCCTGTTACAATCGCGTTGTTATTCCTGCCATGGGGCATTGAAACAAAATAGCAAACTGCGTTTAGATACTGTCTCTTTTATTCTTGCAGGTGCGGGCAAATCGAAAATCATTACGCCGGGTAATATCAAGGGAAGCGAATTACTCTCCCGCATTACCACAATGGAAGAATCAGAGCGCATGCCTCCTGAAGGCGAACCCGTAACCCCTGCGCAAATAAAAGCGATCGAACGCTGGATTGCAGCGGGCGCACCCGGGCCTGAAAATGAAAAACCCGAAGTCAGCCCCAAAGACCACTGGGCTTTCAACCCCCCTGCAAAAGCTGTCATACCAGCCAACACCAACCCGGTTGACTACTTCACTACAGAGGCTTGGAAGAAAAAGAATCTGCAACCCCAGCAGACTGCGGGCAAGCGTACACTTCTTCGCAGGTTGTATCTCGATGTGATCGGGTTACCCCCTCTCGAGGCAGATTACCTTTCTTTTATCAACGACTCTTCACCCGATGCGTATGAAAAAATCGTCGACAAGCTGCTTGCAAGCCAACAGTATGGCGAACGCTGGGGTAGGCACTGGCTCGATATTTGGCGCTACACCGATTGGTGGGGATTAGGCGCAGAGTTACGCAACAGTCAGAAGCACATCTGGCATTTCCGCGATTGGACCATCGAATCACTCAATAACAATCTGCCCTACGATGAAATGGTTAGGCAGATGATTGCTGCAGATGAACTTAGCCCTACCGATGATAAAAAGTTGCGAGCGACAGGCTTCCTCGCCCGCCAGTATTTTAAGTTCAATCATAACTCTTGGATGGAAGAAACCGTCGAGCATACCTTCAAGGCATTCATGGGCCTTACCATTAATTGCGTCAGGTGCCATGATCACAAATATGATCCCGTAACTCAGGTCGAGTATTACCAACTCCGAGCTTTTTTCGAACCCTATCAAGTGCGTACTGATATGGTGCCTGGCGAATCCGACTTCGAAAAGAACGGCATCCCAAGGGTGTTTGATTGCAACCTCGATGCACCAACCTACCTCTTTGTGCGAGGCGATGAGAAGAACCCTAAGAAAGATAAAGCCATACCTCCAGGTGTTCCCTCCTTTCTGACATTAGGCGACTTCAAGATCGAACCCGTAAACCTCCCTGCTGAAGCACACGCACCAGAACTCAAACCCATCGCATTGGAAAACGCAAAGCTCCTTGCAAAGTCAAAAATCGAAGCAGCATCCAAGGCTTGTACCTCGGCAGAAGAAGCTCTCAAATCCATTAAGAAGCCCGAAGAGAAACCCTTACTAGAAAAGAAATTAGCATCTGCAAAGCAAGCATTAGAGTTTGCTATCGAGGAAGAAAAAAGCATCGAACCCCGATGGATTGCAACCAAAGCAAAACTCGTAGAACCCATGAAAGCGGAAACCAAAGCTAAAGCTCTGCTAGCATCGAAGGCAGAAAAGCAAGCCGCCATGGCAAAAGCAAGCTTGGATATTTTAAATGCTGAGATCGAATTGTTGACTGCTGCAAAGGGCAAGGAAGATGCTGCAAAGAAAAAGGTGGAAGCTGCTACCAAGGCACAGGAAGTCGCAAGCAAGAATGTTGCTACACCCAGTGAGGTTTTCACACCCATCAAAGGTTCGTTAAAAACTCTTGAATCAAACCTCGAAAAAGAAGACTCCCGCAACAAGCCCTACCCTAAAACCAGCACCGGTAGGCGCTCTGCCCTAGCCAAGTGGATGACTGATAAATCCAACCCCCTTACTGCAAGAGTTGCGGTCAATCACATCTGGGCCAGGCATTTCGGCAGACCCCTCGTCGATACGGTTTTCGATTTCGGTCGCAAGGGTGCACTGCCCTCGCATCCCGAACTCCTCGATTGGCTTGCTGCAGACTTCATGCAGAATAATTGGGATATGAAACGATTGCACCGCATCATGCTTACTTCCAAAGCTTATCAGATGAACTCGAGCACTCTGGGCATGGAAAAAAACATAGCACTCGATCCCGATAACAAATTGCTTTGGCATATGAACCCCCGCAGGCTTGAAGCTCAAGCTGTGCGTGATTCCATGCTGCAACTTGCAGGCAAACTCGATACCACCCTAGGCGGCCCCAGTGTCCCCACTGCTGCTCAAAATGAATCCAACCGCAGGGCGCTTTACTTCTTCCAATCCCATAACGATCACAATATCTTCCTTATGCAGTTTGATGATGCCAACGTGCTCGAATGCTACAAACGCGAGGAAAGCATTCTGCCCCAGCAAGCACTTACCCTTTCCAATAGCAAGATCGCTTGGTCGATGGCGGAAGCAATACATGCCCAGCTTCAACTAAAACTTTCGCAGGCAAGCGATAAAGAATTCATACAAGCATCGTTCAGACTACTTCTAGGGTCAGAGCCCAACGATGCTGAGATCGCCCAATGCCTTGATATCTTTGCAGCTTGGAACAGTGCAAACCCAGTAAAGCAAAATGCGGGGGGTAATGCCCGTGCCCGATTACTTCTGGTTCACTCCCTTATTAACCACAACGATTTTGTAACCGTACGCTAATTGCATCAAGAGGTGTCTTATGAATCATCAACGATGTTCGGGAAACCACCGCAGGGCTTTCCTCGCTGATATGGGCATGGGCTTTACAGGCCTTGCTCTTGGTTCAATGTTGCAGCTTGATGGCATAACACGGGCTGATTCTTCCCTCCCATGGTCGCCACCCGATGGCAAACCCTCTTCCGCAGCAAAGGCTAAAAGTGTGATTTGGTTGTTCATGAATGGCGGGGTGAGCCATCTAGAAACATTCGATCCCAAACCCGAACTCGATAAGTACGCAGGGAAATCGATCGCTGAAACACCCTACAAAAGCACGCAAGACCCCGAGAAACTAAAACTGGCCCGGGTCACCGTGGTCAACGATGCCAACGGGCAACAGCGCAACAAACTCTTCCCCACTCAGGTGGGCTTCAAAAAACGTGGGCAGTGTGGCATGGATGTCTCCGACTGGCTACCCTACTTAGGCAACTGCGCAGATGACATGGCCATCGTTCGCTCTATGTATACCACCGATGACAACCATGGTGCACAGACCCAGTTTCATTCAGGCAGACACATGCTTGATGGCGAATTCCCAACCTTGGGTGCTTGGGTTCATTACGGCTTGGGCTCCCTCAACGATAACCTGCCCCAGTTTGTCAGCATGGGCAACCGTGAGTATTGGAACAAGAAAGATGGCCATTATCTTGGACCTATGCATGATGCGGTTCCCGTAAGAGCTGCTTCGGGTAACCCGCTGGATTTTGGATCGCCCGAACGCCCGATTACTCCCGATGAACAAAAGCTAGGCTTCGACCTCGTGGGCAAACTCAACTCCATCCGCGGAGTGGAATACCCGAACGACCCCGCACTTGCTGCCCGCATCAAAAGCTACGAGCTTGCATTTCGTATGCAAAGGTCGCTTCCCGAAGTCATGGATTTCTCCAAGGAAACCGAAGAGACAAAAAGGGTCTACGGAATCGACAAGCCTGCCTCCCGCGACTTTGGCAATCAGTTGCTTGCCGCTAGAAGATTAGTCGAACGAGGCGTACGCTTTGTTCAAATTCAACATGGGGCAGGCGGGGCAGGGGCTTGGGATGCCCATGGCGGACTCAAGAACAACCACTCCAGCAACTGCGCCAAGGTCGATCAACCCATCGCTGGGCTCATTCAAGATTTAAAACGCAGGGGCCTTCTCGATGAAACTCTCATTGTTTTTGCTTCCGAGTTTGGGAGAACGCCTGGCACTCAGGGGTCTGATGGCAGGGATCACCATATCTATGGCTTCTCCGTAATGATGGCGGGGGGCGGTATCAAGGGTGGCACCGTGCATGGTACCACCGATGAAATCGGCTTCCATGCAGTCGAAAACCGACACTATGTAACTGATATCCATGCCACCATCCTGCATCTGATGGGTCTTGATTCGCGCAGGCTCGAAATCCCCGGGCGAAAGCGTCTGGATATCGATCATGGCAGGGTTATTCCGCAGATCCTTGCATGATTTATATCTATCTGGCCTCTATTTCATTGAGAAGTAGTGCTGCTATGCCTAAAATGTATTTAGATGACTTGGCTTACTTCCAACCCAATACTTGTTATTAAAGTTTGGCTTTCTTATTCAGGTTACATTCATGAAACGATTGATACTTTCACTTTTAATTCTAACTCCCGTGTTTTGGGTTCATGCAGTTGAACCCTCCACCGCCCCCATTAGCTTTAATAAAGACATCAGGCCGATCCTTTCAGAAAATTGTTTTTCCTGCCATGGGCAAGGCAAGAGCAAGGGTGAACTTCGCCTAGATACAAGCGAGCATTTTATCAAGGCGGGTGCCTCGGGCGAAAAAGCAGTTGTTCCGAACCAACCCTCTGCAAGCGAACTGGTCAAGCGCATCCTTTCAACTGAAAAAGGCAAGGTGATGCCCCCGCCTTCAACCAAGAAAACTCTCACCGCTGCACAGAAAGAAACTTTGAGTAAGTGGATTGCCCAAGGCGCCCCTTACGAAAAGCATTGGTCGTTCGAACCCATCAAAGCGCAAGCGCCACCAGAGAAAAAAACCAATCCCATCGATGCGTACCTTATCGCAAGGCTTAAGAAAGAAGGCCTAAGCTATGCGCCAAAGGCAGACCCATCTACTTTATTACGCAGAGTTTCCCTCACCCTTACCGGCTTGACACCGAGTGTGCAGGAAATGGAAACCTTCCTCGCTGATAAATCGCCCGATGCCTACGAGAAGATGATTGATCGCTATCTTGCATCGCCTAAATATGGCGAAGAGATGGCTCGCCATTGGCTCGATATCGTTCGCTATGCAGATACCCACGGCTTACACCTTGACAACGAAAGGCAGATGTGGGCCTATCGCGACTGGGTGATTTCCGCATTCAACAAGAATCAACCCTTCGATCGATTCATGGTAGAACAAGTTGCAGGCGACTTAATACCCAACGCTACTTTAGATCAATTGATTGCAACAGGTTTCAACCGTTGCAATGTTTCCACCGGAGAAGGTGGTTCGATTTCTGAAGAGTGGGTGTTCCGTAATGCAGTTGATCGCACCTCGAATTTCATGGAAGCTTTCCTCGGCTTAACAGGTGGATGCGCGGTATGCCATGATCATAAGTTTGATCCCATTACCGCTAAGGATTATTACTCGCTTTACGCATTCTTTCATTCTGCAGCAGATTCGCCCTTGGATGGCAACCAATTGTTGCTTGCTCCAAGTGTGAAGCTGGATCTTCCCGAAACGAAGAAAAAGATCGCAGAGCTTGAAGTAGAAGTTTCGACACTACGCAGAAAAATGGAAGAAGAAGCTTCAAAGCTGGCGTATGAAGACCCTGCATTGAAGCCAACAAAGAACGAAATCAAGGTTGCAGAAGACATCTGGTTTGAAGATGAATTCCCCAAGGGAAGCAAAGTATTTGCAAGCCCCGGACTGCCTCTTGAATTAGTAGATGCTAAAAAAGGAAAAGTCTTCAGTGGTACTAAAGCTATTCGTAGATCCGATGCGGGCCTTGCACAAGATGTTTGCGAAAACATGCCTCCGATCACCATTCAAGAAGGCAGCGTGCTTTTCGCAAATGTGTTTCTTCAAGATGGCAGGCTTCCCAAAGCCATCATGCTGCAGTATCACTCTACCGGTTGGCTGCATCGTGCGGTTTGGGGCGACTACAACGCTATCGCTTGGGGCGCTGCCAACACTACCGAACGAGTCAACATGGGCCCACTTCCCTCTGCAGGCAAATGGATTCGTATTGAAGTACCTGCTGAAAAAGTTGGGCTCAAGCCTGGCACCATCGTTACTGGCTTTGCTGTAACCCAGTTTGGTGGCATTGTCTTCTGGGATAAAATTGGCATGACTGGGAAGAAAGATCCCGCTACGGACCCTGCACAATCTTTCGCAGCATGGTGGCAACAACAAACAGGCAGAGACCAACCCGAAGCCACCACCGATGTCGCCATACTCATCAAACAAGGCCCCGCAAAAACCACTGATAAAGATCAGGTGAATAAGGTCAAGGCTTTCTATCTTGCCAACCATTGCTCTGCAACTAAAACCCAAATGAAACCCTTACTAACCAAGCTTGATGAACTCTCCAAAAAGAAAACGGCCCTTGAGCAATCTGCACCTGGCACCGCAATCTTTAGGGAACTACCCAAGCCCCGCGATAGCTTCGTGATGGTAAGGGGTATGTACAACAAGCCAGGTGAAAAGGTTGAACCTAACATCCCTGCGATTTTTCCACCCCTTAAAAAAGCTGACCCAAAGAAACGAGCCGACCGACTCGATCTCGCTAACTGGCTTGTCTCCCCAGAACAGCCCCTCACCTCTCGTGTGATGGTCAACAGGTTTTGGCAGCAAGTGTTTGGCACAGGCATTGTGAAATCCAGTGGCGATCTGGGAACCCAGGGCGAACTCCCATTCCACCCCGAACTTCTCGATTGGCTCGCTTCTGATTTCCGATCCACCGGCTGGGAAGTCAAAAAACTTATGAAGCTGCTTCTTACTTCCGAAGCCTTCCAACAAGTTTCTTCCGTATCTCCCGAACTACTCCGTAAAGATCCCGAGAACAGGCTGCTTGCACGTGGCCCGCGCATCCGACTCGATGCCGAA
>Ga0208482_1000093_pt1 | contig 28507 bp, 20 predicted proteins | sample LakMenEpi26Sep10_FD_150737 | JGI IMG/M metagenome (GOLD analysis project Ga0208482, IMG submission 150737) | Freshwater microbial communities from Lake Mendota, WI - 26SEP2010 deep hole epilimnion (SPAdes) | ecosystem: Environmental > Aquatic > Freshwater > Lake > Epilimnion/Euphotic zone ... | reverse complement strand
ACGCATGCCCAAGATTCAGTGGTTGGTCAAGGATATCTTCGGCAAAGAAGGCCATCGTGGTGTGAACCCAGATGAAGTGGTTGCAATCGGTGCTGCTATTCAAGGCGCGCAACTTCTTCTAGGCAGCAAATCAGAATTGTTGCTGGTGGATGTCACCCCTCTTTCGCTGGGTATTGAAACTTTGGGTGGCAGGTTGACTCGCTTGATCGAGCGCAACACCTCCATCCCTTCTGAAAAGAAACAGGTATTCTCGACCGCTGCAGATGGCCAGACTGCGGTTACCATCTCTGTTTATCAAGGTGAAAGTGAAATTGCCAAGAGCGTAGGCAATCGCATGCTTGGTGAATTCAACCTCGAGGGCATTGCTCCTGCAGCCCGTGGTGAACCACAGATCGAAGTTACTTTTGCTTTGGATACCAACGGCATTCTCAAAGTCACCGCCAAGGATCTTGGCACTGGCAAAGAGGCCAAGGTTGAAATCAAGGGCTCGAGCGGTATCAGCAAAGAAGAAGTTGACAGGATGCGTAAGGATGCCGAGTTGCATGCTGATGAAGATAAGCGCAAGCTGGAAATCATCAATGCTCGTAACGAAGCGGATAACACGGTCTTTCAAATTGAAAAGCAGCTTAAAGAGCATGGCTCGAAATTGTCCGATTCCACCAAAACAGTGGTTCAGGGCGCTATCGATCGGGTCAAGGAATCTTGCAAGGGCGAAGATGCTCAGGAAATGAAGCAAGCTACTTCCGATTTGATCACTGCTTCACAAGAGTTGGCCAAGCATATGTCGGGTGGCCCCGGCGATGCAGGGCAACCTGGCGCTGCACCAGGGCAGGGCGCTGCTCCGGGTGGCAAGGGTGGCGATGATGTCATCGATGCCGAGTTTGAAGTGAAGAAGTAATCAGGATTAAATAAAGAAAAGCTCTGGAGAAATCTCCGGAGCTTTTTTTATAGGTTATCGATACCTATAGGAATAAAGCTTAGCCCCCATTTTGCCCAGATTCTTCTTAATTAAGCTTTGCGCTTGGTGTTCTATATATCCCGCCTTGACCTGCTTTTTCCTTTGTTGTTATAAACCCTAATGAATACTTAGCTTCGTTTAGGCATGGATGTCTGAATAGAAGATAAAGAATAGGGAGTGGTTTCGGATGAAAAAGCCGGACGCCGTACAGCACAGTTGGTTCACTTGGCCAGCCTTTTTGGCCTTGATCATTGCGTTTTCAATGGTGGGATGGGCTATTGCTGTAAACCCCAATGAGCGCACGGTAAAGCCTGGTCCTAGCCCGCAAGATAAAGACGAAATCAACAAGAAAGACGGCAAAATCTGGGTCCTCGACTTCAAATTTAAAGATCCAAGACTAGTTAAAGTCGATATCCCCGGCCGTGGTCAGAAAATTTGCTGGTATCTCTGGTATCAGGTAATAAATAACACGGATAAGCCACGCAGGTTCGTTCCAGATTTCGAAATCCGCACAACGGATACCAACACCGTACATAAAGATCAGATTCTGCCTAAAGTTCAAAAAGCGGTTATTAGGCTGGAAGACCCTACTGCGGACCCAGATGATTCAGATTCTGGCTTCTATAAAATCAAGAATTCCGTAACGATTGCCAAGGATGAAATACCCCCCTCGCAACCCGGTGTACCCCCTAAAACCGTCACCGGAGTGGCTATTTGGGATGATGTAGACCCCGATGCCAACAGATTTAGCATTTTTATCACCGGATTATCCAACGGTTGGGCTGTAACTGACCCCATACCCCCAGATATTGAGCCCGTAGTTCGTCGTAAGACCTTACAGGTCAACTTCAAACGGCTAGGCGACAAGTTCAACCAGAAGAGCGGTGAAATTCAGTTTATTCCGCCCGCTAGCTGGATTTATAGGGCTGCTACCGTCAAAATTCCGCCTCTTGGCATTGCTAATAAAGATGACGCTGGCAAAAAAGAATAATTCTTGTAGAATACTACTTCTAAATCTTCGTGTTCCTTTCCCACCCAATTAGGGGTCGGAAATTTTTTTTGACTGGAGCTATAAACATGGCACATAAAAAAGGTCAGGGGTCTGTAAAGAACGGTCGCGAATCCAATGCACAGCGCCTTGGCATCAAAGTTTTTGGTGGCGGCAGCGTAACTATCGGTTGCATTATTCTTAGGCAGCGCGGTACCAAGTTCCATCCTGGTAAAAATGTTCGCAGGGCCAAGGATGACACCCTTTTCGCCATGGCAGATGGCAAGGTTGTTTTTGATCGCGATGGCCGTCGCGTTAATGTTGTTCCCCCAGTTGCTGTTGGTGTTAACTAATAAAGCACGCTTCTAATGTTTTCTGCACGCCTGCTGGTTTCTACCAACAGGCGTGTTTTTTTATTCCCTCCTTAACCCTCGTTTTATCTCATGCCTTCTTCACCTCCCAACTTCCAAAACTTTTTGAACCTCGATGAGTTTGAAACTGCCGCAAGGCTTTTGCTTTCTCCCATGGCTCATGCGTATTTTTCCGGAGGTGCCTGCGATCAAATCACCCTTGGAGAAAATACCTCTTCCTGGAATACCATCAAGCTTTGGCCCAGAATTTTGCAAGGTGTTGCGAACCCCGATTTAACCACAACCCTCTTTGGCCATTCGGTCGCACTCCCCTTTTTCCCTGCGCCAGTTGCCATGCTTAAACTTGCTCACCCCCAAGGCGAACTTGCGGTGGCAAGGGCCATGAATCAATTAACCCTGCCTTATTTTGCCAGCACCATGGCGACCACCTCTCTTGAAGATGTCGCCCAAGAATCCAAAAGTACCGCAGCCTATTTTCAGCTCTATTGTTTTAAAGATCTCGCATTAACCAAATCGTTGATCAAACGAGCAGAGCAAGCAGGATTCAAAGGCTTGGTGGTTACCGTAGATGCTCAAAGCTTGGGGAAAAGAGAAGCCGATATCAGGCATGATTTTCACCTGCCTACTCCTCTGAAACTTGAAAACCTTGATAACCAATCCAACCTTGCACTTCATGCTGCTAAAGGTTCCGGGGCAGAGCGTGTTTCCGCTCACTTTGATACCTCGTTGGATTGGAAATCGCTTGAAGCCATCCTTGCCGATACGAAAATTCCATGGGCGATCAAAGGGGTTTTGCATCCTGAGGATGCAACTATTGCTGCAAGCCTTGGGGCTAAAGCCATCTTCATTTCCAACCATGGTGGCAGGCAGCTCGATGGGGTTCCGACCGCACTTGAGGTGCTGCCCATGTTTGCCAAAGTTCTAAAAGGGAAAACAGAAATCTTTGTTGATGGTGGTATTCGCAGAGGCACGGATATTATTAAAGCTATTCTTTTAGGCGCAAATGGTGTGCTTATTGGGAAGCCGATGGTTTGGGCGCTTGCAGTTGGCGGCGAAGCGGGCGTTTTGAAGATGATGCAAATCCTTGAAGATGAGTTGCGTTTGGGAATGTGCTTGCTGGGTTGCTCCTCCCTGAAAAATCTCGATGATCGATATTTGTTTAACCGTTAATGCTTGCAAGGTAAGATGCTAGTTTAAGGATAAAGAGCAATATGAAAAATCCACTTTTATTTATGATGATCGCGATAGTTACTATTGGCTTTTGCGATAAGGCAATTGCCAAGCCGATCAAAGTTTTCATCCTCGCAGGCCAATCAAATATGGAGGGTGCGGGCGTTATAAAGTCGGAGCCGCAGCGTAATGGTGGTAAAGGCTCGCTGGAATATCTTGTGAAGGATGCGGCCACTGCCAAACAGTTTTCTACCCTTGTTGATTCATCCAAGAATTGGCGTACTCGGGATGATGTCTTTATTAGTTATCTTGATCGCAAGGGCCCTCTCACAATAGGGTTTGGATCAAAAAAAGAAACAATAGGGCCCGAGCTAGGTTTCGGCTGGGTGGTGGGTGATGCTATAGAAGAACCAGTTTTGCTCATCAAATGTGCGTGGGGCGGTAAGAGCCTTGCGGTTGATTTTCGCCCGCCTAGCGCAGGCAAACTTCCTTACTCACTAGGAGAGAAAACCAACGCTGAAATTGCAAAGGATCCTGCCATCTTGGGTAAATACTATCGTGAAACATTGGCCCTTACCAAATCTGCTCTCGCTAACATTAAAGATCTTGTTCCGGGAAGTGATGGAGAATATGTGATTGCTGGCTTTGGCTGGCACCAAGGTTGGAACGATCGCATTAGTGATAATTTTAACGCAGAATATCAAAGTAACATGGCCCACTTTATTTGCGACATCCGCAAAGATCTTGGTGCCCCTAAGATGCCTTTTGTCATTGCTGAAACCGGCATGACTGGCCCCGAGGAAAAGCATCCACGCGCCCTTTCACTTATGAAGGCACAAGCCGCTGTTGCAGAGCAGCCCGAATTTAAAGGCAATGTCGCCTTCGTCGGCACTAAAAGTTTCTGGCGTGAAAAAGATCAGTCCCCCAGTGGGCAGGGCTATCATTGGAATTCGAATGCCGAAACTTATTACTTGATAGGCGAATCCATGGGTAAGGCGATGATCATGCTGTTATCACCTGGCAAGAATTAAAACTCATACTGCGAATGGGAATTTTGTTCTCTTTTCGATACTATTTTGCATTTTTTGTAGTAAAACTCCCGGTAATCCAAGTAAGCGCAAACTCCGTATGATAATACTTAGTGTGCCATGGGCTTTCATTAAGTAAAGATCCGGTGGAAGTACCCCGGTTATGCTTGGAGTCATCCCCTTGATTATTATCTATCGCCATCTGTTTTCAGTGGGTCTGCTATTAGGCATTTCGATATGTCTGGTGGGCTGTGCTCAAAAACGAATGGCGCCTCAAGCATTTCCACCTCCCGTCGTAAGCGTTACAAAACCAGTTCTCTACACTGTTCAAAATTACCACGAATACAACGGCAACTTGGATGCCATCGAAACAGTTCATATCCAAGCTCGTGTAAAAGGGTTTCTTAATGAGATAGCCTTTACTGAGGGAGAGGAAGTTAAAAAAGGAGCCCTGCTTTTTAAGATCGATCCTCGCGAACATTCTGCAGCAGTAAAAAGAACCGAAGCTGATCTTCGCAAAGCTACCACCGAGTTTGAAAGGTATCGATCCGAGGCAGATCGTGGTAGCAGGCTTGTTGGCACGCGAGCAGTTGGCACTGAAGATTTTGAGCAACGGGTTGCAGTTCGCGATACTGCTGCAGCAACCATGCTGCAAGCTCAGGCAGCATTAGAAGGGGCTAAGCTTCAACTCAGCTTTGCCGAAATTCATTCTCCTATTAATGGGCAGATCGGGCGAGCCTTGGTAACTCGAGGAAATCTTGTTGGGCAAAACGAGCCAACCTTGCTGACCACCATCGTCAGCATGGATCCGCTGTTTGTATATTTCGATATTCCAGAGCGCGATTTGGTTCAATTTCAGCGTGCCCGTAATGCAGGTAAACAAGCTGATGTTCTTAGTGGCTCGCTTCCACTTGAAGTTGGCGTGACCAGCGATGAAGGATATCCCCATGCTGGCAAAATTGACTTCCGAGAAAATAAAGTAGATATAGGTACTGGCACAGTGCGGATGCGAGGCCGTATCCCTAATCCGCGCATTCCACCTGGCAACACCCATCTTTTATACCCCGGCCTTTATGCCCGGGTTCGTGTTCCTTCAGGTGATCCCCGATCATTGCCTGCTATCCCTGAAGATGCTTTGATGACTGGGCAGGAGGGCCGGTTTGTTTATGTGCTAGGTGAAGGTGATGTTGTGCAAAAGCGAACCGTGCAAGTTGGCCCACAAATTTATAAAGGTATATCAACTGATACTGCGAAATCTCAGGGCTGGACTTTGTTCGCTGCTGCCACCACGCCCGAAGGTAAGGATCAGGTTGTTCAATTGCCTGCTGTGATTTCAATTGAAAGTGGCTTAACTGTTAATGATCGAGTGGTGGTTAATGGCTTGACTAAGGCCCGACCTGGTACGCCGGTTTCTCCTTTGGCTTTCGAGCTTAAGCTTCCAACACCTGCAGGCGCCAAATAATTCATTACCGCATCGCAGGAATTTAGAGTACCTCATGCTTTCAAAGTTCTTTATCGATCGCCCTGTATTTGCCAATGTTATTGCCATCGTTACCATTCTTCTCGGAATTGTGGCGCTGTATCGATTGCCCGTCGAACGCTATCCCGCAATCGTTCCCCCAACCGTGGTCGTGAGTGCTGCATACCCAGGGGCCAATGCAAAAGTTGTTGCCGATACTGTCGCTGCGCCCATCGAGCAACAAGTTAACGGCGTCGAAAATATGATGTACATGACATCTACAAGTTCTTCTGATGGCACCTATGCGCTTACGATTACTTTCGAAATTGGAACAAATCTGGATGATGCCCAAGTATTGGTTCAGAACCGGGTGGCGATTGCTCAACCTAGTCTTCCCGAGGAAGTTCGCAGGCAGGGATTATCGGTTAAGAAGCAATCCTCGAATATTATCATGGCAGTTACTTTGACATCACCCAGTAAGAAATTTGATGGGTTGTTTTTGTCTAATTACGCAACTCTGCGTTTACGCGATGAACTAAGCCGGGTGGATGGCGTTGGTGATGTACTGGTGCGTGGAGTTGGCGCTTATGCCATGCGCATCTGGCTGGATCCAGACAAGCTTGCATCGCGGCAGTTGACAACACAGGATGTAACTGCAGCTTTGGCGAGGCAGAATGTTCAGGTGGCAGCGGGCCAGGTTGGTCAACCACCCAGCCCTGATGGCCAGCGCTTTCAAATGACTGTAACCACTCTGGGCAGGCTTTCCGATTCCGACCAATTCGAAGGTATTGTTATTAAGGCAAGCGATTCTGGGCAGATGGTTTATTTGCGTGATGTTGCACGGGTCGAACTCGGTGCGCAAAACTACGATTCGTATGCTTCTCGTAATGGCATGGATTCCGCCAACATGCTTGTCTACCAGCTTCCTGGTTCCAACGCTATCGATGTTGCCCGCTCGGTTCGTGTTGCCATGGAAAAAATAAAGCCCACCTTGCCCGAAGGGTTGGAGTACAGCATTCCGTTTGATACGACCAAATTCGTCGAAGCTGCTATTCAAAGTGTTTACACCACTTTAATCGAAGCAGGGCTTTTGGTATTGATTGTGATCTTGGTGTTTCTGCAAAGCTGGCGGGCCCTTTTGATTCCTGCCACCACTGTTCCAGTTACTATTATTGGTGCTTTTGCCTTCATGCCCCTACTAGGCTTTTCGGTCAACATGCTTACGCTTTTCGGATTGGTTCTTGCCATCGGTATTGTTGTTGATGATGCAATTGTAATTGTTGAAAATGCCATGCACCATATCGAACGAGGCTTGGCCCCACGCGATGCCACCATCAAAGCAATGACCGAGGTTACAGGCCCAGTCATTGCAATCACTTTGGTTCTGATGGCAGTGTTTTTGCCAACAGCTTTTCTGGGCGGAATCACAGGCCAACTTTACCGCCAGTTTGCCCTTACCATTGCTGCCACTGCTTTCATCAGTGCTGTAAATGCGCTTACTCTAAAGCCAGCACAATGCGCCACTTATCTTAGGCCTTATACCGGTAAGAACTTTTTCACACGAGTGTTTGATTTCTTCTATAAGCCCTTGGAATGGTTCTATTCCTGCTGTATTAGCCAATTGTTGCGTGTGTGGTGGTTAGTGCTGATTGTTTTTGTAGGCATTGCGATCTTCACAGGCTGGTGGTATCAGAAAACCCCTACAGGATTTTTGCCTACGGAAGATCAAGGGTATGTCATTATCGCAGTTCAATTGCCCGATGCTGCATCGCTGGATCGAACCCGTGAAGTTACAGAGCGGATGAGCAAAATATTTGCCAACACCCCAGGTGTGGAACATTGGTTCGTGCTGGGTGGGTTTTCTTTATTGGATGGAACCAATGCCTCGAATGGTGCAACCGCATTTGCTGCCTGGTCGGATTGGTCTGAGCGAAAAACACCAGACCTATCGCAAGAATCGCTGGTTGGTCGATTGCAAAAAGAGTTTGCTCAGATGCAGGAATCTTTTATCTTGGTGTTGGTGCCTCCCTCTATTCAAGGATTGGGAGTTGCAGGCGGATTCCAAATGCAGATTGAAGATCGCGAAGGCGTGGGGCCTGAAATTCTTCAAGAACGCACCCAAGCCGTTATCGATGAAGCAAGAAAATCACCCGAAATCGGAGGCGCTTCCAGTTCCTTCCGGGCTGGTGTTCCCCAACTTTATTTGAACATCGATCGTGTTAAAGCTGAGCGTATGGGCGTGATGCTTAGCGATGTTTTTGCAACGCTGCAAACAAACCTTGGCTCGGTTTATGTGAACGACTTTAATAAATTTGATCGTACTTATCAGGTAAGGGTTCAGGCTGATGCCCGATTCCGGTCCGATCCTTCAAGGCTTAGGCGTTTGGAAGTTCGTAACCGAACTGGCCAGCGTGTTCCTTTGGCTACCCTGCTCACACCCGAGACCAGAATCGGGCCGCAATCCATCATCCGATATAATTTGTACCCAACTGCCTCTATCAATGGTGGCGCTGCTCCAGGGGTTAGTTCGGGCGAGGCGCTCAAGGTTATGGAATCTGTTGCTGCTAAAGTTCTTCCGCGTTCTATGGGTTTTGATTGGACTGGCATTGCCTACCAAGAAAAGCGAATCAGTGGCGAAGCGGTCTTTGTTTTCGCCCTTGCTGTGTTGTTGGTTTATCTGGTGCTGGCTGCGCAATACGAAAGCTGGTTGCTTCCCCTTGCGGTGATTTTGGTTGTTCCTCTTGGAATTTTTGGCGTAGTAGCTGCGGTTAATTTCACGGGTACGGATAATAATATGTACACCCAGATTGGTGTGGTGTTGATTATCGCACTGGCTTCGAAGAATGCAATTTTGATCGTCGAGTTTGCACGTGAGCTACGACTTCAAGGAAGATCGATTCATGAAGCTGCGATTGAGGCAGCAAGAATGCGTTTTCGACCTATCCTTATGACGAGTTTTGCTTTCATCATGGGTGTGTTGCCTTTGGTCTGGGCGACTGGCGCTGCTGCTGCAAGTCGAAGGGCATTGGGTACTGCGGTTTTCGGTGGGATGATCACTTCGACCGTGCTTGCGGTTTTCTTTGTGCCTGTGTTTTATGTTGCGGTTCAGAAATTGATTGAGCTTTGGAATGGCCCGCCCAAGTTCATTTCTGCAGAAGAAGTGCACCCATCTGTTTAAGATGGGTGTATAGAATCAAGACTTTTATTAATAACGGAGAGGGGGGGATTTGAACCCCCGATACCCTTGCGAGTATTTCAGTTTTCGAGACTGACGCATTCAGCCGCTCTGCCACCTCTCCAAACTCAAACCACTTCGCTCCTAAGTTCCTATCTTACAAGAAGAATGTGGCAAAGGCGATAATGTTTTAACCCGTTCTCCATGGATGATGGCAAACGGGTTTTATTATCACACTTCAATATCTAGCAATTTCGCTTATTATTTTAACTCTTTGATTCTGATCCTGCGGTATTCCATCTGACCACGATCAGCTTCAAGGCCGATAGGGCCTGTCATTGGCAGTTCATTTGGAAACTTCAATTCTTCGCCATTGCAGGTGCAGGTTGCGACTTTTCCTTTCACAATCACTTCGATTTCGTTCCAATCCTGTGCCTTGTATTTCTTCAAATCTTTGTAGGGGCCAGCAACAAGGTAATCCCTGCATTGTAGTTGTGGCTTGCGGATGAAGACGCCGCTGTCTGCGTTTACTTCAGCACGGAATTCCAACTTCAAATGGAAGTCGGTTGGGAATTCTTCTACAGTCCACATTTGCGCGGTGCCTTTGCCAGGGTTAACGATAATTTTGCCATCCTTTGCGGAGTAACGGCCATCGCTTGCATTGGCTTTGCCATCGAAGGCTGGGCCATTGCTGTAGCGCCATCCGGTTAAATCTTTGCCGTTTAGCAATAGCTTGAATCCTGGTTCGAGAACGAATCCTGCGTCTGCTTGGGATATAGCAAGGCTGAGGGTTAAAGAGATAAGAGTTGCGTTCATCGATCTGGTTCTCCTGTTGGAAGTTCACGGGGTTAAATAGTTCGTTCAGTTACAGTATCTTTGGTGAAGGTAGTAAGCCATCATAAAATTGTAATTCTTGAAGTGTAAGCAAAGCAGAAGTATTAGCCACGGAAGGAAGGCCAAGAATAAGCAGAAGCATAGCCACAGAAGGAGGAAAAGACAGAAGCAGAAGAATTTGCCACGGACGAACACGGAATTACACAGAAGGAAGACCAACAAGAAGATTAGCCACGGAAGTAAGCTACATCTTGATTTGGGTTGATGAATGGCTTCAAAGCCCATGGACTGCGTTCCATGGGTCTATTGTTTTAAATGATGAAATGTAGGCAATGCAAACCCTACCCAGCACAGTGGGCGGGCTTGAAGGTATTGAGAAGAGGGTTGTTCCTAGGGGGAAAAAAGAAAGCAAAGGCTTAAATGTTGTTCCTAGGGTTATTTAACTTTAGAAGCAATCCACAATCTTGCGAGTGAGGTTGGTTTAAAGCCATCGCCCTGTTTTTCCAGTTCTAGGGTAACTTGAGTTTGTTTTCCCATTTTAATGAGTGAGATAACTTTTCCTGCGATTGATTCTGCGGATGCCTTGCGATCGATCCCTGCAGAAGCAACTTTGATTGGAGTGCCTTTTTTAAGAAGGTTCACCTGATCTTCGCCTTCGTTGAAAAGAGTCAGGATAAGCTTTGAGCCATCAGATTCATCCACATAGCCGGGTGCGCCTTCTACAAGGATGCGTTGTGCGTGAACAGCTTTTTGTTCGGTTCTGAATTTGTTTAAGCTTTCATCATCGAGAAAGATTTCCCAAGCTATGCGAACTTTGCCTTTGCCTATGCCATGGGTTTTGGTGCGAAGTTTGTCGCCCTTTTTGATATCAGAGAATTGAGCGGGTTGGCCTGCCTTCCAGAATCGGGTTTCTTTATCAGTTTCGATAACCACACCTTTTTCCCGGATGAAAGTTAGATCGCCCTTGGCCCATGTGGTAGAAATTTTTCCAGCCTTGGCATCGATTTCTTCCACGAAGAAGTATTCGCCATGCCCGTTCATCATGTTCATTTCGTCTTGGATGTAGGTAAGCAAAACCCATTCGCCTTTTTCGTTTTCATGAAGGCGAAAGATGGCTCGTTCGCCAATGCGGAAGTCTTGCAAATCGCCAAGGGTTGCATGATGCAGCAGCTCTGCATATGGCATAACGGTAAAGGTGATTACTTCATCAGTGTTTTCTCTGCGGAACTTTCCGGTTCGGGTTTGTAGATCAATGCTGATCAGTTCGCCCCATGGCCTTTGCATTTTATCAAAGGGGATGATTACTTTTCCTGGGGTAATTTTAAGAACGGGATTGGCTGGAGCATCTGCAGCAGTGCCTGCATCGCTTAGTAAAGAGATCAAGGTAAGCGTTAGGATGGAAGGTATTAAAAGCTGTAGTTGAGTTTTCATTGGTATAATCAAATCTCGGGTGCTTAAAGTTAATAAGGAATAGGTTTGGTTGAGACAGATCAACCAAGGTGATCAAATCGCAAGATTCTTTTGTTATTTTAGAAAGAAGTGTTAAAAAAGCGATAAAGAAGCATAGGAAGTTAAATGGGATTGGTGCTTGGGTTTTAATCAAGGAATCGGGAGATTGTCTAAGAGGCCACTTTAAGTTGATATCAAGAGAACCTTAAAAGATGCAATGGATATTGAAAGTATTTGGGCAGAGGCCAAGATTACAGGATTGGGAGAATCGTGCAGCTTCTTTAAAGGTGGAGCAAGGACCACGCCCCAAAGACAACCGCGATTGTTTTGAACGAGAGGTAGCAAAGGAAGCCTTGGGTGTACCAGAGCAAGGCGGGCCGCATCAACGGGTTGCAAAATCCATCATGGCTTATGAGATATTTCCACCTGAAGTGGTATCTCCTGTTTTGCATCGATCACCGATTCAGGTGGGTGATACGGTTGGCATATTGTTTCATTTTTTGCCTAGCGTTGATCTGTTATGTGGGGCAATAGTTCTTGAATGTTTTGATGAGGCAAGGGATGAAATTTGGCGAACCGGATTTAAGTATCGCACTTTGTCGGGCCATCCAGAACTTGGCGAAGAAACTTTCAGTGTCGAGAAAAATATGAATACTGGAACGGTAGTAGTGGCACTGCGATCGTGGTCAAGGGCAGGAACATGGCTGACCTGGCTTGCATGGCCTTACACCCGGTATAGCCAGATCCGTGCTAATAAATCTGCATTGGCGTATCTTGCAAAGGTAGCAGCGCAAAAAGTTTCACTTTCAAAGTCAAATTAACAAACCATGTTAAAGGTAGATTTTACATTCCTAAGTGCAACTATTACAATTTTTTGAAAGAACCACTCTTAGGTCATGGGTGTATTAAAAAGGTTGAGTTGGCAAGATGTTCAGCTTATGCGGTGGAAGGCTAGCGAGGTAAATCAGATTTTTTGAAAAAAGGCTCAAGGTGGAAAGCAGGTGTTGAAATAAGGTGTCATATTTGGCAAGTAAGGTAATAAAAGGGTGCCTTTAGATTTCAGATAAGTCAATTAATGATTATTTTGAAAAATTTAGGCGTCATGGCACAAGGGTTGCCATCTTTATTACGCTGTTAAGAGTTTTTAAAGAAGATGAAGAGGTGGGGTATGAGCCAACGAGATTCAAATATGTTGTTTTTGAAGGACATGCTGGAACATTTGGTTTCCTGCCAGCAGCAATTGCAATGGACGACTGACAGCCAAGCTGTGCATGTTTTGACCGAAGTGATGCTAAGAGATTTAGAAAGATGCAACAGATTGTGTGAAAGCATCAAGAGGAAAGCAAATCATGCGGTAGCAGTCTAGCAATTATAAAGCTGACAAGAAAACTTTAATTAAAAGCAAAAACCAGTGTGCCAAAAGGCATGCTGGTTTTTTTTCGTATTCGTGTGATTGGCATAGCTGAAATAATCGTCACATCTTCGCTATTTTTTGCGAACGGTAAAAGCCAAACGATCTGTATAGGTGGAAGCATAATAGCAAGAACCTTCGGTACAAAGGTCGTAGTGGATATTCTCGGGCGAAAAGATAATCCGATAAGAACATTGTAGATTGCAGCCGGCGTAGGAAACGCCAGGCACCTGGAGCGTTAGGTTCCCGGCTGAATCACTCGCCGATTGAAATATGTCATCCGTGTGGATGGCTAAGGCGGAGTGATGTAGTTCACCCGGGGAAGTTCCAGGGCCAGCTTGTATATGACAAGCCACCCCCGACCCAAGTTTTAACGAGGAGTTACGATGAAGAGGATGCGCATGGTAGCGCCGCTGTTGGCAGTTCTGGTTGGCTTGTTTGCCACCCAAAACGTGTCAGCCTCAAACTGCGGTGCTGGTAAGTACAATGCTTCTGGTTCGCCTTGCTGCGATGCCCAGAGTTGTTTTTCTTCTGCCACCGGGCAGATGAGAGAAAATTTCCGCCTTGTTGTGGACAATGTCCTTGGCAAGCGCTGGTTGACTTCCTACACCACAGTACAGGAAACAACCATGAAGCAAGTCACGAAGACTTGCTACAAAGACGAAGCCCGCACTTGCTATAAGAAGTGCTATGAAACAGTCTTCAAAAATGTTGAAGAACAAGTTCAGAAAAAAGTGGTTGAAACCGCTTACAAAGATTGCGAATATACCGTATGCAAGCCAGTCAAGAAGACTTGCATGAAGGAAGTTACTTCCACGGTTTGCAAGCCTGTTTGCGAAACCCACTACAAAGATTGCAAGTATACCATTTGCAAGCGCGTTCCAGTTCAATGCGAAAAGGAATGCTGCTACACTGTTTGCAAACCTGTAACCGAAGTGCATTGCCACAAGGTTACCTGCCAGTTGCAGAAGAAAATCTGCGAACAGCATGAAAAGGAATGCAAGTACACCGTTTGCAAACCTGTGCAAGAAACTTGCATCAAGGAAGTTAAATGTGTACAGAACAAGAAGGTTATTGAAAATTGCGTAAAAGAAGTTAAGTGTGTTGAATACAAGAACGTACAAGAAACGATTGAAAAAGAAGTCGTTAAAACTGTATGGAAGCCTGTTGAAACCACCAAGACTGTTTCACGCAGAGTTGGCGAATGGGTTGTAGAAAACTACACCATCCCCGCAACCACCAAAACCCAGTGGGCTCGTACACCTAGCGAATCGGTGTTTGATCCTGCTACCTGCCGTACTGTTTGCAAACCAGGTAAGTTGACCCGCGTTTGCTGCGAAGTTCCTGCGAAGGAATGCTGCCGCAAGGTTTTCAAAGTTAACACTGTTTGCGAACAAGTTACTTGCAAATCTTTTGTAAGGGAATGTGTTAAGGAAAAAGTTCCAGTAACCGTATGCAAAAAAGTTGCTGTCTGCACTGTAAAGAAAGTTCCTTACACTGTATGCAAGGTTGTTCCTGAAACCATCATCAAGAAAGTTCCTTACACGGTTACCAGGATGGTTCCTGAAACCATTGTAAAGAAAGTTCCTTATACCGTCAGCAAGACCATTCGTGGTGCTTATGTTGATGGCAAGGGTGTTGGCCACGGCGAAGCTGGTTCTGATAAGGCTGATGGTAAGAACGGTAATGGCAAGGGTGGCGATGCCAAGAATGGCAACGACGGCAAGGGCTCCAATGGCAATGCAGGCAACGATGCTGGCAAACCTTGGACCTTCACCGAAGGCGCAACTTTTGACAAAACCTACACTACCACTTCCACCAAGATGGTTCGTGAAACCCAGGTCAAGAAAGTTCCCTACACTGTCTACAAGACTGTGACTGAGGAAGCTGTTAAAAAGGTTCCTTACACTGTAGTCAAGATGGTTCCTGAAACCGTCAAGAAGATGGTGCCTGTAACCGTGACCGAAATGGAAACCACGAAGTGTGTAAAGAAAGTTCCTTACAAGGTATGCCGAACTGAAACCGTAACCGTATGCAAGAGAGTTCCTGAAACGATCTGCAAGATGGTACCTTACACGGTTAATGTAAAGGTTCCTTACAAGGTAACTGAATGTGTACCAGTAACCGTATGCAAGAGGGTCAAAGTTGATCCTTGTGACAACGGCAAATGTGGCAAGAACGAATGCGATCCTTGCAAGGAAAAGCTCCTTGATAAGATTTTCCGCAACCGCCTTTGCTGCAAGAATCCTTGCGAAGATAGCTGCGCTCCAGCAAAAGTCGAGGCAACACCTGCCAAGTAATTAGCTGAGCGAGTTAAAATAAGACCGGCCCCGGGAATGATTCCTGGGGCCGGTCTTTTTATTCTCATATCTGCCCCGAAAGCGTTAAATCAGAGCCGGAAGCGTGAGCGACGGTAAGGAAAGAAAAAGAAATCCGTTGCTAAAGCATCTGACTAAGAAAATAATCGAAAGATAATTGTAGTAGTATAATATTTTTATTTATGGGACGATTTGTCTTGTGAAATTACATTCGTAATAAGTTAATCAGAGCCGGAAGCGTAGGCGACGGGAAATAGATTCGCCGCAAATGGTTGGAAGAAAACTTTATGCCTCAAGAACCTGTGGCCTACTTTATTACCTTTACCACCTATGGAACTTGGTTGCAGGGCCGCGATCCGGGGTGGGTTGATCGAGAACATAATGAATACGGTGCCCCAATTCTTAAAGCTGACAGTGAACGAGAATCTGCCCACCGCACTAAGTTGAGACAAGCTGAATATCGTCTTGACGAGCCCCGACGTAGGATCGTCTTAAGAACGATTCTTGAAGTGGCTGTCAACCGCAGATGGCGGGCGTTGGCTGTTCATGTGCGGACCAATCACGCGCATGTTGTAGTTTCTGCAGGGGCGAAGCCAGAAAAGGTCCTGGCGGATTGTAAAGCCTGGGCAAGCAGGCGGTTACGTGAAGAATTCAATGAGGATGCCGCTCGCGATCGCTGGACTCAGCATGGAAGTACTATTTATCTCTGGAGCGAGGCATCGGTTGCAGAGAAGGTGGAATATGTTGTCAACGGTCAAGGAAGTCCCATGTCTGTATTTGATTATCGCAGATGATTAGTTTGTGCAATCAGAGCCGGAAGCGTGAGCGACGGTAAGGGAAGAAAAAGCAGTCCGTCGCTCACGCTTCCGGCTCTGAAAAGCCCCCATCGCTGACTCTTTTAGCTTTTATCTGCGTTTATCATCGATCCCATCTTTGGTGCTGTGTATTCTTAACATATTATTGTTACAATGTTGACATGGTGTGCCTAAAGCAATTAGCTAATTGGCCAAGTCTCTGAGGGAATTTGCGATGACTAGTAGATTAGCTGGCCTATTCTTGATGTTAAGTTTGGCCCTGCATTTGGGTTGCGCTCAGGAAAAAGAAAGCCCTGCTGCCAAACCGCTTCCCACTGATGCTAAAAAGGTGGAAGCTAAGAAGGTGCCTGTAGGTCCGAACATTCTTTTTGAAGTTGATGGCGAAACCCGAAAAGTCTGGATCAGCGCAGAGGTTTGCAGAACCATGGGGCCTTTGGAGCAATTGCTTTGCAGGAAAGGAACCAAGGAGCATGAATCTGTTCTAATTGCAGATATTGATGCCCGCGATTTGCATAAAGCCCTGGTGCTTGCGCGTGGCGAACCCGGCTCGCCCGTTACCTTCCGCCCAGAGTACAAAGCTGCAACGGGTTCTATAATTCGCATCACCCTGATGTACGAAAAAGATGGCAAGAAACTTACCGTGCCTGCACAGGATTGGGTGCGCGATACTAAATCAATGAAAGCTTTGGCACATGATTGGGTTTTCGCAGGCAGTAGATTTGTTCCCGATCCACTCGATAAAAATAAACCCCCCATCTACCTTGCAAATGAAGGCGATGTTATTTGTGTCAGCAATTTTGAATCTGCCTTGCTGGATCTTCCAATCGAAAGCAGCAAGCAGAACGCTGATGTGCAATTCGAAGCTTTTACCGAGAATATTCCACCTGATGGCACCAAGGTTGCTGTCTGTTTAGAAGTGATACCGCCTACAACAAAAAAACCATGAGTAATTGTTTTTGTTGCATTTGGTTTTGCTTAAGGTTAAACCAGAGTAGTTGTATAGTTGTGGCCTAGGCCACTTAGGATAATTCCCACCAAGTCAGGAAACCCAAGATGAATAGTAGACTTAAATTAACTCGTCGTAGTGCCATCAAAACCATGGGTATTGCGCTTACTGCGCCAATGGTTTTCAAACGGTTCACCCAGGCCGCACCCAGCGAAACCCTGATGCATGCCAGTTTCGGTGCAGGCGGCATGGCTCGTGCTGATATTAATTCGCTTACTGCGAGCAAAAACCTCAAGCTGGTTGCTGTTGCAGATGTGGATAAAAGCAGACTCGAAGAATTGAAGAAATCATTTCCCGATGTAAAGGTCTATACCGATTGGCGAGAGCTGCTCGACAAGGAAAAAGGTTTGAACTCTGCAAACATCTCTACACCTGACCATATGCATGCGCCAATTACCATGCGAGCCATGCAGCAGGGGTTGAATGTCTATACGCAGAAACCTCTTACCCAGTCTATTTATGAATCCAGACAGCTAACCAAAGTTGCAGCAGAGAAAAAACTTGTCACCCAGATGGGTATTCAAATTCATTCGCATGAAGTTCATAAGACTGTGGTTAATGCAATCCAGACCGGCGTTATTGGTAAGGTGATGGAAATCTATAGCTGGAGTGGCAAGCAATGGGGCGATAAAGGCCCCCGACCTGAAAAAACAGATGCTGTTCCTGAAACACTTGATTGGAATGGCTGGCTAGGCGTTGCTGCAGAACGACCTTATATCACAGGTTATTATCATCCCGGCAATTGGCGCAAACGATTAGATTTCGGCACAGGCACTTTCGGAGATATGGGCTGCCATATCCTTGATCCTGTTTTTAGTTCCGTTGCTTTTACCTACCCTAATTCAGTTATCTGTCTGCAAGGTGGCGCAGGCCCTGATAGTTGGGGGCTTGATAATCAAGTCCGGTATACTTTCCCGGGAACCAAGTTCACCACCGATACCGTTACACTTAATTGGTTCGATGGCAGCCTAAGGCCGGGCAAGGAAGTTCAAGCTTTGCTGGGCGATCGCAAGATTACTGATCAAGGCTCGATATATATTGGCACCACGGGTGTCTTGTATTCTCCTTATATTGGTGCTCCTGTTCTTTTCCCAACAGAAAAAGGCAAGGATATCCCCATTGTTAAAATCCCAGGTGACAACCATTATCTGCAATGGGTGGAAGCTTGCAGGGGCAATGGCCCTGCTTCTGCTCCATTCAGTTATTCTGGCCCAATGACCGAATCTGTTTTATTGGGTACGATGTCTACCCGCTTTCCCAAGCAGGAATTGACTTGGAATGCAGAGAAAATGGAGATCACCAACTTCAAGGATGCGAACCAGTTTGTGCGTAAGACCTACCGCAAGGGTTATGAAGTTGAAGGCTTGTAATTGATCCTTTCGTCAATCGAAAAAAGCTCAACGAAAAAGGCTCCTTGTAATCAAGGGGCCTTTTTAATTTGAAGCTTGCTCGAAGGTTACTAGATATCTTAAGATTTATGTATAGTGTTCAGGGATATGATAGATTTCTTACTTCTGGAGAATTTTTAAATGCGAATGTTGATCCAAAAATTCATGGCTGTGCTTTTAGGTATCACGATGTTTGCAACATCGGTTCTGGCTTGCTCACGCGCCTTGTGGAATACCGATGGCCATGCTGTGACTGTTGGTCGAAATATGGATTGGATCAATAACATGGCGGTTGATTTTTTTGTCATCCCCCGTGGAATTGAGCGGGATGGTTTGGTAGGCCCAAACTCTGTTAAGTGGAAATCCAAGTACGGGCAGTTGGCATTGGTGCGCGAGGGTGCGGGGGTCGTGGATGGTGTTAACGAAAAAGGCCTTGCTGGGCATATGTTATGGCTTGGCGCTTCGGATTATGGTGCCCGCGATCTAAACCGACCAGCGATGAGTTTAGGGATTTGGTTGCAATATTGTTTGGATAACTTTGCTTCTGTTGCGGAAGTTGCCGCTGCATTCGAGAAAGATCCCTTTCAAATTGTTACTACGAAATTTGATGGATTAAAGGCAAGTACACATTTGGCGTTCGAAGATTCTACAGGGGATTCTGTTATCATCGAATACCAAGATGGAAAGCCAAAGGTATACCATAGCCGCAAGCATACCGTGATGACCAATGACCCAGTGTTTTCAAAGCAATTGGAGAAATTGGCTAACTATAAAGGCTTTGGCGGAAATGACCCACTGCCCGGAAGCAGTGCTGCAGCAGATCGTTTTGTTCGGGCTGCATATTATTTGCAGGGATTACCCAAAGCTTCAAATAATCGTGAATCGGTCGCTTATATTTTTAGCGTGATGCGAAATGTTTCACAACCTTTTTCAGAAATCGATCTCAAGGCAATTGTTTCGGGCCAACCGCACAATAGCCCCACCCGCTGGCGCACGGTCATCGATCTCACCAACGGGAATTTTTATTACGAATCCACTCTTTCTCCTAATATCATCTGGGTCAACTTCAAAGAACTTGATTTCAGTACTACTTCTGGCTTACGGAAGATGGATTTACAGGGAGACAATTTGATAGGCGATTCTACAAAAGGTTTCAAACCAGCGAAGGGTTTTTCAGTCTTGAAGCCAGAGTAATAGCGCGGACTATGCCGTTGCTCAAATGTTTGTCATCAGTTTTTAGCTGAAAGGCTTAACGATAATGTGGCTCATTAAGGCATCTCTTCGTAATCCGTACATGGTTGCAGCGTTTGTCTTCATGCTGATTATTCTGGGTTCGCTTTCAATTTTAAGCATTCCCATAGATATTCTGCCTGTGTTCAAGGCGCCTGCAGTGCAGGTGCTTACTTATTATCCCGGTATGCCTGCTTCTTCGATAGAGAAAACCATCACCAATCGAATCGAGCGCTGGGTGAATCAGGCACCTGGTGCCCGATTGGTGGAATCAAGGTCGGTGCCCGGCGTGAGTGTGGTAAAAGTATACTTTAGAGATGATATTGATCCTAATGAAGCTCTAACTCTTACGAATTCGCTTGCCTTGGGCGCCCTGCCTAATCTGCCCCCTAATACCCTTCCGCCAGTTGCTCTGCCTTTTGATGCCACGGGTACTTTGCCTGTTGGCATTCTTACGGTAAGTAACCCATTTTTGGATGATGCCAGGCAAAAGGATGTCGCACGAATACAGGTTCGAAACATGCTGGGGGCTGTGCCAGGCTGTATTTCACCCGTTGTGGTGGGTGGTCGCGATCGAAGCGTAATGGTTTATCTTGATCCTGCAAAAATGGAAGCGCGCAATATGGCGCCCCTCGATGTGGTTGCAGCTTTGCGTAAAGGCAATCTCATGGTTACTCCTGGAACCGCTTATTTTGGATCAGATCAGTTGCTGCTTGATAGCAACGCGATGGCCGAAAAAGTTGAAGACTTTAACGATATGCCTCTCACTTTTGGTGGGGTTTCGAATGTGCTTTTACGAGATATCGGCCGTGCGGAGGATGCCTCCGCCATTCAAACTTCCAGAGTTCGTATTGATGATCGCAATGAGGTTTTTGTACCTATTTATCGCCAGCGTGGCTCCAGCAGTTTGAAGGTTGTGGATGGCGTGCGCGATCTTATTCCTGCAATGGAAGAGCGATTGCCCAAGGGTACGAAGTTAGATCTGGTGATGGATCAAACCGTGGTGGTGCGTTCCGCACTTAGTTCTTTGGTGGAAGAGGCGGTTGTCGGTGCTTTGTTAGTTTCCATCATGATTCTTTTGTTTTTAGGGAATTGGAGGATGACTCTGATAGCGTCGTTTTCAATTCCACTTGCACTCATGGGAGCAGTGATTGGTTTGCATATCACAGGCAATACCATCAATGCGATGACACTTGCGGGCCTAGCCTTGGCAATCGGCCCTTTGGTCGATGATGCAATTGTTGAACTTGAAAATAATCACCGGAATTATCACATGGGTAAGTCGCGAGTAAAGGCGGCGCTTGATGGTTGTTCTGAAGTGATGGTGCCTGTATTGGTTGCAACTTTCACCACGGTTTTGGTGTTGGCACCACTCGCCCTGATGCCTGGGATAGGAGGATTTTTATTTCGCCCGCTAACCATGGCAGTAGGTTTTGCAATGCTCACATCCTTTTTATTATCGCGAACTTTTGTGCCTATGATGTGCGCAACTTTCCTGCCTGATGAACATCTTCATTCCAGTGTAGCGGCAGTTGCACGGAAATCGGGAAGGCTGTCGCAGCTCTTGGATCGCTTTCAAAGTGTATTAGATCGCTTGACTCAAAGGTATTTAAGCCTGCTTGATTGGAGCTTAGAACATAGGGCTACGGTGATTTTTGGTGTGGTGCTACTTTTTGTATTATCCCTGGGGCTGTTGAAGGGGATAGGCAGGGAGTTTTTCCCCCAAGTAGATGCTGGGCAGATTACCTTGCACCTTAGGTCGCCTTCCAACCTGCGACTTGATGCCAGCGAAAATCGTGTGAAACAGGTGGAGCAGTTTCTTAAAGAGAACATCCCTGCTGACGAGCGTGAGATGATTGTTTCTGAAATTGGATTGAACCCTGATTGGTCTGCTGCATATACCACGAATTCTGGCCAGCAAGATGCGGTAATACGAGTTCAGTTGAATCAGAAGAGGTCGAAAAGTGCGCAGGAATATGCTGCGAAGTTAAGGCATTTGTTTAATACAAAACCTGAGTTTAGCGATCTGCGGGTCGATTTTGATACGGGTGGGATGATTTCTACCGCGCTTAATCAAGGGGCTTCCTCACCCATTGATATTGAGATTGAAGGAGGCACGGTTGAGCAATCTTTAAGTATTGCAAGAAAGCTGCGCGAAAGTGTTTCTTCCGTCAGGGGTACTGTTGATGTGCGGGTACACCAGCGGGATGATGCCCCTTACTTGGTGCTGGATGTTGACCGGGTTAAATCTGCAAAACTTGGACTTTCAGCAGAGGATGTTGTGCTTCAAGTTGTGGTCGCTTTAAATTCGAGTGTTTCTGTGAGCCGAAATTTCTGGATCGATTCGCAAACGGGTAACCAGTATTTCGTTGGGGTGCAATACCCCGAAGATGTAGATCGTAAATTAGATGATGTCATGGGGCTTCCTGTGAAAGGTGCTGGCCAGCCTACGCCTGTGAATCTTGGATCGTTGGTAACCCCCCGAAGAAAATCGGGTGCTGTAGAAATCAACCATGCGGGGCTTCGAAGGGTGACAAATCTTTTGGTAAACACCGAGGGAAGAGATATGGCTGCCGTTGCGGGGGAAATTACTGACATCGTTAAAACCATCGAGCTTCCAGAAGGGATGCGATTACAGCTTAAAGGGGAATACGGGCGAATGAATGATTCGTTTCGTCAACTTTCTTTGGGTTTGGTGCTTGCTGCTGTCTTGGTTTACCTATTGCAAGTGACTTTGTTCCGTTCTTGGTCGGGCCCGCTGGTGATCATGTCGACCGTGCCTTTGGGGTTCATTGGTGTGTTATGGATGTTATACCTGACAGGAACCACACTAAATGTACAATCACTCATGGGGGTTATTTTTCTGGTTGGAATTGCGGTGAATAATGGTGTGTTATTAGTGGATTTTGCAAATCGAAGTAGGCTGAATGGTACCAGTGCAAGAGAAGCTATTTGTGCTGCTGCTTCTACTCGTTTTCGCCCCATCTTGATGACATTTCTCGCTACGGTGCTTGCGTTAACACCAATGGCGCTGGGTACAGGCCGTGGGAACGAGGCAAATGTTCCCTTGGCGCGGGCAGTTGTAGGGGGCTTGTTTAGTTCCACTTTCTTAACTTTATTTTTAGTACCTATATTGTACACAATTATTGTTCGAAAATTCAATGCGGTCGATCCACGGTTGGCAAATGAATTAGATGACAATACCAGTGGACCGATTGTTTCGTGAAAAGGAGATGAGAAGATGGCTGAAAATAAAAAAGAATCATGGCTGCCTGCAGCATTGCTAGTTGGCATTAGCGTAATTGGCTTATGGTCCTTGACATTTTTGCCAACTACGGCCAAAGGTGTTCAGGTTGCAAATCCGAAAGCGCCAGTAGGTATTCGTGTGAAAACGATAAATCCAAAAATGGGTGCAGGGTTGAGTGTAAGTGTGGAACAACCGGCAGAGGTTGCGCCTTATTATCGGGCATCTTTATTTGCAAAGTTGGGCGGCACGATCACCTTCCTCGAAAAAGATATTGGCGACAAAGTAACCGCAGGAGAAAAATTGATAGAGTTGGATCCTACGGTGCAGGATGCTCAATTGCAAAATAAGTTGATCATCAAGGCGCCATTTGATGGTGTGATAGCAACCCGTTCAGTTGATCCGGGGACTTTTGTTCCCAGTGCAGCCATTGTGCCTGGTTCCCCTGCATTATTAGTGATTGAAAAAACAGATATCGTTACTGTATCGATGCAAGTGCCCGACACTTTTGTTGCCTATGTGGGCATTGGTACGGAAGCGGAGATTCGGATGGATTCTTTTCCTGGGCGCGCTTTGAAGTGTAAATTAAGCCGATTGGCGCCATCCCTTAACGCTGCGGATAGAACCCTTCGAGTTGAGGTTGATTTATATAATGGTACCGAGGCAGAGCATCGGGCGTTTTTAGCTAAAGCCGTATTAAATAATCAAGCAGATTTAAAAAGCAGAAAGTTGCCTGTGTTTCCAACGGGATTGGAAGCCAACGGCGCTGCTCGCTTATTGCCTGGAATGTATGGCCGCATGCGCTTGAACCTTCGAGAGTTTAAAAACACTGCGTTGATTCCGAGTGGTGCCATTGTTCGGCTTGGTGGTGTGCCTTATCTTTATCGGGTGGAATCTGGAGTGGCGCATCGGGCCAGAGTTTCAATTGAGCTAGATGATGGCACCTTAGCAAGAGTGTTTTGGCTCGAGCGGGAAAATGGGAAAGATATTTCCCGCGAATTAAATCCCAAAGAAGAGGTCATTTTGAGTAATCAAGGAGAGCTTGAAGAAGGAACTGCAGTCGAACCCACGCTTTCTAGTTTTGGTGATTAAGTAAGGTTTAGAAGGTGAATTGGAAACGGCTGCCAAAGGAATGAAAAGCTGCGTTATCAGGTCCATTTACACCAAAAAAACCAGTGGTGTAGACATAATTTGTCATTATAAATGCGCTGGGATTAAGGTACCAATTAAGGCCTAGGGTGATCGAACTAAGATAGCCGCCACGTGGTTTTTCATCTGGAACATTAAATTGCGATTTGATAAAGTCGAACTTAGTGCCAATCTCCCATGCCCCACTCCCTTGTTCTCCTTTTCCATGTCCGAAGGAAAAATTCTTAACCGGAATAACTTGCGAATACATGGGGTCCATTTTATTGATGCCGCGATGATCGCCATTGGTGAGGAAACAAAGCATTTCTATGGAGTAACCATCAAAGTAAAGATTTCCTATGGGTTTAACATTTGCGGGAAGGGAACCGTTGGAATTGGGCAGGCCACCCACATAGGCATTATCAAAAAACTGGCCATCATATTGGGCGCCCAACGAAAATGGACCGTTAGCGTAATTAAGACATAAAGTGTAAAGCTCGGTACCATCTCTTGTAAAAATAGCCCTTGTATTAATCAGGTTGGGAACTTGGAAGGAGGATCCTGCCCTAACCAGTGGAGCAACATTGGAACTGGCAACAGGGAGACCTTTGTTAGCCTCTAACAAATCTCGTGGATTTGCGCGAACTGAACCGGTAGAGCCAAGGTTCAGCCAGTGATTGCTTTCCTCATCGTAAATAGGCATCAAGCAAAGCCTAGCATCAAATGCAAGTTCGGCTGTGTCGCTCGCTGCAAAAGCGCCTGTGCGCGTGTTGGTTTGAAATAAACCAAGCCAGGAATAAACATGGTCTTCTAAATAAGTGTTACTGATGGTGATACCATTGCTAAAAAGATAGGGATCTTCAATGGCATCCCAAACACCAGGGCGTTCCATAAAGGGGATGTTTCTACCACTACTTGCACTGTAAAAACTTAATTCTTCCTTGATATGACCTACTCTGATGGTTCCAAAAAATGGGATATTGTGCATGCCAACAAAAACATTGTTAAATGTAACATTGGGGTCGGGCGCAGTTAGGATATCTCTTCGATTGTCTGAGGCCCTTGAAAAGTCCATTTCAAAAACCCATTCCATGTAGGTGTAGAAATTGCCATCGCTTCGTAACCTTGCACGCCTAAAATCAGAGCCTTGTTGTAATCCAACATCTGGTAAAAGTTTTTGGGCATAGGGATCAATGCTATAAAATCCAAAATCCATTTGGAAGAGTCCGCCTATGCGTGCCTTGAAGGCTTTGTCTTCCGATTCGAAGGTGAGTCTGCCATCTTTTCCCCAGGTGGCCATCATCCCGTTATCTTTGACGGGCCAATTAGGGCCGCGACGATTAGGCGTGGTTTCTTTGGTAATGTCTGTTAACTCTTCGAGGGATGGTAACTTTTGGAGTTCTTTAGTCTCTAAGGAAAATTTAGGTGTGGATGGGATTTCTGGACCCGTGGGCGATTTTTGTTGTTCTCTTTGTTCTTTAAGTAATTTTGATTGTTCTAGGATTAGTAATTTTTGTTGTTCTAAGACTTTGGATTGCTCATCCAATTTAGTTTGTTGAGCTTTGATGAAAAGTTTAAATTCTTCCAATGTGTCTTGTGCCTGAAGAGGAAAAGAAAAAAGTGATAAAATGCCCAGCATAACTAGCAATGAAGCTACGCTTTTCACTAGGTGAAAAGTATATTTAGTGCCAGAAAGGTCGGAGAACTTAAAAACCAAGATTCAATCCAGTAGTGACGGTTATTCTGCCTGTATTAATTAATCGGCTCACGAAGATAGTTTTAATGAGAAAAGCAAAATTATAATTAAAGATTCAGAGAAAAAGACCGATACTGAAATCCCACTCTATATATCTTCCCTATTTTTACTTTAAAGCCCGGTTTATAAAGTTGTGTTTTATCAACTTTAATGAAATTAGATAAATTCATTATTTCTTTGACGCAAGTTTGCCGATTAATACAAGGATGCAGATTGTAGCATCGAGATGAAGCTTCCTTAATTTGGATGTGCTGAATTGAAAATTGATACAAAGTTCTGGGTAACTCTAATGGTGGGCTTTTCGCTCTGCTTGACCGGTTGTATTCCAGGCCCAGTGAAAGAGTATTGGGACCATGGAATGAAAGTGGGGCCGGAGTATTCTAAGCCGCCCGCACCAGTTTCCGTTGATTGGATTGATAAGGATGATATCCGTATTCGGACCGATCCCGAAGAACACAGGAATTGGTGGAAGAATTTTAATGATCCTAATCTGGATGAATTGATTTGTTATGCAACGAAACAGAATTTGAATTTGAAACAAGCTGGTTACAGGGTGATGGCATCTCGGGCTGACCTAGCAATTGCAATGGGTCAATTCATGCCCCAGACCCAAAGTATGCAAAGTGGTTTTACCCAATATGGTTTGAGCACCGCAGTTGCAAATAGATCATCGCGGGGCTTGAGCCTTATCCCTAACAATTATTACCCTCAATATAATTTTGGGTTTAATTTGGCTTGGGAGCTGGATTTCTGGGGTCGCTATCGCAGAGCAATTGAATCTTCCAGCGATCAACTCGATGCATCGATTGAAAATTATGATGAGGTAATGGTTTCGATGTTGGGAGATATTGGCGAGAATTATGTACTGTACCGATATTGTGAGCGGGTAGTTGAATTATTGAGGGAAAACATTGAGTATCAGAAAATTAGCTTGCAGGTAGCCAAAGCCAAGTTCAATGCTGGTCTCTCTAGTGAATTAGATGTTGATCAAGCGCAGAGCGATTTAAGTTATATTGAAGCTTCGGTTCAAATGTTTCTTCGTTTCCAGCGGTTGGAAAATAATACGCTTTGCACTTTACTAGGTATTTCACCAGAAGACCTCGGTAAAAAGATGACTAAAAAAGGAATTCCCGTTCCGCCTAAAGATGTGGCAGTTGGTATACCCGCACAACTCATTACAAGAAGGCCGGATGTGCGGATGGCAGAAAGGCAAGCCGCTGCCCAGTGCGCAAAGATAGGTGTTGCAATGTCGGAACTGTTCCCCCATTTATATATCAATGGTTCCTTTGGTTACAATGCGATGAATAATACTGCATTGTTTACTTCCCCTGCGGCTTATGGAACGATTGGGCCAGGCTTAAGTTGGAATATTTTCAATTATGGAAGATTGTTGAACAATGTTAAAATGCAGGATGCGAACTTTCAGGTGAATGTTGCAAAGTTTCAGCAATCGTTGGTTGTTGCTGGTAAAGAAGTGGAAAATGCTATCGTGGAGTATGTAAAGAGTGCGGATGCGATCAAGGAAATGGACGTTTCGGTTGCTGCTATTCGTAAGGCAAGCGATATTGTAATTGTGCAGTATAAGGCGGGTACCGCCGATTTTAACAGGGTTTCCTTGATTCAGGAAAAGCGAATATCGCGAGAAATGGAATTAGCCCTTTATCAGGAAACTTATGCCCGAGGGATGGTGAAAATTTATAAGTCGCTCGGCGGTGGTTGGCAGGTAAGATTAGATGGATGCGACGAAGGCGGAGCAATTGCAGGGGAACCCAAGGAATTGCCTTTGCCCAAAACGGAAATACTTCGCCCTCTGCCCGAAAGCAAGCTAGAGGAACCCAAAAAGTGATGCGTTCATTAGTAAGCTTAATGATTGGCATGATGGTGTTACTTGGTTCGCTTGGTGCGTTGATCGCCTCGGATACTCGGTGCCCAAAATGTCCGGATGATTACAAAACCAAACCCATGCCAATTGCTCTAGAATACTTTAAAACAGTTGGTAATGATTGTTACAAAATAAAGAGCTGCCCGCCTATTCATCCGTATTTTAAACCAAACGGTTTTGATGATTACAAGATGAAAAGTATGCCTTGTGTTAAGGCACTTGATAAAGGTTCGTGTGCTCCGGATGGCGGCACCGGAGTTAATTTTTTTGGTTTACGCCCTAGGTTAGAAACACATAAAAAACTAACTCAGCCATGATGATTATTATCAGGGGTAGGGTTCTGTACAGAGGTTTGATTTTCGAGTGGGGCAGTCCTTTTTGCTCCTGTGATCCACAAGATGACATAAAAGAAAACTGGGGTATAAAAAATACCTAGGAATGTAACCCCAAGCATGCCGAAGAAAACTGCGATGCCCAGAGCCTGACGCATTTCTGCACCCGCGCCTTCTGAAAGCGCCAAAGGTACCACACCTAGAATAAACGCAAACGAGGTCATTAAAATTGGCCTTAATCTTAGTTTACTAGCTTCCACGGTAGCTTCATTTAAAGGTTTGCCCTGCTCAAATAATTGCTTTGCAAATTCCACAATGAGGATTGCGTTCTTGCTGGCAAGGCCTACCAAAACAACAAACCCAATCTGCGTGAAAATGTTGATATCCATCTTAAATATTTGTAACCCCAATAAGCTTGATAGTAAGCACATGGGAACTACTAATATCACTGCTAAAGGAAGGCTCCAGCTTTCGTACTGTGCTGCCAGTACTAAGAACACAAATATCACCGCAAGGCCGAATACGATCGTTGCAGTATTGCCTGACTCGAATTGGAGAAATGAAA
>Ga0208482_1000091_pt1 | contig 28576 bp, 15 predicted proteins | sample LakMenEpi26Sep10_FD_150737 | JGI IMG/M metagenome (GOLD analysis project Ga0208482, IMG submission 150737) | Freshwater microbial communities from Lake Mendota, WI - 26SEP2010 deep hole epilimnion (SPAdes) | ecosystem: Environmental > Aquatic > Freshwater > Lake > Epilimnion/Euphotic zone ... | reverse complement strand
ACACTTAACTCTGAAGCACCCCGTGGGCGTGGTAGGAGCTATCAGCCCCTGGAATTTTCCCATCACCCTTGCAATCCGCAAGTTGGCACCCGCCCTTGCAGTTGGTTGCACGGTAGTTAGCAGGCCCGCAAGCCAAACTCCAAGATCATTGATCGTGATTTTCGAATGCCTTATCGAAGCAGGCCTTCCCGCAGGCGTTGCCAACCTAGTGATCGGCCCCGGCCAAGAGATGGCTGATGAGTTCATGCAAAATCGCATTTGCAGAAAAATCAGTTTCACAGGATCAACCGAAGTGGGCAAACAACTGATCCGGGCATCCGCAGATCAAGTGAAAAGAATCAGCATGGAACTCGGTGGACATGCGCCCTTCATTGTCTTCCCAGATTCCGATCCCGAAGTAAGCGCAAAGCTTGCAGTTGCAGGCAAGTTCCGCAACAACGGGCAGGTTTGTATCTCGCCCAGTAGGTTCTTTGTACACAAAGATATCCAGAAGAAATTCACTGAAGCCGCTGTCGAATTTGCCAAGGCTTTGAAAATGGGTAACGGGCTCGATGCAGGAATCGAAGTCGGCCCAATGTTCGAGAAAAAAGCGCTGTCCCATACCCAAGGCCTGATTGATGATGCTAAGGGAAAGGGCGGTCAGGTACTTACCGGTGGCAAGAAATCCGACAAATTCGAAAAGGGTTACTTCTTCGAACCTACCGTGATATCTGGCCTTAATCCCTCTTGCAGAATCCTTACCGAAGAACCTTTTGCCCCAGTAATGCCCATCATCGAATTCGATAAAGTCGAAGATGTTATTGCCGCTGCAAACAACACGCCCTATGGCCTTGCTGCCTATGTTTTCACCAATGACTTAAGCACTTCGCTGAAGATGGCGGAAGGATTGGAAGCAGGAATCATCGGCATCAACGACCCCGTACCAGCAACGCCCCAATGCCCGTTTGGTGGCATGAAGGAAAGCGGTTTGGGCAGAGAACTAGCTCAGGAAGGCATGGAATCCTACTTGGAAACCAAGTATGTATCCATCAAGCTAAGAGATTAATTTCTTCTCTAAATAAAAAAGCTTCAGGAAGGCATATGCTTTCTTGAAGCTTTTTTTTATTGTTCAACAATGCTTACAACTTTTACTTTTTAAGATTTGTCGTCTTTATTCCCATCTCCAATGCAAAGTTCAAAACGATTTCTAAAATCGTCTCTTTAAGCCTTCTCTCCTGCTCATCATTTTGAATATCTGCAAAAGCTGATATCTCAAACTCTAATCCATTCTCACCTATTTTTAAAAACGCAATCGTTGTCTTACTAGCAATCACTCTGGGAGTTCCAACAAGTTTCTCCAACAATTTAACATGCAACAAACCTATCTTTTCTACCTCGGTATGAAGATCAATACCAAATACCAGACGCAACCTTCGTTGCTTGCGAAAACCATAATTATCGATGATGGCAGTCGCAAGGTTGGCATTGGGTATCAATAAAAGAGAATCTTCAGCAGTACGCAGTTTGGTAGCGCGAAAACCTAATTGCTCGACCGTACCTTCTTTATCACCCAGAATAATTTTATCGCCGACACGAAAAGATTTTTCGCTGATGAGAAGTAATGTGCCAAAAAGATTCTTGAGAGAATCCTGTGCAGCAAGTGAAATACCAATCCCAAGGATGCCTAGGCCCGCAAGGAATCTACCCAGCGATTCTGCCTCACCAAAATTCTTAATCAAAAGAGAGATGGCAGTAAGTATGACTATAAGCTTTATACTCCTGCTAATAAAAGGAACGAGCATGTCTGCGACACCCTTGTATTTGATCATGGATTCAGAAACTTCATAAATAAGGGCGATGGTATCAACCAATTGCAGGAAGAACCAAGCGACAACAAGGGTTATTAAAATTTGTTCTATAGTGTAAATAAAAATGGCAATATTGTTAGGAAAGTCAAGCAATGGAATAAAAGAGTAGACAAGGGTAAAAAAGATCAGAGTTTTTAAAGCTCGAAAATTACGCCTCATTCTTGTCTTAAAAACACCCTCACTTGATTTTGCAACAAAATAATTAATTCCAATTTTAACAAAAAAAGTAGAAAAGATCGCAACGAACAAACTGAGAATTGTGAAAATAAAACCCACAGCCCACTGATAGATACAAAGCCCGAAAAATGTTTTATGATACTTGGCAGGCACATTCAAACGAAACCATACACCAGGTTCTGACCAAAAATCAGCCTTAAGCCTGACCAAATTTAATTTAATAAAATCTTGTCGTACAGGCATATCAATTACAGCATTAAAAATAGATTCAATGCGCCTCACCGAACTTGAATCAAACTTCCATTCAATTTTCCCCTTACCATCATCCATGGGAGAAATAAAAATTTTTCCCAAAGGCCCACGATAAAGTTCATAACTAACCAACTTAGAATCAGTGGGAATTTCTTGCAGATAAACCTGGCTGAGCCTATCGAAAATAAACTTTAACTTGAATGCAAGCACAGGGCCCAACTCATGCCGGGCTGGAACAGGAATTTCGGAAAGATCTAATGCCCGACTAGCTTCGCGATCATTAAAGAAATTAACAGCAGCTAAAAAGAAAAAAATAGTGTTACGCGGATTGGCCAAATCGTGGGTGTAATTATATTTTGCCTGCTCTTCAGATGAGAGTTTTGAAAACATAGTGGGAATATTGGCAACGGTTTCAGGGCCAAAACGCCAGCATCCATCATGCTGCCTTAGAATCCCAAGCTCGAACCCCGGAGGGCCATTGATCACTTGGGTAGGACTACTCCAAGAATCTGAAAGGTTATTGGAGTCGGGACTGATTTTTCGAAGGATAGCATCGAGCATGACGGCTCTTTTAGGGCCGAGGTTTTCCAAATCTTCGACAGGAAGCATACTTAAATCAAGGAAGTTGTTGAGATTCTTCTGCTGATGAATATCAAATTCAGCCACCATGATCGCAAGGTAAAAATTTCTAAGTAGCTTACGCGGGGTAGAAAGTTCTAGTGGTACGGAATCAGGTTTTCCCGATTTTAACTGAAAAAGTGCAGGGTCAAAATTATCAGGAACTGGGGGTACAATTTTACCCATTATTTTATAACGAATATCAACGGGCTGTTTTTTGATATCTTCATACATCAAATCAACCGCACGAACCGTATCCTTGGTAAAAAGCCAAGCATCTTTCCCGCCAGGTACATAAGCCCTTTGTACAGCGATCATACCTTTACTACTTGCGTTCCAAATATATTTAGGCCCGTTTGGATCTTCAGGAATTTCCTGTGTGAATAAATAACCCTTACGCTGAATGATCGCAGCAAGTTTCCAACCTATTAACGCCCCCATAGTTTTTATTTTGTCTGGGGGAAATTCAGAAAGATCGAGATGATGTGTAGCTGAAATAAAATCACTATTGCAAGCATGCATCATAAATTCACTCATCGTATTATTAGGGTCGTGCAAACCAGATTTCAGTTGATTAGCAATTAGTTTTCTTGCTTGAGTTCTGCTTGCAGAAACAATGCGCATGGATTTGATTCGCGATACGGTCTCCTTATCAAAGCGCCAAAGGCCATCATTGCATTTTTTCAAACTAATGCTAAGTACTTCATCTTTAAAAACAACAAGCCGATCCTGACCAGGTACTGCGTTAAAACCACTCAAAGGAACAGATAACTCATCGAGAATATCATTAAGGTCTAAAATCATGCTGATTAAAATATCTGGGGATATCGTTCCCGGTTCAAATTCTAGGCAGGAAGAAGCCTCTTTCATCAAACTTGGAATTACAGGGTATGCTTCTGCAGCAAAACAAAGCGTATTAAAAGTGCTTATAGGACTTGATAACTTTACAATTAAAGATTGATTTTGATATTGCTTTAATGCTTCAAGATCTGGATTTGCATAACCCAAAATACTTGAAAGAAAAACACCTACAAGAATTCCTGAACTATTCATGTAAACATTCCTTTGTACAACAACATGGCCTTTCCTAGGCTGAATTGAGTCTAGCAAATTCATTGAATTATTAAAATACGAGCATAAAGCTAATTGAAAGTGCAGTTTATAGCAAGAAGACAGGGCGACTTGCTAATCTAGTCCCAAGACTTTAATTTGTTCATCAGATTCTTCACTTCTGTTTTCTTCTTTTCAAACAAAGTGAACATTGCCAAGATTGCGCTTCCCAAAATAATCACTGCTATCCACCAAACCCAAGTTTGTTCTTTATCCACCGCTGCGTGCCATATCATGAAGAAAATATCCATGAGAAGAAACGCCATCCCGAAATAAAGAAACCCTTTGGTTTGTGTAGCCATGCCTGCCAAAATCCCCATGACACTCCAGAATGCAAGGGCAATAGGTAGCCAAACAGAATAACCAATGCCTAAGATCAAAAGATCCGAAGCGGAGGAAGCGTAAAGGAAGGCAAGGGCGGTATAGCGCAGGAACTGAGAAAGGTTTTTATGGAGTTTCGGGCGTAGAGAAAATTCTAAAATAAGAAAGAAGATTGCAGGAGGCACAAGCCACATTTGCGGATGTTGGAAAATAGAAAAACCTTGGCTGGCCCATAACGACCAAAACCCGCTCACCAATCCCAGACAGGAAGCCAACATAAGGTAAAAAGAGTTCCTCTGCATAGCAACCCAGCCCCAAACCAATGCTGCTAAAAACCACAAGAATGCCTGAGCTGCAAAATCACCTGGCAACCTCATTGCAGATTCAGCAAAAGCCTTCATGAAGAAAAACTGTTCAGGATAGGCAACTAAAAATTGTTTAAACCAGAAGGATAACTGGGGTGCCAAAGGAATCAATACGCCACTAAGCATGATGGGCAAAGCAATGGCTTGTTTGTTCCTTCGGAAAAATAATTCTGAGATACCAGCAGCAATAAAAGAAAGAATAAGAGCGCCGATGGACCAGTATTGCCCAAAGAAACCACCAAACCATTCAGGCCTGCAAAGTCTGCAATGCAGGAAAATTGAAACAAGTACAGCAATCACACCCCAAGTGTATCTGGTGTTCTTCCAAGAAGTATCGCTTGCATTTTCCGCACCAAGAAAACAAACAAACCACAGACAACCGAGGCCTAACACACCAACAGAAATCAAAACCAATTGAACAGCCCATTCAGGTTGCAGGCTTTTCATTGCATCAGGGTTAAAATAAATTGCTTCCAAAGCAAGAGAGCAATAGATGGAAAGAAAAGCAAAAATAGGCAGACGATCCCGGATCAATTTGGTTGCAAATTCCCAGACGCCGGTCAACTTTCCTAGAATCAATCTGCCAACTATTGCAAGCACCAAGATGGCGAATTGTAATAGCGCACCTCTTTGAGGCCAGCGGGCATCATCAAGCGGAGAAGGGAAAGCCTGCAAAAGCACACACCATGCTGCAGCAAGCAAGAATAAAAACTCCCTACGCACACTCCTGGAAGTACCAAGCCCTGCCCAGGTAAGAAACAAAGCTGAAGGTGCGACACAAAAAGTTGCACAAGCTCCTATGATTCTTTCTTCAAAAATTTCAGCATCCCACGAGATCCAAACAGAAAGCAGCAAAATAATACCCGAAACAATACCTTGAACACCAGGTAACCAAAGTGGCTTTACCTTAATAAAAGGCATTGCAATAATGCCCGTAATTAAAGTCATCAGAAAAGCTAAGGGAATACAGGTAGCTTGAATTAATTCTGAATAAAGCAGATTTCTAGATCGTAGCCAGTAGGCAATCGCAACCAATCCAAGGGTGAATAAACCCAGATCGCCAAACTTCACTTTCTGTGTGACAAACCCAACTAAGGCAACAAGTGCCAAGATAGAAATCGAGTAAGATGCGAGAGGAAGATCAGTTAAATAAAGCTGGCCATTCAAACAACCGAAATAAACAATTGCTCCGCTTAGCCCCATAGCAACCAAAGCAATTTGCATTGCAGATTCAGTCATACGGATAGCAAGGAGTTTGATTCCGGAAACAGGCAAAGAGGAAACAAGGAACCAGAAAAACGAGATGCTTCCAAGGCCCAAACAAACTAAGTTAACCATATCCAACGGATGATGAAGATCGAGTGCAATCCCCAGATAGATACACGCACCAAGTGAAGTCAAAATATTTGCAAAAGCATATCCTGCAAGGTTGCGCCAAGCTGCAATCATCGCCATTTCTAATGCAACTAAGCAAATAAGCGAGAATACAAGCCAAGGATCAACTGCTTCGATTGCACCCATTCGGATTGCAACAAAAAGGGATGCGACCAGAATAAAATTAAGATTCGTAGGCCACGATTCTTCATCAATAAAAGTGGAAGTTTTCCCAAGGGATTGAAAAACAATTCCTAAAAGAGAAATTGTAAATCCAAATAAAATCCAGATTCCACAGATGGCTAGTAAGGCATTGGAAAAGCTGCCTTGCCTATCGTATTCAATCAAGCCTGCAACTATTCCGAAATTCAAAACCGAGCCTGTGCAGATGATTCCAAGTGGAAGGCCAGCACGCACCCGATAATAAAAGTTGGCAATTAAACTAAACACCATTGCAATACAAATGGTCTTGCCTGACATGGTGATTAACCAATTGGTAGACAAACCTTCTTTAGCTACCAAAACAAATTGAAACCCTGTAGGAAGAAGCAACAGCAGTAAAGCAACCCAAGGCAATGAAACGTGAATTGCTTCAAGAGTTGACACCCTAGATTTCAACAACCATTCATCATTTAGAACCTTGATTCGTGACCATATTGCAGTCTGAATCGAGGCTGCGCAAAGTACTCCTGCAATCATAAATGCATACCAATTTACAAAAGGCTCGCCTTTATTTTGATGATAAATCGTAAGTGCGCCAAACAGAGCTGAAAGCCAAAATGCAACACTTGCATGCCTATCGCTTTTACGAAACCAGCTAAGCAACATAGAGGTTGCGATCAAGAAACCCAGCCCAATCATTGCATGAATAGTGAACGCGAGAGGCCATGCAGCCCAAGTAATCAGAAATAGCAGGAACAAACCCAAGCCCTGAAGAATTTCAGCTAACTCACTAAGGTTGGTGAACTGAATCCGCAGTAAGCGGTGTTGAAAATAATCTTTTATGGGATAAGCAAAGACCCAGAGAAGCGAGTAAACCGGCCCTGCAATAACAAGAAATTTCAAACCTACAAAAGTTTCGTTTCGTTCAAATACACAAGCAAGTGTAGCAAGGATTCCAAACCCTGCGATAAAAACATTACGCCAATATAAAGTTCCAAATTCTTGAAGTCGCAATGCGGTACAGCCGCTTAAAACAGAACCCAGCATCACCATACCCAGAATAGACCCTGCTTCGGATGTGAAGATATGAGCTTCATTTGCGGAACCATTCAGGCGCATCAATCCAAGGACGATTGCAACAGCAGCAAGGGAACCCACACTTAAAGTTGCCCTAGATGGATAATCTGCGAATTTGAAATTAACAAAGCGCTTTAGTAAGAACCAAACCCAAAGGAAAAGTCCGCCAGCAAGGGCCATCATCTGAGGCAAAATAACAATGCAACCTTTGTCTAACTGCCCCGAATGATGTAAGGAACGAATATAGCCAACACCTGCAGCGGCCATAACAAGCCATTGGATATGAAATAAGAATCGCTGATTACGCTGCGAGAACACTTGGACAAAAAGCCCAAGGATAAGAATCACGATGGGGGCCCAGAAGTTTCTTGCTAGAAAAGGAATTTGAGCGGAATCCTGCATGATTGATGCAAGATCTTCTGCAACTTTCCATGCAAGGGTAAGTAATGCAAAGCCAGCAATATTCCATCTCAAGGCGCGTTCGGGAAGATTGCCTTCCTGCACTCGGATAGTGAAACGATTACAAAAAGAATTAAGCGAATCATTAAATGAAAGAAGAAGTGAGCCGATAAGAAACCAAACCGACCAACTCAGATTCAAACCAAGCGCAATGTTTTCTTTTCCAAGATGATAACCCAGCGAGGTCGCACCAAAACCAATGAGTAAATGAAACAATACAAGCTTTGGATAGCTTGCTTCATCCCAAAGATAGATGATGCAAGTAACTAATAAAATCGCATACCAAAGAAGAATACCCTGGCCCATCATTAGGCTGGGCCAATCACTTGCAGGGAGCAAACCCCAATTCGAGGTCGATGAAAGGAAGCCACTGAATATGCCTAATCCAAGTAAAATTGCACAAAGGGTTGCGAGTGTCCATTCATCAATAGATCTTCTGGTTTCGAACCAAATGTCGCGGAAGATACGGCTTTTGCGTGCCTCAAATCGTAATACACTCCAGACAAAAGCGAGCGAAGAAAGCCAGCATCCCAAGGTTTGCAATGCCCAAGGATGACTCAAATTCCCGCCTTGTTCGAGAAACCAAGGTTGCATTCTTATGAAGTGCAAGGACAAACAACCCACCGAGCCAGCCATTGCTATTTGGAAGGTTCGAAACCACGAACTACTGCTAACCAACAACGCTCTCAGTAACGCAGCGAATGCAAACCAATCAAGATAAATTGCAAGTGGAAGATCCAGAACCTTTGCTTCAAGTACTGCGCCCGCGGATTCCACTACAAGGACCAAAGGCAAAATCAGCAGCAGCCAGAATTCAGATACTTGGGCAGGCGTTTGCACACCCTCATCCCAAAGCGAATCAAAGAAAACAAAAAAGCTGTTTAAAAGATGCAAGAGAATAGCAAGAGTTGCAGCAGCCAACACACCTGCAGTAAAAGGCATTGGGAATAACAAGTGATGCTGAAAAAAACTATAGCCTGAAATCGACCAAAACAATAACCCTGCAAGGGTCAATTCCATCCTGCCAAACTGCCAAGCAAGGAATATGCAGGCAATGCCCAATTCCAAAGCGCCCAAACTAAAGAAGAAAGATTTATCTTCAGGAGTTTTGGAAAGGAAAAACCAAGCAGGTAATAAACACACCACGAGAATGCAGGAAAGTATCTTAAAAGCTTGAGTTAAAGAATTTGTTTTGGCAGAAGAAGGAATGAATCTTGCGAGGGCAGAATAAATGAACGCCACCATACCAAGGCAGGCGAATCCGAAATTTGCTGGAGGGTCGGGGTATAAGAAAGCAGCAACTGCGGAGATCGGAAAAACTGCGATGATAATTGCGCTGAAGGGATTGGTTTGGAGTCGATAGAGATACAAAAGAAGGCAAGCAAATCCGATTTGGGCGATTGCGCCTCCGGGGCCGGGGCCCTCAGCTTGCGCCCAACCCATAGCCAAGGAGCTCATTGCAGCAATCCATGCCCCTGCAATCCAGCCCTTGCGCTCCAGACTATTTTCAAGATTCCAGCGTGCAAAGCCAGTAATTAAAACCCCGACAAGAAGCATTACAAACGCAGAGGGTGGTTCGACCAAAATTTTAATAAGATCCAACGAAGCAAGTGTTGCAGTTGGGCTCAATGTTCCATTCAGCAAATGCACTTGTAGAGAAAAAGCGATAACCATTTGCAGGCTGGCTGCCAACGGGCCAAACAAAGGCACTGCGGTTCTGGAAAATAAGACGAGCATTACAATGGCGATCCATAACGCTAGGATCATGGAAGAAACATCGGCGCATGCAAGAAATGGCGCAATCGTAATGGTTAAAATGCCGAGGCCATGAAGCAGCGGGCCTGCCAATGAAAAAGCATCGTCTGATGCCTCTGGCCTAGGGATTTGCAAAGCTAAGAATACAACACCTGCAAATATCAGAGGTATAGCAAGCGAAGAGATTGCAAAATCCGCACCCGATGCCAAAAGAAACCCTTGAGAGACAAAAAGCGAAAAGACCAGAAGCAGTGCAAAAAGAATGAGTTTTGCAGAGGTTGCTGGTTTTGCAATTCGAGACAAGCAAGCACCAAGCAGTGCCAATAGAATTGCCCCGCCTTGTGCAATTTTCATATCCAATGGCACATGCCATGAAGCAAGCAACATCGCAGCGCAAAAGATTAATATTCCCAGAGTCAAAGGACGTGGGATTCCCGCAAAAGCAATATCTTCAAACAGATCGGAAGTTGCTTTTTTGAACAGAATTGCAATGCCTGTAAGGGCGATAACCTGCACCGCTGCTGCAATCCAATAACTTGAACCAGCAATGCCTAGATTTGCCAGCACCAAAAGAGAAAGCACTGCGAGCAAAATACTGATAACCAGCATGCCCCTGCTGGTGGATTGTAACTTCCAATGATGCAGCGTGTATTGCCCTGCAAAGAAAAGCAGCAAGGTTATTGCTGAAAGCATTAAAAACGGGAAGTAGGGGATTTGTTCGAGGCTATTCCATAAGGTTCCAACCAAGGCGACCGACCCGCCAACAATTAATAATCCACCCACCAACTCCCCAAGCAAGATATTGCGACTTTCAAGAAACAGGCTAAGCACCCCCGCCAAGGTTCTTTGGGGTTTTACAATAATGGGCGCTTCAGGATTTTTAGGGAAAGGAAGTACGGGCCTTTCTTCTTCAAGCTGAGTATTAGATTCAGTTGATTGCATTGGCAATGCAGGTGGAACACTTGAATTTTCTATATCGGATAGTAATTGTTGAATACTTGAAGTTTCTACAGGAAGGGTTGGCGGAATTGGAATGGGGGTGATTTTTGCCAGGCGATTTTGCAACGCAATCACAACCGCAGCGCTCGCCTCTTTCGAAACTTCATCCCGATCAACCAATTTTTCCAACTGTTCAAGGGCGATGCGAAGTTCTTCACCCTCTTTAGAAACGGTAGGCATAAGGTTTTTACCGCAGTTATAACATTGCATCGAAGTTGGATTAAGTTCGCTGCCACAGGCTTTACAGAATCGCGATGGTAAATTCGAGGAGAAAAGAAGGCCAAAGAGAAATTTGAATACCTTTATCCCAACCCAAAGGAAAAAGAGGAGAAGTGCAAAAATTACACTCAGCAGGAAGAGTAGAAAAAAGATGTCCATGAATTACGAACTAGCACCTGAAAAGAACGGTAGCAATAAAGAACAAAAACAGACGGTGGCAGCGCCTATTTTTTACCCAGACTGCCTATATTAGACACTTTTGGCGGTTTTTGTGCAACCCCTATCTTCTTATCTGGTAAGGTTTTTGGTGTTTTATGGAGTTGTGTTATGCGTCCTTTTCCATGGCTGGCTTCAAAAATACCCAAACCATTCATGCTGATTCGTTGTAAGATAAACCCTGAATAGCTAAACTAAATGACAGAGTCTTTTTACTTGTGCCATTTATCTAGGGTATTTGAACCGGAAAAGGATTAACACAAGTAGTTTTGCACAACCTAATAAATTCGCAGGGGCTTTTTGCCTGCGGGAAGCAATATAATGCAGATAACTTCCAAAAAAACTCCAATAGTAGAACCCGTGAAGTCCAAAGGGACATTCGCCTTCGTAAGCCTTGGGTGCCCAAAAAACCTCGTTGATTCCGAGCGCATGCTAGGGAAACTTGCCCAAGATGGATACACCCTTACTGCCAACGCAGAAGGTGCGGATCTCGTCATAATCAACACCTGTGGTTTTATCGAACCAGCCCGTCAGGAATCGCTGGGCGTCATTCGAGAAATGCTGGATCTAAAAGAACAAGGCAAACTAGGATCAGTAGTGGTTGCGGGTTGCCTAGCGGAACGCAAAGGCGATGCACTTCTAGAAGAAGTTCCAACAGTGGACCATATACTTGGGGTTCATGCACGCGAAGAAATAGTACAGATCATCAATCGCACGCTTTCCAAAAAAGCAGCGGATGAACAGCGCTCGGTTTTTCGCCCTGCACCCGTAAAAGCTCAGGAAGATACAGGCCGCTTTCGTATAACACCCAGGCATTTCGCCTACCTTAAAATCTCCGAAGGCTGCGACAGGCTTTGTACCTTCTGTGCCATTCCTTCGATGCGTGGCAAGCATGTGACAAAACCCATGGAAGAAGTAATTCGCGAAGCCAAGGAACTTGCTGCAGATGGTGTGCGCGAACTTCTGATCGTTGCCCAAGATACCACCTACTACGGGCTCGATCTTTATGGTGAAGTCCGCTTTGCAGCGTTATTGCGCGAGTTAGAAAAAGTGAATGGGATCGAATGGATACGCATTCTGTATGCATACCCAATATTCTTCACCGATGAACTTATTGAAGTGATCGCGAGCTCGAAAAAAATCGTGCCTTATCTTGATATGCCCTTGCAGCATATCAACGATCGTGTGTTGCGCAGAATGCAACGAAAAGTGCGCAGGGCCGATGTTGAAACACTGCTAGCAAAATTACGCGCAGCAATTCCAAACCTCGCTTTCCGCACAACCTTCATCGCAGGATTCCCAGGCGAAACCGAAGAAGAGTTTCAAGAACTTGTGGAATTCGTCAAGCAAGCTAAATTCGAAAGATTGGGTGTGTTCACCTACTCTCTTGAACCGGGAACTCCCGCTTCCAGGCTCGAAGATCATCTACCTGAAGAAGTTAAAACCGCCAGGCAAAACGAACTCATGGCTTTGCAACAACCTATTGCATTCGAGTGGTGCCAATCGCAGCTAGGCAAGGAAATAGAAGCAATTGTGGATGGGCCAGATCCAGAAGTCCCAGGCCAGTTTACAGGCAGAACTTTTGCAGATGCACCTGATATCGATTGCCTGATCCGCTTAAAGGGAAAAGGCCTTCGCTCGGGTGATATCGTTCGCACCAAAATCACCGGAACGGATGGCTACGATCTCGCAGGCAGGGTAATTTCTATTCGCTAGTTTTGCATAAAGAGTATTTGCTTCATGGAAAGAAACCTCGCAGGCACGCAGGCTATCAAGTCAGGAAGGGCGGTTTTATTTAACCTGCCCAACCAACTTACAGGCATGCGCTTCCTCCTTTCCTTCGTTCTCTTTTATCTCATCTCGCAAGAATTATGGCTCGCTTCTCTTCTGGTTTTCATTTTTGCTGCATTCACCGACTGGCTTGATGGCCATCTCGCACGCACCCAAAACATGCAAAGCAGCCTTGGCCGTAACCTCGACCCCCTTGTTGATAAAGTTCTTATCTGTGGCACCTTTATTTTCCTCATCCCGATAGGTACCACCGAAGGCTGGCTGCCACCCTGGATGGTTACCGTTGTCGTTGCACGGGAACTTCTCATCACCGGATTACGAAACTTCATCGAGAAAAAAGGCGTCAGCTTTGGTGCAGACTTCCTCGGTAAAGCCAAGATGATTCTTCAATGCGCTGCCCTCATCTCCATCTTCATCAACCTCATGAATCTCGAATGGATCAATCCAACCTTTGGCTTTTATGCCAGAGCAGCACTGATCTACGGCATGCTTGCAGCCACCTTGTTCAGCGGGCTTCAATATCTGACCAAGGCTTTCCAAACCATTCTTTCTGAAAATTCCTAACTCATCCGGAGTAAATCGATGGCGAACAATGGACAACCACTAGGCGTTGCAATTGTAGGGTGCGGTATGATCGCCCGCTTTCATGCCAGGGCACTTGCAGAAATTCCCGGAACAAAACTTTTGGCCCTCATCAGCAGAAGTGGCAAAAACGCCCAAGCAATGAACGAAGAACTCAAGCTCTCTTGTGATATCTATCCAGATCTTGCACCTGTTCTTGCAAGAAAAGATATTCATATCGTCATCATCACCACGCCCTCGGGTGCCCATCTGGAACCCGCAGTAGAATGCGCTCGCGCAGGCAAACATGTTGTTGTCGAAAAACCCCTCGAAATCACCGCTGATCGTTGCGATACCATCATACGCGAGTGCGATGCCAACAAAGTTCTTCTTTGCACCATTTTCCCCTCGCGCTTTGGCGATGCCAATGTCGAACTTAAAGCCGCAGTTGATGCAAAAAGATTTGGCAGGCTAACCCTCGGCGAGACCACCTGCAAATGGTGGCGCACCCAAGCCTACTACGATGAAGGTGGTTGGAAGGGAACCATGGCTCTCGATGGCGGGGGCGCTTTCATGAATCAAGCAATCCACAATGTCGACCTCCTCCTTTGGATGATGGGCCCCGTCACCCATGTAACAGGGTTCACCGCAACTCTCGCTCACGAACGCATCGAGGTCGAAGATACAGGCGTTGCATGTTTGAAATTTCAAAACGGAGCACTTGGCGTTATTCAAGCCACCACCAGTGTGCACCCCGGCCTGCCGAAAACCATAGGCATCCATGGCGACAAAGGTACCGCCGTCATCGAGCAAGATGACATACTTAAGTGGGATTTTCTCGAACCCATCGCCCACGATAATGATGTGAAAACCCGGTTTGCACAAAAGGTAGGAGCTTCAGGCGGATCCAGCAACCCCGCTGCAATCAGCCATCAGGGCCATACCAGACAATTGACCGATTTCGTCAACGCAATCAAACTCGGTGGCAAGCCCTTGGTTGATGGCAGGGAAGGGCGCAGGGCGGTGGAATTAATCCAAGCGATTTATGCTTCCAACGCTTCAGGAAAAGTAATTCATATCAAATAAAAAAGGCCCTCCTCGATATTATCAGGGAGAGCCTTTATTGATTTAATCAGAAGTCTATTGAATGACTTTAGTTACATTATAACGGCTACCAGCCTTAGCAGTCACCGTTTGTTTAAGTTCATCGAGATTGAACTTTTCCTTGTCTGAAACTGCAAACCTTACGGTTTCAGAATTACGGTTGGTAACGATCGATTCTTTAATCACCCAAGGAATTGTCACAAGTGCGGACCGCACTTTAGTTGGGCAACTCATTCACGACATACCCCGTACTTCCACCGTGTATCGCTGCAAACTTGCATCTGCAGTATCTTCTCCGGGTGGAGACATCTCACCGCAACCTACCAACAGCACCATAGGTACTGCAATTCGCAATAAAACCCGATTAAACATTCGAAATCCCTCCTTCAATAAAATGACCTAATGTTATTATAGCATTCAACGAGCTTATAAACAAAATCTTAACGGCCACCGGGAGGAACATACTTTTCCAACCAAGTGAACACTTCTTTGTACCAGAATTGACTGTTCTTTGGTTTCAAAACCCAATGCCCCTCATCAGGGAAATTCACAAACCTAGAGGGCACACCCTGCCTTTGAAGTGCGGTGAAAATTTGGGTTCCCTCACTGATGGGCACACGGAAATCCAGATCATTGTGAATGATCAACATCGGAGTTTTAAACTTTGCAAGATTCTCTGCAAAACGATGGGGCGAAAACTTTTCATAACTTTCTCTGCCTCCTTTGCCCCAAGGTGGACCACTATGTTCCCATTCATCAAACCAGATTTCTTCGGTGGTCGTGTACATACTTTCAAAATTATAAACACCACAATGATTGATCAAACATTTGAACCGGCCTGTTTTTACAGAGAACCAATTCATCATGTAGCCACCAAAGGAAGCACCCGCACTACCGATGCGATCCTTGTCGACATAGGGAAGTTTTTCGACATAATCAGCGGCTTTCATAAGGTCTTCGTAACATTTGCCACCCCAGTCGCCGGAAATTTCATCCACATACTTCTGGCCAAAACCCGTGCTGCCCCGTGGGTTGGGCAATGCAACAACATAACCCCGGGCTGCCCACGCTTGTGGGTTCCAACGATAACTCCAACCATCTTCCCAAGCACCTTGGGGGCCACCATGAACCAGAAAAGCAACAGGCCATTTCTTCGATGGATCAAAACCCGGGGGTTTTAAAATCCACATCTGAGTTGGAGTATCTCCCGCACCCGGAAGTGTGACACTCTCAGGCTTGGGAAGTTCGAGTTCGGTTAAAAGAGTTTCATTAACCTTGCTGATGTTGATCGGGTTGGAAAGCCTCAAATCAGCATTGCCTGCAAAAACCTCGGGCGGACTCGCCATGCTTGCATTAAGAAAGGCAATCTTTGTGCCATCGGAGCTTGCACTGATACCAGAGTTATAGCCAGAAATTTGGTTTTTGATCAGATTTGCAGCTTTAACATCTTCAAGAGGCAGGATTTGAAACAGCGCAACTTTGCCCAGATGATCTGCTGTAAATAAGATTTTATCTTTACCTGCCCAAGTAAAATCATTGACAGAGATATCGGTTTTTAAAGCCCCTGTGAAAGAAACAGGCTTACCTTTGAAGGTGCCTTCCTTATTCGTTTCAACGATCATAATTTCCCATTTATCCGCTTCGAACCCTGGGCGCTTTTGCGCTTTGTAAGCCAGGTAATTACCATCCGGGGAAAACGTCGGGGCACTATCTGCTGCGAGGTTTTCTTTGGTCAAATTTTCCCACTTATCTGAAGTGTTGTTGATAGAAACCCTGCAGAGATCCATGTTGGTGCTCCACGCTTCATCCTTTTCAGGTACTGCGCTAAACACAAGATATTTCCCATCAGGTGAAAAAGTAAAATCATCACCCGAAGAAAAAGTGGAAGAGGTGGGGAAAGCATCGCGATCACCAGGCGTCACATCCCGAGGTTCTAGAAAACCCTCTAAAGCATTGGCATCATAAGGCAGTACAAAAAGGTGCTGGCGTTTATCTTCAACATAGCTATCCCAATGGCGGTAGAAAAGCTTGGTAAACACCTTTGCCTTGATTGGGCTGGCTTTGATCTCATCCATTTTTTTCTTGTTGGCAGCATCAGACTCTTTGAACGGGAGCTTGGCAAATTCGGGATAAACAGCAGAGACAAATGCGATATTTTTGCCATCGGCGCTCCAAATGGCTCCGGAGGCTTCGGTGGCAAGATTGGTGATCTGCCTAGCTTCACCACCCCGGATGTCGATGGTCCACAGTTGGTTTTCACCCGAGCGCGAGGACTCAAATAGGATGCGTTTACCATCAGGGCTCCAGCGGGGGTGTTTATCCTTTTTATCAGTGAAAGTAAGCCTTTTGGGAGGATTTTTCCCAGCAACATCAGCCAGCCAAAGGTTGGAAGAGGATTTATTCGCATCGAGATCCACCTTGGTGACAACATATGCGATCCAAAAGCCATCGGGGCTGATTTGCGCATCAGAAACCCGGAGGAATTTAAACAGATCATCGACCTGCATGGGTCGTGCAGCGGTTGCGACCGTTGCGGTCATGCCAAGGATTGTAATTAGTCCAAGAAGGGTAAAAAAGAATCTATCCATGATTAAGTTTCCTTGTTAAAAGAAGTACATTGGGGGCAGTCTACCAAAACTGCCTAAACAAACTCCATGAAAAATGAAGAGTTTTTAGTTAGATATCTGCCCAAGTACGGTTAGCTAAGCGTATATTAATAAGAGAGGGTGCCGAGTGTTTGCGAAGACAAAAATTCTCGAGGTAAAAAATGTCCTATGCCAGCCAGTTCATAATCGCCCGACCTAGTCTACAAGATCCAAGCTTTCAGCAAACGGTTATTTTGCTTTTGCAACATGACCCGTCCGGTGCATTTGGCTTGGTAGTAAACAGGCCCTTACCTCCACAGGCTTGGACTCTGCCTTTTCCACTATATCTGGGTGGGCCATGTAAATCCGAAGGTTTACTTATGCTGCATGGTCATCAAGAATGGATGGATATGCAAACACAGCAAGAAAAACAAATTGTGCCGGGGATTTTTATTGGCGACGAAGAATGCGTTAAGCAGGCAACCCAGCAGCATGCCGAGGAAGCTACGGGACGATTTTTAATGATGACAGGGTATGCGGGATGGGGGCCAGGGCAGCTAGAAAATGAAATCAGCCAAGGAGCTTGGGCGCTCGTAAAAGCAACGAGCGAAAATCTATTCGAAATCAGTGCCCAAGATAAATGGGCCTCGCTATTGCCTTCCATCATACCCCAACCCAGCGATAACTAAGACCACAGTTACCCACATTTTCTTTCAGAACCGGATGCGTGAGCGACGGTTGTTACTTCCGGCTCTGAAAGATATTTCTTGCCTTACAAGCCTGAAGCGCAAGCGAAGGATTAATATGTGAATGGTAAACGGGCATTTGAAGAACCCTCGCTTGCGCTTCTGGCTTGTAAAGATATGCAATAAAAGTTTGTGTGCGCCTGCGCAAGGATGCAAAACCGTCGCTCACGCTTCCGGCTCTGATAAGCACGCATTACTTACCGTCGCTCACGCATCCGGCTCTGAAAGATATTTACGCAACCCCGCTCATTACAAAATATTTGTCTTCAACCGTAAAGATAACATCAAGAGATATCTTTTTTATCAAGCCTGCCTTCGGCTTCCAACTTACGAAACTTCTTGATGGTTCGGAAAATACCTTCAGAGAGAGGAGTCTTAGGCAAAGGCCCGATTTCTTTTTGTAGCCCATCATCTGATAAATTATACGCAATCTGAATCTGCCTATCACCGAAAGTAATCAACTTCGAGGCTTCAGGTTCAAGCTTTTCAAACATCTGATGAAGTGTTTGCAGATCAACTACATCACCCCGCAGGTTAAAGCTTTTTGCGCCTTCAAAAGGAACATCCAAGCTATGGGCAAACACCCGTGCAACATCTGCCACATATTGCAAATCTTGAAAACCACCGTAAGTGATGTGATAGGGTTTGTGCAAAGCCATGCATTTCATCGCCTTGGTGGGTTCGCTAGTCATGCCAACATCACGCCCTACACCATACACTGTCCAAGGTCGTAAGCCGATGCTGGTCATGCCATGATCTAAGAAATAAACCTTGGCATTACCCTCATTGCAGATTTTATAAAAACCATAGTTAGTGCTGGGGGAAAGACGAACATCATCCGAAAGGGGGCCTTCAGGATAATCTGCTGGTGGGCCAAAAACTGCAGCACTGCTAGCATAAACAACCCGCTTGACCTGATTACGACATTCTTTATATGCTTCAAAAATCGCCAAGGTTCCCATAACATTCACCTGGGCACCCAGCACAGGATTTGCCCTGCACGTTGGCACCTGCAAACCAGCAAGATGAATGATATGCGTAATGCCATGCTCGCGAATGGTGCGGATCAGCCTATCTTGATCCGTAACATTCCCTTCGCAAAAAGTGGTCTGAGAGATGATATCTTTGTTAAGAACAACCTCCAACCGCTCTGCATCTTGCTTGATGTCGTACAGAAAAATGGAATGCCCGCCTGCGAACAGATCCTTGACAATCCAAGAGCCAAGAAATCCATAACCGCCTGTGATAAGAACTCGCATAGTGCTACAAACCTCGAATAGAAATCAAGTGGTGGGTGTGGTTGGCTCGGTGGGTACTACAGGAACTGTAGACTCTTCGGTTTCAGGAGGCGCTTCTTCGTGTGGAATCTTGGCGAGTGATGCAACTTTATCATCATCCTTAAGATTCATCACTCGAACGCCCATGGTATTTCGCCCCACAGTTCGAATTTCTGCAACGTGGGTTCTGTTAACCATCCCTTGGCCGGTAATAATCATGATATCATCGGTGTTACGCACACTCATGATACCCACGACTTTACCATTGCGTTCGCCGGTGCGGATATCTCGCACACCCTTGCCGCCTCTTTTTTGCTTGCGATAACGCATACTCGAAGCAGTAGGCGGAACTTCGCCATTTTCATCAGCGACTGGTTCCTGCTCTTCGATTTGCTCTTCAGCAACATCATCGGTCAACTCATCGGCTTCGCCTACAGAATTAGGGCCAAAAGGCGTGCGTTTACCATAGCCTTTTTCGCAAAGAGTCAGGAGGAAACCTTCGGGATCTGCAACAACCATGCCTACAACAGCATCGTCGGTGCCGATTCGAATACCCCGAACACCCTTAGAATTACGACCCGTATCACGGGCATCGGCTTGATCAAAGCGAATAGCCATGCCGTTGCGGGTAACAAGAATAATTTCATCGGTGTTACGAACAAGAGCAACCTGAATAAGGGAGTCGCCCTCTTCAAGGTTGATACCGATGATGCCACCCTTACGAGGATGGGAATACAAGCTAAGAGGGGTCTTCTTGACCAAACCATTTCGGGTTGCCATGATCAAGCTAAACTCTTCCGATCCATCAAAAGATTTCACAGGAATAATGCTACTGATCTTTTCCTCGGGCTTAAGGGAAAGAACATTAGCCACCGAACGACCTTGGGAAGTACGGTTCGCCTGGGGCAATTGATAAACCATCAGCCAGTGAAGCTGGCCAAAACTTGTAAAGCAAAGCAAATGATCCTTCGTATCTGCGACGAAGAATTGATCGATAAAATCATCATCCTTGGTGCTGCCACCACTAACACCACGGCCACCACGATGCTGGGTGCGGTACGTGGAAACAGGCAGCCTTTTAATATAGCCCTGATGGCTAAGCGTAATGGCACATGCTTCGTTAACAATAAGATCAAGGTAATTCACATCACCAATTTCGCCGGTGATCTCGGTTCTGCGTGGGTTTGCATACTTGGCTTTAAGCTCGATAAGTTCTCTGCGAACTTCAAGGCTGATATTCTTCTCATCAGAAATCAAGACCTCGTAAGTGATGATCTTGCCACGAAGATCATTGTACTCGCGCAGAATTTCATCGCTTTCAAGAGCAGCAAGCTGACCCAATTGCATACGCACCACAGCCTCGGCTTGCGCTTCGGTCATGCGGTATTCAGCAAGTGCGCCCAATTCTTTTTGCAAATCAGCAAAGTTGGCACTACCCAACGCCCGCGCAAGCACTGATGCTGCAACAGAATGATTTTGCAATGCGATCTTCGCTTCGTTCCTGCTAGGTGAAGTTCTGCAGATGCGGATAATTTCATCCAGCGATGAAATCGCAATCAGCTGACCTTCAAGCACATGGGTCCTGCGTTTGGCTTCACGCAATAAAAACAGAGTTTTTCTACGGATAACCTGGGCTCGGTGCCTAAGGAAGCACTCGATCATCGCCTTGATGCTAAGGGTGCGCGGCCTACCCTCAACAAGCGCCAGAAGAATGATACTGACGGTTTTTTCGAGGGGCGAAAACTGGTAAAGCTGAGCCAGAATAAGGTTTGGATCTGCGCCACGTTTGATTTCTATCACTAAGCGAACAGGGTCGCCCATGCGCACGCTGCTTTCATCGCGGATACCCGAAATGCCCGTAATTTTTTCGTTGCGAACCAGATCAGCAATAGCCTCTGCCAAGCGATTTCGGGTTTGCTGGTAAGGAATCTCCTTGATAATGATCTGAGATTTATTGCCTTCTTCAACAATCACCGCCCTGGCACGAAGGGTAACTTTGCCCCTGCCTGTCATGTAGCCTTCAACAATACCCTGCCTGCCACAGATAATCCCACCTGTAGGAAAATCGGGCCCAGGAAGAACTTCCATAATCTCGGGAATTGAAACATCAGGATTATCCAGAATCATTACCCCAGCATCACAAATCTCACCCAAGTTTTGCGGCGGTATATCGGTCGCCATACCCACAGCAATACCATCAGAACCATTTACCAATAGGTTGGGAAATCTACTGGGGAGAACCAATGGCTCGCGATATTTACCATCGTAATTATCCGTGAAGTCAACCGTATCACGCTCGAGATCATCCATCAACTCTGCAGCGATGGGCGTTAATCTGGCTTCGGTATAACGCATCGCAGCGGGGGGAAGCCCTGCAAGCGAGCCAAAGTTACCCTGCGAATGAACCAAACGATGGCGCATATTCCAATCTTGCGCCATGCGAACCAAGGTGGGGTAAATAACCGCTTCACCGTGTGGATGGTAGCGCTTCATGGTTTCGCCCACGATACCAGCGCACTTACTTGTAGAAGAATTGGGCCCAAGGCCTAGATCATGCATTGCAACAAGAATACGCCTTTGCGACGGTTTCAAACCATCGCGAGCATCGGGCAAAGCCCTACTGACAATAACGCTCATGGCGTAAGTCAGGTAGCTTTCCTTCATCTCATCTGCAATATTCAAAGGCATTGCAGAGGGCAGTTCTGGAACCAAAGCGGCATCATCGGGCGGAAGAGTGTTGTCCGGCAAAATTGCACCTTTTTCCAATCAAATCTTACTGAAAAAGACAAGCTTAAAGCCATCGCTTTTAAGTCAGGCCCCATACCAATTATATTACGGAAAATCGTAGGTTTTTCCACTAATTTCATGGGGTTATTTTTACATCTTTTTGGGCGATTTTTTTTGCCCTCAGCCCTTTGCTATGGTACCATGATTACTGTTCTAGTTTTAACGCTAGAAATGTTGCTTTATAAAGAGCTTTTATTTTTTCTGGAGGTGTTCTGTGCATCGCTTACTAGGTTTGTTTCTTGCAGTTACCGTTTTCTTCGTCGCTTCGTTTGCCCAAGCCCAGGCTACCAAGGCAACTCCCAAAGCCCAAGCCACCATCAAATCCCTTGAAAAGAAAATCACCGTCGACTTCAAAGACACCAAGCTTGGCGACATTATTGACGAACTCAAAGATCAAGTTAAAGGTGTTCAAATTCGCATGGATGGCAAAGGTGGCGTTTCAGGCAACCGAAAGCTCACCTTCACAGGTAAAGATGTAACTGTTAAAGAAGTCCTCGAAGGGCTCCTCAAGAAAGAAGGCCTTTGCTACGGAATCACCTCGAACGAAAAAGATGCCTATGATGGCTCTGTCTACATTCGGGTGGGCACTGAGTTTGGCAACTTGATCAATAAAAAGTAATGTTGTTTAACGAAAGATCCCGGTAACTTAAACTTGCCGGGATTTTTTTATGCCCACTTTTAACTTTCCAAACCCCTCTCTTGCAGACCCCGATGGCCTTCTCGCAGTCGGTGGCAACCTGGAACCAGAAACACTTCTTTCCGCCTATCAACAAGGCATCTTCCCTTGGTTCGATGAAGATACCCCAATCTTATGGTGGTCCCCCGATCCCAGAGCCATTCTTGAATTCGACAACCTTTATATCAGCAAAAGATTAGCCCGCACTATCCGTACCAACAAATTCCAAGTCACCTTCAACCAAGATTTTGATGCGGTTGTTAAAGGCTGCATTTACCGACCCGAAGAGGGAACCTGGATCACTCCTGAAGTTGCCAACGCCTATGGCGAATTTCATCGGAGGGGGCATGCCCACAGTGTAGAGGTTTGGCAGCAAGGGGTTTTAGTTGGTGGCTTATACGGAGTTGCAATAGGCGGTTTGTTTGCAGGCGAATCCATGTTCTCAACGGTTTCAGATGCCTCGAAAATTGCACTGGTTGCTTTGGTAAGCAGGCTTAAGGAAAAAGGCTATCAACTCTTCGATCTTCAAATCATCAATGAACATACCTCCTCGATGGGCGCCACCGAAATTCCAAGAGATGATTATCTGGCGAGAGTAAAAACCACAATCAAGAAAGATATCTGTTTTTAAATCTAGACTAAACTTTGAATACACATCGGGTACTTCGCCACCACGGGCTGTTCCCAGAGCACACCAAGTTGTAATCGCAATATTATTTGTTACAAAGCGAATAGAACCATCCACCATGCCAGCGATAACTGATTAATTACGGGAAATTCATAAGAAAATGTGCAAGAAGCAGCACCTTTGGCAAATTCGATTTCCCATAAAAAGAATAAAAGATATATTTGTCTTGTTTTTATTTCATGAATAGTTATATTATCATTCAGAGTGGTCAATCAAACGAAAGAAAGTTTAAACCTTCCCCAGTTAAACCATTTTAGCCCAATAAGGAAAAGAAATCGCACAATGATTAATCATAATTTAACAAACGCTTGGGTCGGTAAAAAAATTGCTGACAGGTTTGATGTCGTAAAACCCATAAGCAATAACGGCATGGGCATCGTTTTTTTAGCATTTGATAATAACTTGCAAAAGAATGTTATTTTAAAAACACCGTTGATCAAAGATTCTCCCATGAAGGCAGAAATTACCGAAAGATTTATTCGGGAAATTTACGCTTTAACTAATCTTGAACATCCTTTTATTGTGCCCTTCATTTATACCGGCGTCCATGATGATCATCCTTTTGCGGTTTCCAGATATATCAATGGTGGCGATCTCCGCGATAAAATCAATCATTCAATCGTTGACCACGAGACCCATACTTTAGAATCCTTGTACGCTTGGGTTCCTAAAATTAGTGATGCCCTAACTTATATGCATGCTAATGATTGGATACACTGCGATATAAAACCCGATAACATTCTTTTTGATACTAATCACAATTGTTATTTGACTGATTTCGGAATTTCTAAACACTTGGTTTTTGACCCAACTAATTATTCTACATCTGCTAGTTTTATTTTGGGCAGCCCTATATATATGGCGCCTGAACAACACCTAGGTCATAAACCTACTCCTAAGTTTGATCAATTCAGTTTAGGTGTGGTTATTTACGAAGCCCTTTGCAATAAATTGCCTTTTTATGGAAGAACCCCAAGTGCAATTTTACTTGATATTATTAGGGCAAATGTGATTCCTTTAGAATCACGTATTTATGGTTCCTCTATCACCACTTCTGCAAGTAATGCCATAATGAAAGCATTACATTTTGATCCTGATCAAAGGCATGAATCGATTGCGGTTTTTATTCAGGAACTATTCCAAGATTTAAACGGAACTCGAAAAAATTCAAGCTGTTACTATTCCAGAAAAATTGAAGAACTCCTTCATCCCCAAGAACCGTCTAGGCAAACACTACAGGAAACCTCTTTCAACTATAACAAGTCAATCTGATATCTTTAAGCAATTATGCGCTGAAATGTAAACCCTGCAAGTTAGTTTTCTTGAAGTTACAATTACGGACCCCTATCCTTTGTTATTTTTAAATCAAAGCTAAACTTTTACTAAATAATCATCTCATTTTATGAAGTCGATTATTAGCCATTAAATGCTTCTCCTGCCTAAAGGTTCCCCATCGCCTTTAGGGTGCAATCCTATGTAATTCCTAGGTTCAACCTTCAAAGATTAAACTATGGTTGTTGAAGCCATGATTTTGTTGCTTCAATGATTTCGAGAACACTATAAAGATTGCATCGCTATTTATACCAATATAGCCTTAACGGAAAAATTATGCTGAGCAGCACCTTCTGCCATATTCCCGGGGTTAGTGAGAAAACCGAGCAAGCACTTTGGTCATCAGGCATGCATTCCTGGAGCTGTTCCCTTCCCCCAGCCGAGGTAAAACTGAAACGCGCAACCCGTGATTGCTGGGACCAACACATCCAAGATTCACTTAGCCATCAAGAAAACCTTACCCCCAAATACTTCTCAGACAAATTACCCAGCAAAGAACTTTGGCGCCTTTATCACGATTTCCAACAAGTCGCAGCATTTCTCGACATCGAAACAACCGGCCTATTCGGTGGCGATATCACCACCATCGCCCTCTACGATGGCGTTTCCATCAAGCACTATGTCAATGGCGTAAACCTGCACGAATTCCCGAACGATATTCAAAACTATAGGCTTCTCATAAGCTACAATGGCAAATCCTTCGATATACCCTTCATTGAAACTTACTTTAAAATCCGCGTACCCCAAGCCCATATCGATTTACGATACCCATTAAAAAGCCTCGGCTTGCAAGGTGGTTTAAAAGGTGTTGAAAAGCAATTGGGCATTAATCGTGATGAGCTGAATGATGTGAATGGCTACGATGCAGTATTGCTTTGGAACGAGTACAGAAAAAAGGGCGACAAAGCTGTTTTAGATACCCTGCTTGCTTACAACATCCAAGATACGATCGTACTGCATACCCTTATGGTGCATACTCACAATGAAAAGATAAAAACCACGCCCTTCGCAAAGGCCTATACATTACGAAAACCAGAACTCCCGGAAATTCCATTCAAGGCAGACTTCAACATTGTAAGAAGGGTTCGGATGGGATCATTCGGATATTAGCCTACACCAGCGGATTAACATCCGCCGCTCGTTCGGAAAAACTGGGAAAGCAACCGTCGCTTACGCTTACGGCTCTGAACCAATAATTCTTCTGCCTCTTCCGTGTCTCTGCTTCTGTTTTTTTCCGTGAAATTCCGTGTTCGTCCGTGGCTAAAATGTCTTTTCTTCTTCTTTTCCGTGTTCTTTCATCGCCAAGTGGCCCGCACCAGCGGATTAACGTCCGCCGCTCGATAGAATATTTTCTTCGATTTTCTTATTCAAACTTCCAGGCATCGTTGAAGAAGCCTGCGGTTTTAATTTTGCCCGGAAAACGACCATTAGGCGCAATGTTTAAATCGATCACCGCATAGTCAGGCAGCTTGGCAATCTGCCTTGCGTTGTTCAAATAATCATAATCCCTAAAAGTAAACCCGCTGTTAAGCACGACATACTTGCTTGGGTTTTCTGGGTTGGGATGAATCATGATAAGTGCATGATCACTGGAACTAAACTTTTCTTTGTTCACCACCAATTCAGAACCCCATTGCACAGGAAGCTTGGAAGCAATCTTTGCGATAAGTTTGTTGCTACTAGTATCACCCCAAAGGATCAGATGATTTTTCTTAATATCTTCCTCGGTAACATCGGTATCGTTTTTAACACGGGCCTCGCCTCGGAACTGCTTGCGCCAATGATCCAAAGAGCGATCCATCTCGGCTTTCACCCAAGCCTGCACTTTTGGGTTTTTGGATTGACCGGTAGGGCGAACCACTAAAAAGCTATCCATGAAAGCATCATCAATGGGGCCGGATAAACCATGCACTTTACGCTCGCCCGGAGCAGTGGGCGCAGTCACCAATTTCCAGCTATTGTTTTCTTTACGGAAATGAGCAGCCCAAGAACGATCAGATTGTGGAGCATTACAAGTGATTTCAACACCATCAAGAATGACCCTAGTTTTTTGGGTAACATCCAGCGGGCATAATCCACTAGGCATATTTAGGGTAAGCCCTTCCACATTCGTGGTGCTGACTTTGATGGTTTTAGTATCGACTATTTCCGCATCGACCAATGCTTTTTCCCAATGCTGTTTAAGAAGATCAACCTGCACCCAAAGCATCTGGTTATAACGCAAGGTGTAGGTGGAGAAACGAATCCGTTTAGGAATTGCGGTACGGCCTTTTTCAACAATCGCATCGATACGATCGCTGACTTCTTTTTTCGCAGCCGGATGATAACTGTGCCCGGTTTTTGGCCCGATAATATGACGAAGCTCAATGCCTTCTTTTTTCAAATAGGTTTCCATGATATCAGCAGCTTGCTTTTGATTATCAATCTCGCCGCTATAAGCAACGACAGGAAGATTGGCGAGGTTGATGGCCCAATCCGTGCAATCATACCAATGAAGCAACTTCTTTTCCCAAGCGTTGGGGGTAATGATTTCTTTCTGAAATACTCTTAGGAATTCTGGGGTTTCAGAAAAGCCCGCACCCGGAGCTGCAGCTACCCATCTTCCAGGGTAATGCACTGCGAACTGCCAGCATGCAGCACCGCCCATCGAGAAACCGCGAATCACAACCCGGTTACGATCAATCGAATAATTATTTTCAACATGATTCATTGCTTCGATGCCATCCATTTCGCCTGCGAATTTATTGGCGCAACAATATCTGCCATACAGTTGCAGCACCATGCCGCCTGCAGGAACGAATTGGCCCGCACTACGCATCACACCTTCAACAAAGTTCAACTCAGAAAGTTTTTCCCCTCTGCCATGGCACCAGAGATCAAGCCTGCGCTTGCGATCAGTCATACCGGTGTAATCAGCAGGAATAGCGATGCCATAGGGTTGAACAGAATCATCAATTTTGGAACGATAACCACGAACGACCAAACCGGTAGCAGTAGTCCAAGGTGCTTTACCTTCTGCAAGAGACTTGGCACGATCCATGCCCAATTGCAGGTGTTTCTTGGCGGTGGGGAATTCCTTGACATCGTAAAATTCGTTGTGGGCAAGAGCATAGCGAACGCTGTTATGAAAGATTTCAACATCTGGAAGAAGCTCTGCTTGGGGTTTTCCAGCGAGTGATTTTTTGAGTGTAGCAATTTGTTTGCCCAGATCATCGACACCTTTTTGCAAATCAGCACGAACCTCTGCGGGCACCATGACTCCCTCTGGGGGAACGGGTCGCACTTTTTCAGCGATGTTATCCTGCGGGCCATCTGCGAGTACAAAAAGCACAGATGCGAAAAAAAGTGAAGCAGCAAGGATTCTCATGGTAGCACTCTCTAAGGTATGAAAGAACCCACCCTGCTTTCACAAGGTGGTGAAATCACAGGGTGGGAAAAGGAATCAACAAAAAATCAGATGATACTAAAGCGAATAACCCTTGCGATATTCAAAATGCAAGTGTTGATCAGCAGCAGAATCATTGGTGAACTTGAAGGCTGGACCATCCCATTCAAGCTTCTTACCTGCCATCTTCATGCCAACATTACCAAGCAAAATAGCTTCGGTAAGCATGCCAGCATAGTTGAAGTTGGACATTGCAATGGAAGGATCATTCTTGCGAATAGCTTCAACCCATTCAGACTTCATGCCGCCATCGCCCTTGCCATTGCGGGGAAGAACCTGATCAACCTTGGGTTTTTCCATGGCCGAACCATCAAGGTTATAGATTCTGAAGGAAGCACCATAATCGTTAGGGGAATAAATGATCCCCTTATCGCCAACGAGGATGGAACCGGATGAAACAAGCTTTTCTTCCTTGCCATCCTTATCCTTAGCAAGAACTTTAGCCTGAAGTTCTTTAGGAGGATGAACAAGAACATTATCTTTCTTGCCTTCGTACCAGTTGAGGGTAACAGGCGCCATGGTATCGCGCGCTGGGAATTGCAAAGCAACCGTTGCCCAACCGGGATAGGTTTCGACATTGGTCGTTTCACAATTGGTAAGAACAGAAGTCGGGTAGCCAAGCTTCAGAGCCAT